>Ga0265780_10001432_pt1 | contig 33477 bp, 27 predicted proteins | sample P1T30metagenome_FD_192432 | JGI IMG/M metagenome (GOLD analysis project Ga0265780, IMG submission 192432) | Plant litter microbial communities from East Loma Ridge, Irvine, California - P1 T30 | ecosystem: Environmental > Terrestrial > Plant litter > Unclassified | place: USA: California...
GGTTTGAGAAGAAGGCCCAGGCGAGGACGGAGCCATGGACGGTCACGCCCTCGGTGATGACGGTGCTCTTGCTGATGGTGCCGCCGGCTCTGCGCAGGGTGTCGCCGAAGATGGCGAGGAAGATGATGGGCGCGATGATGGACTTGAAACCGAAGAAGTATTGGATCTTTGTGTAGGGGATGCAGAGGAAGGGGATTTGAAGGAGGAAGTAGAGGAAAAAGGCGACGAAGCCTTTGGTGTCGAGGCCCTGGCCGGGATCGACGTGGTTGGGGATGTTCTTGTAGCTGGGCCATATGGCTGTGAGGAGGACTTCCATACATTGGCCTCCAGTCACGGTTTGGACACTGCACGACTATGTCAGTACTTGCGTCGTCGAAGAACATGCGAAGTGCTGCAAACTTACCCAAGCCAGATGATAGCAAGCGCACATCGAGACACGACAACAAAGTAGCTGAAGTAGTACCCAAACGGCATGCGACTCAGAACTGGAAACGGCACATGAAGCTACACATGTCGAATCAGCAAAATTTCCCTTCAAATCTCCAATTCGCAGGAAGACTAACCGTAGCACCAATCCTCCCATTCATCGTAATCACCAACCCCATAATCGTATTGCCAAGCACACACGCCCCAATCGCCATCCGCCAACTCAATCCAGCCGCAATCATCGAAGACGCAACCTCCCAGTTTGACACGGCCCACGCATCAGCCATCCAGTACGCAATATACGAACCCGTTCCCCAAGTGCGCTTCGACGGCGGAATAGGATCAAAATCGGCGTTGGACGCATTCTTCGTCTTTGCGAAACTGCTCGGTTCCTGGTCAACTGCTAGCGACCATCGGCCGCGCTTGTGTGGGCGCGTATGGCCTATTTCGGTAGACGAGGTGTCGCCTTCAGTGGACATGCGCGCGCCCTTTGTGTCGTCGTATGTCGCCATGTTGGGTTTGAGTTTTGAACAAAAGAGCTACAGAGTAGCGGACAAGGCACATGGCAGGGTTATTATATCCATCTACATCATACGCCCAAGCATTGTGGCGTGCCTGACTTCGGAGATGCCTTATCTTTCCTTATCATGCGGTCTTGCGGGCGATCAAGCTCCAGACACGCTCGCTCGCGTAAAGGCTTCTGCAAAAGGTCATAATGACAGGTGAGTCGCGTCTCATGGCTGTGAACGCGGGGTCTCTGGTGGCTGCTCATGCGGGCTTTGTGTGGACGTCGCAGACTTCCGACAAAGCCACGCACGCGACCGTCGTTGTTCTCAACATTACTTTTTTCACACATGGCGAGAAATGCGCCTGGCCTTGCTGTGATGCAGTAGCGCATGTAAGGAAATGGGCCTCGACCAGCGCTGCGACTGATAGCAGATGGTTTTGTGGTGCGTTGCTGTGACTCGATGGCATCGAGTAAAAAGACGTCAGCCGTTTGCGCACGCGGGAGGTTGTACGATAGGCGTTGTTGCGGGCATGTTGAGCCGAGACGGCGAGCCCCACCCCACGCTAACCATATCTTACCGCCGCTGGGATGGATCATCATCGTCCTCAAAATGCTGCATGTTTTGTAAAAATTACTTTGAGATCGAGACGATTGCGGCAAAAATTCTCTTCATCAGCACGACGAAGCAAGGCGAAGCACGCCTCTGAGGCGACGGCGAGATGAAGATTTGAGGCCGTCAGCAAAACAGCCTTCTCAGCAGACAAAAAGCTTAATGCTCCTCTCGTTATCGCCTACTCGTTCATTCGGCAAAGTTGTCCACCCCATGTCTCATCTCCTCCACGCTCGCGAACCGCTGGTAGTCGGTTGTAGCGTAACAACTTTCAGCCTTCCCACCTCACATCGTGCTATTCTCCAACTCCTTCGCATCGCTCACTTCCCACGGATACACCTTCTCCAACGCCCTGATCCTCCTCTCATGCTCCGCACTCCTAGGCTTAATGCTTGTCTTATACGGCATCGGATGGCTCACCAGCCCAGCCTGAAGTCCAACGTTAGCAATATGTCCAAGACACAAGTCTCACTCAAATATACGCTACCACATACCTCAAACTTCGCCTTAGGCTCCACAACCCTCCCATTCCCATCCACCGGCTTCTCGACATCAAACACAGCCAATGTCTGCGCAACAGTAACAAACAGCGCGTTATCAGCGAGTAATTTGCCCGGACATACACGGCGCCCAAAGCCAAACGTGTAGGTGCGCGGGTCGGGTTCCGCTCTGTGCGTGGGCGTCTCGATGAAGCGCTCTGGACGGAAGGAGTGCGGCTCCGAGTAGATCGCAGGGTCATGCGTGATGCCCCAGATGTTGGTCATGATGATTGAGCCCTTAGGTATGCGGTAGCCTCTTACAAAGTCTTCTTTGATACTCGCATGCGGTATACCCAAGGGTCCGACGGGATGCCAGCGATGTATTTCCAGCACAATGGCCCAAATATACGGCAGATTGTCGCGGTCAGAACCATGCGGCAGTCGATTACCCAGTACGCGATCGAGTTCTTCTTGTGCTTTCCTCTGGACGTCGGGAAAAAGCATCATGGCGAGGAAAAACACCATGAGTGACGCTACGGTAGTGTCTGCGCCAGCGGCGTACATGGAGACAGCCGAGAACTTATGTATGTCTTGCATTTCGGGCCCGTCGCCGAAGAGCTCGAGTGCTTGCGAGAGGAAGGATGTTTTGTGTTTCTTCGTGCGCATTTGCTGCTTGACGAAGGCGTAGGGCTCATTGGTGCATTGGAGCCAGGTTGCGTTCATGCGGCGGGCGGTGCGCTTGAAGCCGGTGCCTGGGATCCAGTCTGGGAGGTATTGTACTGCGATGGTCAGTCAGCGCAGGCTTGTGTCGCGTTCTAACAAGACTCACGGAACGGAAGTATGTCTACCATCCATCTGCCGGGTATGAAAGCCTCCGAGAAGTCTTCCATCATCTGGCCAGCGATGTCGACGAGGTGGTCTTTGCCATGTTGATTCACATTGTAACCGTAGGTCAATTTCAGTATGACGGCGCCTGCTTCTATTTTGATGTGCTCGAACAGATTCTCCGGGGATTCCAAAAGTTTGAGAATGAGATGCGCTGATTCTTCTTCTTGGACCACGTTGGCGACTTTGAGCGATTTAGCGCTACCGAGAATTTTTGCCATGTTGGCTCGGTGTTTCTTCATGTCGTTCATGTCGTTTTGCATGGCGACTCCCTGCGCATAACCCGCTCTTTGCTCCTCATCAGTGCTGCAACTCAAGGTGTTCCCACATACTTACAGCTTGCTAGCGAACTCGCTGTGCGGCCGGCCAGCAGTGGTGGCTGCTTTGTCCCTCAAAAGCTCGAGTGCAATCTGGCCATCGTTGATGATGACGATGGTTTGCCCCAGAATGGTCAATGAACTGATGGGGCCATAGATATCCTTGTGCTTTAGCCAGTGCTCATACTCGACTTCACCATGCTTGGGCATGTCCTTCAGATTTCCAACGAGTGGTAGTCCCTTGGGACCCGGCGGTAGTGGTCGGGCATTGCTTCCCTGTCGAGCCAGGTAATTGATGAGGTACATGATAGCAGCGCCGATGCCGAAGAAGACCAGAATGCTGACGGGCGAGAAAGCCATGTTGGGTGCAATGAATGGGAGTGCGATGCTGAGTGGTTACGAAGAAGCCAGTCGAGCAGATGATGAGCCGCACCTGGTATGTAAGTCAAGTCGCCCCAGCTAAATATAGCAGTGTGTCAATCTGGTCTTATACGTCTCCTGTTCGTCTTGGGTATATGGTGTTAGCGCTGATTACCTGTGGTCTGGCCTATCAAGCTGATGGGCATAGACGTGAGATTTAGGCGTCATTAGGAAGTGCTCGACAAGCGACGACTTAGTCGGCATACCGTTTGAGGCTAGCATACCTTCCTCAAGTCCATGAGCTGAGCATCTAGTGACCTTGTACGAGCGAACCCACAAAGACGAGGCGTTTCTTGCAGATGTGGCGCAACAGGTTTGGCGCGTAGTGAATGCGTCGTGATCTTCGTCCTGCGAGACGCAAGTGCTCGAACACCGCGTCGGCCACGACTGACATTTCCTACGTAGTATCTCCAGGTCCATGGAAAATTGATGGCATTGTATCTGCCGAGTGGTAGTGCGCACAGCAAAGTAGACCCACTAATCTTCGAGTTTCCGAGGTCGCCAAATGACAGCGCAAGTAATCCGTGTCCCTCTGGGACAATGGGCACTTGCTTAGAAGGTGGTGGAGCCAACAGCAAAGGGCGATCAATAATCTTCGCCTTCTGGTCGTAATCGTAAACTGCTTCTGGTGATTGGCTAAAGAACCGTTAATGCCGACTCGGTCGATTGGATTACGGGTCCTCGTTCAGCGTATATTGATGGACGGGCCATTGCGCCTCTTTGATGGACCTTCGGAAGGCAAGTAGCTAATCGGTAGGTAGTCTGCTTTGTGAAGCATGGCGAAGGTCAGGGCTGAAGTCCATGTAAGAATAGTCGATGTTTGTCAGCCAACCGTGTACGAAGACGGAAGGCGGTCCAGCCTCGCCAAGCCACTAAATCCAACTAGCACTTGTTCCTCACCAGCCGCATCTCAGCGTTGCAGAGACACCATACGAAAGAGCTCGTGATTCCAGAGTGCCACCCTACTAAAAGCTGCTACACGCTGCGAGTATTTAACCATTATTCTAAAGCCAGAAAATCTTCTAGAATTCCAAACAATCCGTCTTTGTACATATGTTGGGGAGAGACTGTAAATTGTCGTATTTCTATCCTTGCGTTGTTGTCGTTGGGCATCTGTAATACATATCGCGGAGAGAAGAGAGTGTGTTGGGACATCACTTGCGTCGCTGTCTTATGCCTCGATTTCCAGAGCTGAGGAATCTGTGGCGTAAAGGTGCTTGTCATTTTGAGATCTTGCAGTACGGACTGGAAAGGGCAGCAAGACGATAGATGCGCACACCATCTTTGGGATGGTGGAAGAAAGCAAGAAGTGGGTTTCTGGCAAAGTATATTGTAGTGAAGAGAGAGGCCTAGCGGTGATACCAAGCAAACAGAAGAAATGCTGCAAGAGATAGTACTGGGTGGATGAACTCGATACCCCTAATTTCCTTGTGCTGAGTATACCACCCAAAGCAAACCCAACGCCGCTGTATTAACGCCAAACACCCACCCACGCCGAACATGCACATGTACAAAAGAAACAATACTCCCCCCAATACCTCCCTCAAACAACAGGATGTTTCCCCCCACTCTCATCCAACCCCTGCCACTTCTCATCCCATCCATGCTCCGTATCCATCGCATTCCCCGCATTACCCTCATAGGTCAACCTCTTAATATCGCTCCAGAACTCGAGCTGCTTGCACTCTGCATCCGCAGCCTCGATGGCCTTCATGAGATTATCGATACGTCGTGTTTCGGTGGGGACTTCGGGCTTGCCCGAGGCGATGTGGGCGTCGCGGTGTGATTTTGCGGCTTCGAAGCGCGACATTAGGGTGGAGAGGAGTTGGCGGCGGGAGTTTTGGAAGATGAGGGAGGACATTATTGGGGGGATCTGGGGGGTTTGATGTTAGCGAGCGAAGTATTAGGGAAATGAATTGGGGACGTACCTGTTCAGCCAGATAGTGCAGTTCCTCTCCTCCATCATCGATGAACCGGTGAATGAAGATGATCTTCTCGCGATCAATAGCCGCCTTCTTCAACTTGCCCATCAGCGTCGCAATATCCCTAACCTCGTCATTCAAACTCGTCTTCCCGCTGTCCTGCGCACTCAGCGTCGCAAGCGTCGTGCTCCTCGCCAACGTCGTCCCAATACTAAACGCATCGCCAAACAGCCTCTCCCTCGCGCTCTCCTTACTCCTCGGCACAACCCTCTGCTTCACGCGGCGCCTCAGCCATCGCCGCCTTCGCACGAAGCTGTGAAACCACGGATGATTCCCGTGCCACGCGCTGCCCTTGAACAACAAACTATACTGCCAGCCCTCCTCGTCAACGTCCAGACTCATGTCCACGTACCAGCTCTTCCAGTCCCATGTCCAGCTCGGGTCAGGTACCTGCGCGTTTGTAATGTTGACGGCGGACGGCTTGAACTTGGCGTCGAGCCAGGGCGAGGGGTCGATGCGCAGGTTCCAGAGGGCTTTGGAGGAGAAGAGCGGGATGCCGAAGATGAACCAGCCGCGCTGGTTTTCGTAGAGTATGTCAATGTGGGAGGAGGGTGTGGAGGTTGGGGGTCCTGGTTCGGTGCGTGTGGGTGGTGTGGTGTCGCCGGTGGTGTGGTCGACGAGGTTGATTTGCGGGTCGGACATGTTGTGGGATGGAGTGTGTGTGTGTGGGTGAAAGGAGGAAATGTAGGCGTTGCGCCGATGCTATCGTGGAAGCATGGGGGAATTGGGTAGGAACGGGTTGGAGGCGTCGATAGGGGCTGCCGACAATGTAGAGAAGCGGCGAGGCAGCGATGGGACGTCGAATTCTGAAGCAGAGAGAATTGGTATTAATGAAGCCTGGATGTCCTCGAAGTCGTCTTGAATGAATGTGTGAATGCGGTGTCCACACACAACAGGGACAGGCTCACATGTTGGCGTTGGCGATCTAGTTCGCGCGCCTGGCCGCGGTCTTGGGCCGCACAGCAAAGGAAGCTAGGCCATTACGTCACACCCACGATGCGCCTGGCATGCCATCATTCCCCTCCAAGCTCCCTCCAAGTACCTTGACCACGCACTCCCTGCTTCAAACAACTCCTCGACATAACACCCGAAACCCCCAATTCCCACAAACCAAATACATAATGTCTAACCGCGCTCTCCCCGTCCTTGGTTTCGCTGCTGCTGGTGGTGTCGGCTACTACCTCTACAGCGCTGGGGGCGATCCTAAGCTCGCGGAGAAGAAGGCAGAGCGTGAGTCGCTTATGTTTCCCTGACCAAGCCAGTACATGCTGACCTGAGCGTAGATGACGCCGCAAACCTCGCGCGCCGCGCAAGAGGCGACATCCCCGGCCAGGACAAGGAACTCAAGAAGGCAGGCGAGGAGGGCTACGAGACAGTCCGCGCGAATGCGCAGCAATTCGTAAGTCACCTTACCACTCACTATACCCCTGATTCCACCATGATCATCTGCGAGCCGATTACTGACGTTTCCCAGGGCAAAGACGTAAAGTACAAGGCGCAAGAAGCCGAACAGAAGCTCGACCAACTCAGCGGCGAGGCGCGCAAGCAGTACGAGGCTGCAAAGGCACAGGCCGAGAAGGAGTTTGCTAGTACCCGCAAGGAGGTCAATAGCGCTGTTGATACGTTTGATAAGAAGACGCTCGAGGGCACACGGGAGGCGAAGGGCTGGTTTGGTGGCCTGTTTGGCGGGAAATAGATGTAGGGAGGTGTTGAACGTGAAGGGCGAAGCCCGGTGTCTAAGCGATGATGGAGTATGCCCAATTAATGCAATACAGATACGAATGCCCCGTGTCGTTGCTTGGTCACTCGATGTGAAGATTGGAACCATCAACACAATCAAATATACATTCTGTGTTGTTTTTCGCCTCAGCAACTGCGGCAACCATAACATGCGTCTAATGTCGCGAAGTCATACGGCATACCCGTCCCCACTCTGAAGCAGCTATCAGAGCAAGGAACGTCAGAAATCATAACGAAGAGCAAGCGATGAGCTGGAGCCGTGTAATGAATGAGGACCAGTTCCAAGGTGAAATGTTCTGTCGTTGTGCATGCTGTGAGTACTTTCATTAGCCACACATCCTGCATCTTACATTTAACGATGTAGCGCAAGAAACTCTTGACTGACCCTGTTCATCTTTGAAGTCGAAATGACTGGCTCAAGCTATCCCTAATCGCGTCGGAGAATTGAACGAAGTCGTGGTATCACGCGCGCTGATTGGCGGCCGAACGCGCGACGCGAACGCGCCAAGAACGCAAAGGACGCGTCGTGCTTTCCTGTTTTGCCAGCCCCTCGGCACATAAACACCACGAATGTGCCCTCGCTCGCCCTTCATCCGCAACATCACTTCGACCATCGATTGTTTATCTTAGCTGTGTCGCTTCTATTGTTTACAGTATCCTGGATAGCTTCAATATTACCACTACAATGTCTTCTTCCGGCCAGCTGCCAGCCGAGCTCCTCAGCCTCCTGGCACTACATTCATCCTTCCTGACCGCATTATCCCTACACTACGCCCACAACGGCACTTCGACACCCGCCGACCTGCGCGACATTACTACTTCAACCACCAAAGTCTGGCGCCAGCGACAAGTCACGTACGATGACATCCGACTTCTTATCGGCGTGCTCGACCAGGGCCCATCCGGCCAGCACAATCCCTACTTCCTCTCCGACTATGGCCGCGGCAAGATCTGCATCGAGATCAAGGAGAACAGCCCGCTGATGGACGGCATGACACATCTCAACGAAGAAGGCCTGCAGGACCTTTTCAAGGACGGACTCGACTTCCTGTGGTCCCAATGGCGCGTCTCGCAACAACTCATTGCACGACCCATCGCAACGCCCAAGCGTGGCCGCGGCCGTCCAAAGAAAGTCGACGTGAAGCAGGCTCGCATGGAAACTTTCCTCGACGACACTGCCATGACCAAGTTCCTCGCCCAGCTTCCCCTCGCTGAAGTCTCGACGTGCACGAGCCTTACCGCGCTCGCGCCGCTACAAGAAAAGGGCCGCAAGCGCCTCAGGGAGTTTAAGGAGAGCGTGCAGCAGGGCCGACAGCAGAAGAAGAGGCAGGTCTCGGGCAAGGAGAACGCCCCTGTCGTCGCACAACCTAAGATTACGGAATTTACAGCCGTCAGGAAGACGAATCTGCTCGATCGCATCCTCGCGAAGCAAGAGGCGGCCAAATGCGGACCCACTGCGCCTACGCCAGCAGAACTGCAGCGTCGAGCGGCGCTTCAACGCGCGCCGGAGGTTCTGAGCGTCCTGTCGTTAATGTGTGCGAGCAAGCCTGGCGCACGCGCAGCCTTTTCTACTGCCGCCCTTCTCCAGTCACTACGAGGCTCCATCCGATCACCGATATCGCAGGAAGAAGCAATGCAGTGCATCTCCGTCCTGGCGACTGACGTCGCTCCTGGCTATATTTCGGTGATGAATATGGGCACCATGTCAAGTGTGGTCGTGAATCAGGCCATGAGGCCCGCGGACATCAAGGCGCGGCTGAAGTCTTTTGAATCCTGCTAGGCAGGACACATTACCGTTAAACGTGGTGGGAGGTCGGTTGCATGTAATACACAGTATCAAGCGCGAATGAAAGTACATTGTATTCGACAATGCGACCACGTGGCGATCCTCGCGAAAGCATCTCGAATCATTTCATGATACTTATTCGCTCACACTGACGGACGAGGTGGTCATGCCCTTGAGCACTCAAGGATAAGGCGTGTCAGACGTCGCGACAGTGCTGGAGGACACATTACGTCATCGCCACAGCATCATCTCATCTCACTGCCTTAATTCCCCTCCCCCATCCTTCCCTCTCCGCGGCGCAAGTCAACTCGATCACCGCTTAAATCGAAGCATCCAACACATCTGCACGTCATGACTCTATGCTCGTGGCCTCGTGTAAGCAGGCAAGCGACATGAATACGTAGGTGGTAGACCTGTTGTGAATGTGAGACGTATAAGTAAGGGCGCTTTCGAAGTGCAAGATACATTAATCACGAACAACTTCAATCTTTCTTGAATACTCTATAAGCAAACTTGAAGCTATTCGATAAGATGCAGAACGATCAAGGCCAAGGCGTATCGCACGCAAAAGACTCTCAACTTCCGCAGAAGGCGCAGGAGAAAGTACGTATCTTACATCCCCCATCCTTCCTCCTCCATCTCGCTAACGTTCCCAGGTCCCCTCCTCCGTCGAACACAAGATCCCCGACTCAGCCCACGACACCAACAGCAACAAGGACACGGGCAAGGTGTCGCACGCCACGGGAGATAGTAAAGTGCCGCAGGTGCTGCAGGAAGGATTGCCGGCGAAGGTGGAGAAGATTGTGCCGGATGCGATTCATGATACTAGGGGTGCGGACATCTAAGCATGGGACATAAGTACGCAGACGTGTAGGTGTATATACAACAATCTTCATTGACGAACAAACTCCTTTCCAAGCCATGCAACCACCACCACGCTCTGCCCCATGCCGCCACAACTCCAAACGCGTCCCACTCCCACACGCCCCCGCCTATACATCCTTCGTCAAATCATAAATCTTCTGAATCTCCTTCAACTGCCCCTCATGATCAAACTTCAAATCCTTCAACAGCCCATCCCCAAACCCAAACACCCACCCATGCACAACCGGAAACCCCCCTTCCGCCCAACTCTGCTGCACAGCCGCCGTCTTAATAACGTTCCGACACTGCTCCACGACATTCAACTCCACCAACCTCTCATATTTAGCGTCCCCTTCCAGCGCATCCAATTCCCCCTGGTGCAAGCGATACACGTCCCGAATGTTGCGCAGCCACGGGTTCAAGAGCCCCATGTCCTTGGGCGTCATGGCTGCTTTCACGCCGCCGCAGCCGTAGTGCCCGCAGACGACGATGTGCTTGACGTGCAGGTGGCGGACGGCGTAGTTTACGACCGACATTACGTTCAGGTCGATGTTGTTGACGAGGTTGGCGATGTTGCGGTGGATGAACATTTCTCCTGGTTCGAGGCCTGTTATGGCTTCGGCGGGGATGCGGGAGTCGGAGCAGCCTTGGGAGTGAGCGTTAGCAAGCGTTTTATATTGGGATAAAGATGTGGTGTTGAGATATAGTTTAGGGAAAGGTTGGTCGGTTTCATAGTAGATATGTTAGAAACGTACCGATCCAGAGATACTCAGGCGCCTGACCAGCGCTCAAGTCCGTGAAGAACTCTGGCTTTTTAGCCTTCATTTCCGCGGCCCATTTCTTGTTGTTTTCGAAGATGCGGTCGTGCGATTGCTGGAGGTATTTGCGCACTTCCTTTGTAGTCTCAGGATCCGCCATTTTGAGATCTAGCTTCGACGATGTGGAGAGTGAGTGTCGGCTGCTGGGTAATATTGTGAATGGTGGTAAAGGTGAGGTTGGTGATGGAGTAGATACGAGGGGCTTCACGAGCTTAAAACGCGCTGATCGGCACGCTCGCGCTACGTGGGGTAGATGCGAGAGCATTGAGTTAGATGGGGCCAAGTGTCACACCAGCGAGGAGCTCCAAGGCGTGTGCTGCCCCTCTTCCTACCTTCCTTCTGCGGGCAGATGCGGTTGAGAGCTTGGTACCTTTTTTTTGCTTCTCCGATTCGGCGCTGTGACGTCAAGCGATTGGCTAAACCCTGGTGCCGATCATTCGTTAGCGGGGAGATTTCTGGCACTCTTATCAGCCTCACTTCCGACTTTGGCTGCATCGGAAAATGAATAGGGCTTTGGCTGGCGAAATGAGTTTGAATGAAGTACAGAAGTCTGTTATCTTGGAACATGCTGACCGACTGCTCAATTCTCGCGACTACCCCAAGACAATCTGTCCCTCTGAAATCGCAAGAGCCTTCTCGGCGTCTGAGTTGCAAACATTGGGTGTGTCGGAGTGGAGAGATACCATGGATGCAGTACGCCAGGTTATGTGGGAGAAGAGAGACACTGGAGAAGTTGAAGTGATGCAGAAGGGAGAAGTGCTGGATGTGGACAGCTTGGACGATATCAGGGGGCCGATACGAGTGAGAAAGGTGCGCGAGACGAGATGAGGCACCAAATTCCATGAGAGATGGAGCTTGCTAGCTCAACCGTCACCACTGGTTTTAACATCGATGGTGGGAAGGGATGAGGTATCTGATGTTGGTGCTGTGTACGGACGACGCGACGCGCGAATATATTGGGACGGCGCAAATCCTCTAGACGACGAGACTGGACCTGTCCAAGGTGTTGTGGAAAGACACCGGGACCATCACACAATCTTTTCACTCTTCAGAGCAGGTCTAGCGAACTTGTGCACTGCTGCTGGCGTTAAGCTTTCTTTGAACGGACGAAGCTAAAAAGAAAGATGGGTACAAGTAGGAGACGAACAGCTTTCGAGATAAGAACCACCCTTGAACTATAGAAGCTGGAAGAGCAGCAGCGTTTTTCCATCGCAAGCACCCAGGTTCATTCTTCATTTAGCATGTCTTGCTACGCCGAAGCCCACAAGATTACCAACCTCCGCGGTCCAGAAGACGCCCGACCAACCGCACTCGAAGTCATCAAAGACGAAAGCCTCCTAGACAAACTCACCAACAAAGTCTTCCTCGTAACCAGCGTCTCATCCGGCATCGACATCGGCATCGACACCCTCCGCGCCCTCCACACCATAGGCGGCCGTCCGCAATATGCCCAAAGGCCAGAAAGTCGTCGACCAAATCCCCTTCAAGAAGCATCCTAGCGGCGGAAAATTCGCACTCATTTCCATGTCCCTCGACAGTCTCGCCAGCGTGCGCACAGGAGCCCGATCCTTCTTCCAACAAAGCAACGACCAGTTCAGTGTCCTAATCGGCAACGCCGGTATAATGGCGACACCATATGGTAAAACCACCGACGGCTTCGAACAGCAATTCGTAGTCAATCACCTTGCGCATCTCCTCCTCTTTCACCTGCTCGGTTTAGAGGGGGAGTAAGGATGAATAGGCAGTTGAGATGAGGTATTCGCGTAACAGCAAGGCTGGAGTTCAGGAAACGAAACGGCTGCAGTGGGACTCAATGCGAGTACGCTGTAGTGTTTGTGTTGTGGCTGCGCACCAAGCGTTGAGCTGGCTCAACCAGCGCCGGAGCATGTAGACCTTGGCAGCTCTACAAATGTAAGGCAGCGCTGATGCGTACGCGTCGCGTGAGTGGGCGACCTACACAATGAAAAGCGGTTCTTTCTCAACATCCGACATTCACTTCAACCTGCAGGTAGTCGTCGACCCGAATTGGTAATGGCGTGCCGCACGCGACTGGCGCAACATGACCATCTTAGTCCTCCAAGCATCCCTCAATCCTCAGCTGTCTCTAGTCTTTGGGTCCTGCTGCGCCTCGTCAGACCCGCATACAGCACCCCTCGTCTGATCGGCCCAACTTCCGACGCAACACCAAACGCACAATGCGCAACGCCTTGATATGCGTCTCCGCGGTCGTAGCCCAGATCTGCGTGCTCATTAAGAACGCCGAACTTGAGTCGTGTGTGCATGAGCTCAAGCGGAAACGGATCGTTTCCGAGGCACGCGCCGCGGCTGATATCGTCGAGAGTCGTGTTACGCGTGGTCACTAAGATGCGTGAGAAGCCAGTCGAGAACGTGGTGCCGTCTTGCCAGATGGTCAGGGCGCCGAAAGCGAGAATCACGAGTGTTACGAAAATGACAGGCGCATAGCATTGCCATAGTCTTTGCGGAACGTAGACAAAGGACGACTGGTAGCGCGAGCGAGTGACCATGACTTTCTCCTCGCCGACTGTGAGCATTTCTGGTGCTGAGAGAAGAGACAAGACCATGTCCGTGTAAAAGCTTTCGATTTCGTCCGTGAGGTTGCTCTTTGGCTCGCTGTTTTTGCCTACCAGTCGAGTGCTGGTGATCTCAGAGGCGACAACGGGATACAAAGGGTAGTAAGGACCCGGGAGTGGAGGCAGCGGTTCTAAATCGATGTGTCCTCGGAGAAATCGACGGAGCATGTCTCCCATAGCGTGGTAAGCGGCTGTCTTTTTGTAAAGCGCAACGTCGTTCCGAGGGCTGATCCAGTTCGCTTCCGGTGTGGGTGCGATGTCATTGTTTTGGGTGCCATTTTCAAAAAGCGTAATGTTGGTATCCACTATGGGCTGTAAATACTTCCGAGATACCATCGACATGAAATGTGACCCTTTCCAATCCCACTCCACTGTATACTCGGTCTCCATGTGAACGCATCGCACGATACGGGGTTGGTAGTAGTGCGTCCAATTCATGGCGAGCGGATCACCTTCACGGACGGGTACTGTCGTGTTGTATGAGAGGCCTAACCAGAGGACAGGCTCTGACTTAAATACACCTAGATCGTCTGGTGGCGTGCCGTTGGGGTATCCGCCAGGTCCTTTTTCGAAGTTGCCTCCCATTTGAGGCTGTGCATAGGCCCCATGGTCTACGTTCGCGATATAAGCTAGCTTTCCGGTGGGCGCCAAAATGGAGGTGTCAAACGGCGCACCGAACTCTGCCAGTCTGCCGGGATCGTTGATACCCTTTGCAACTTCCATGCACTGATATCCCGGGGCAGTAAATGTTTGTTCATACGTGCAATCCCATTCGTCACCACATGCGCCTTGTCGGGCATTGCGCTTGGCGTTGGGATGATTCATGTTATTGTACGCGAGCAGCAGCGCAACTCGTTTGAGCTCGGCTGAGGGTTGATCGTAGTAGTCGAATAAGCCAGGAGCGGTAGCGTCGCGGTTCGTTGTATTGTAGTACATAACAGATCGCTTGTTCGATCCGTCAGCGAGCTTCACAGGGTTCCTCCAATTCTTGTTCGTTTCTGCCGTGAAGTTGATCGTGGGCACGCTGAGCTCCACTTCCTGCTTATCGAGGAACTCGCCGAATGTCAGAGCGCCCGGTGAGAAGATGAGGGTGGCTAACGGGATCACCCAGATGACCAGAGCGATCGCTACAACAACTGGTGCGCTGGAAACAGCCTCCCAATTACCGAATATCGAAGGGTCCTCCGTGGCACCAAAGAACTGATCGATCGTGAGTACCGACATTGCGCGTTCTCTGAAGGTTCTCCAAATTCGTTGACGCAGTACCAGAATAACACAGGCTCCAAAAGCCACTTTTGCGCCATAGGCGAGTGCGCGACCGTATAATACCCAACGAAACTTTTGATCCTCGTCCTTGATGTCTGGCTTATTGTGGAGCCAACGATAGAGAAAATGTTGGCATAGTGCAAAGACAATGCCCATAACGAATGAGAACACCATCAAAGCAGGTATGTGCCAGTGCACATGCCATCGTGCCGACTGTGTCGCACGGTGAGCGATGAGTCTTTCGGTCATGGGGTCCGTCCTGGACCGGCTTATACCCGAGCCAAACGAGTAGAGGGTATCTGGAGTTCGAGCATACAGAGACCGCGGGCCAGGAGAGTTGAATGGCGGCGAGATGAAGCCAGGTTTCGAAGTCGAACTCGAACGGTAATGTGCTGAACCCTGTGTCCTCGGCGAAGCAATGGGCATCATTTGTATCCCAAGTCCAGGGTCCATGTCCTCTTGAAACCGCGATGTGATGTTCCTTGAATGCTCAATCGAGTCGTCGCTTCGTCTTTGAGGAATTGATGCATACTCTGGTCGGGTGATTGGTACCGCTGGCGAGGCCAGAGGCGAGACTGGGTAATGTAGATTCTGCGATTCCATGCTGGCTGTTGTTAAGTAGTATTGGTGACTGACGTCTGTACTGAGGGCATGACCAGTTACTGAATTCTGCAATCGCGATTGCGCAGTGGTCTTCGAGGAGCAGATGATGCAAAGCTGGAGGAACGTGGTGTGGTGTACACGCACCAGGCATGGAACGGTGAGCATACATGGCAACTTTCGTGATTGCGTAGCTGAACACTCTTTCAGGGCTGAACTGCAGCTGTCAGCAGCCGGGGCGTTTGTGTTCATGCTTGAGGCTGTGCGGCCCTTATCAAACTTACTCGACCAATCATGATTTTTACTGTGAGCCACTTCGCTTACCTTTGTACGCAATCTTGCTGTCGTCGCCGTCAGGCGAGTGTACAGCCACTTAGGACCTTTTCTTGCTGCTCCTACAAATAGAAGGTGAACAGGTGGGTCGCCCCAGGCGAGACGCTGTGGCAGTCGCTAGCTTTTGGTGGCTGGATGCTGTAGCCATGAACGCTACACAGCACGCGCAACGTAGGTCTTGGCCAGCTCCAGATTATGGCGGTGTTGCGTGCCGCAGGCCGGGCCATGATGCTATATCGCTCTGCATCCCTCCAGCAACAATCACGCTTTACTGGCGGTCCTCGACGCCGCCAGGATGACCCGACTTCAAGCACATCTTTGCCAGTATCTTCCGCGCGTCCATCAACATATAAGAGTGATAAGAGGTGAGATGGAATATGGGTGTGGGTGAAGAGACGAGATGAGCAAGGTTGTTGATCAGATCCGCGGCAGATCCTACCCCATTTTTCTGCCGGAGCTAACGTTACCCGTACTAGGTAGGAGGATTCTACACTGTAATCCATGGATGTTCTGCTATGAACAATGCGAATTCCTAAACTCGACAGTTCCAAGCTCAGCGTTGCATCTTCGACGTCGACGACACATTGAACTTTTTCCTCGGCTCGCAGCCAGGCTTTCGTAAGTAGTAACCAGTCTTCGACGGACGTGAAGCTGATGTACAAGCCCGAAAGTGATATGATATGATGCAATTTGTGCTAGAGGCAGACTGCTGTGCAGCGATCGATCCTCGGCATGCCCCCGAAAAGGCTAGAGTTGTCAAGCATGAATGTAACAGATTGTTTGAAGATCACTTGAATACCCTAAATGTATGTACAATGTGTTCTCAACCACCAGAACAGTTTTAGTCCATGCCAGGTCGGTCAAATCCTAGTTGAACACTACGGTCTTGACGCCATTCAAGAACACTCTCTTCTCACTCCACCACTTCACTGCTGCCGCCAACACCTGACTTTCAACATTGCTTCCCTCCTCCACCAACTCTTTCGGACTCAATGCGTGATCGACCCTAGCAACGCGCTGCTCAATGATCGGTCCCTCGTCCAGATCCGCAGTAACGAAATGTGCCGTCGCGCCAATGATCTTCACACCGCGCTCGTACGCCTGGTGGTATGGCTTCGCGCCTTTGAACGACGGCAAGAACGAGTGATGAATGTTGATGATCTTGCCCGACATTTCTGTGCAAAGGCGCGGCGACAAGACCTGCATGTATCTTGCCAGCACCACAAGGTCTATATTGTGCTTCGCAATGAGATCCAAGATCTGCGTCTCCTGCTGCTCCTTGGTGTCCTTGTTGACAGGCAAATGATGGAACTCAATGCCATTGTTCTTTGCTAGCTCTGCGAACTCCGGGTGATTCGACACGATGATGGGCACATCGACCTTCAACTGGCCAGACTTGACGCGGAAGAGTAGGTCGTTGAGGCAGTGTCCGATCTTCGACACCATGATTAGGATCTTAGGCTTCGCATCCACGCGCCTGATCTGGTAGTCCATGTTCATCTCGGAGGCGAGCTTCCTCATGCTCTGCTGCAGACCAGCGAGATCAGCCGAGTGCCCGAAATGCACGCGCATGAAGAACGTCTTCGACGCTGCGTCTGAGAATTGCTGTAAGTCCAGAATAGTGAGGTTTTCTTTTGCGAGCAGACCCGTGACTGCGTACACGATGCCTGCTTTGTCAGGGCATTGCAGCGTGAGGTAGTGATCGTCTCCAGCCATTTTTGAGGATCTTGAAGTCCGTGATGCTTCTGATGAGCCGGTCTGTTGAAAGCGCGACAATGAAGATGTGATGTTGCGTCTACTCGTCAATGACTCTTGTGGTGTCGAAAATTTGGGAAATGTGTTTTGCCGGTTTCGGCAAGCTGGTGTGTTTGGCTGGAGCGGTTGCCGGACCGATATTGCCCGCGCTGACGTGTGGAGCGATCGTGTGCAGTTGCGCGCTGGGCGGAGGAGCATATCTTGGGTAAAGACAGCACTTTGAGGTCTCGCAGTCGTGGTCGTTGTTCCAGTGCGGCACCTTTGGTTGCTTTGTGATGGTTCATTGTCGCCGAAATCGGCCCGTCCAATCACAGCTCAGCGGCTTCGCTTAATCCGAAGACGCCCTCCTTCTCCCCTGACTTGCCTTACTCCGTTTTTCATCATCAAACTGCGAAGGACAAGTTGATACAGCCAAAGTGCGAACATGGCTCCTGAAGACGTCACGACAGGAGGTACGTATCTAAGCTACTGAATGCTCGACTCGTGGTTGCTACAACACTCCTTCCAATGATCGCATTCGGATCCACGAGCGGTACTACGATATGAGGACAGTACCTTCAATGAGGTGATGGTTTCTAAACCTCTTGCCCCTTTGCGCTTTTGGAACAAGTACTTTTCTCCGTCCTGAACTTTATAGGTAAGCGTTCTCATTGTACATATACTTATACATGGGCCAATAATCACAGGAGACACCGTCAATGATGGGTTTGGGTGGCCTTTCGGCCATTGAACAGGCTCCAAGGCTGTCATCAACAGCCACTAGTTCAGTTGCTCATCATGTGTGGTGGATTCAACGCGATGCTGCCGAACAACAGCTTTCTGACACTACGACCGGGAAGAGGAACCGAAATTTATCTTCAAGTCTACGTCCCTTCGACGTCTCTTTGGGATTTTACGGAGTAACATGACTAAATACTACAAGCTAGCGATGATCCCAGCGAACATGTATCCACACTACCTCCCCGTACACACAGATCAGCCGGAATCTACAAATACATACGCTCGGACACAAATGGTAAAATTTGGTCAATAGTACCAACACCAAACTCGTTGTCTCCCGATACCTAGCGGCCAATATCGATGCCTAGCAATTGATGTCCAGGGACCGACAAACAAAGTCTATTTAGCCGTTATTGCTTTACAGTCCGACATTTGGGTAGGGGGCGGACACAAGAGCCCAAGCTTGCGAAGAAGCTCCAAAACTTTGCTTCTCCAATCACTTCCAGAATCATATATGGAGCAGGTCTTATTATAAGTTATGGCCACATAGGTAGCAGAATCGTACGAGCCTTCACGCGTAAGGCGGGCGTTTGTCGCATAAGACATCTGGCTTTGACGACCCTTCTCAATGCAAAGGCCATCCTTAATTTACCACGCATACACTCGAGAACACGAGACAAGACTGGGCCCAGTACCAGTTCGTTTGTCAAGCCTATTGACTACGGTACGAGCAAACACAGTTCAAGGAAGATATAAGCGTTGTTTCTACCCATCCCTTTTGCCAAATGCAGTGCTGCTCTGGAGTTGCTTCTGGAACAGCGGCTGGAGCCGCGGTTTTGCGGTCCCTCCTGAGTGACTCTCTTTCTTTCACATACACCTCGAGCGGCTCGATGACGTACTCGCAACGCTCTTTCAGTATGTTCTTGACCCAGTGAACGACTCGGCTCGCCTCGCAGAGGCAAGCGTGACTGCAGCCTGTGACCCACTCCTATAGAGATAACTTCTCGTTCCACAGCTTATTTCAAATCCTCTCCGCAGCGAGCGCAACCATTCGGCACTTGATTTCAGACACGCATACTGCGACCCACGACCTGCTCGACTCCGGAATCCTCCCCTGCTCAAGCGACACCTTTCGCCTTCTCACACATACAAGCAGACCTTTCCTCCATGTCGCTCTTCGTGCGATTCCGGATCGACGCAATGTCGACATTCACCTTTCTCGCTGGCGCGATTTCGGCCGCCGCTCTGATCACGGCTGCTGGCTACTACACCAAGAACACCGACAGAAAGAAGTATGTGGACAGGGCCTCGGGTGAAGACAAAGGAAACGTTGGCGCTCCACGAGTACTCGAGGATCCTCACTGGCAGTGGATGATCAGCAATGCCGACAAGGAGAGCATCATCCTCCAGTTGAAACTGCAAGACATGCCCTCGGGAAGCCTACAAGTCTCTTCTGCGGCTGGTCACACTGTTATTGGCAGCTACACTTGGGTGCAGACTGACAAACCGACTATATACGCACCCGGCACTGCTCCAGAGTATACGCCGCCCGACCTACCCATCACCCTCGCTCCAGACCCAGAGCGCCACTTCCGCGATCAAAACGCTGGTCGCGCGCCGCTACAACCCTTTGAGCCGTTGGGCCAGGCGGTTGCCGTTGTGAACCCCAGCTTCCGCCTCGACGACGTCGACATCGTGATCGACCGCCGCAGCCTCATCCTCCTGCTCGACTTCATGCGTGACAAGACTACCCAGGCATTCTGCTTCACTCTTGACATGGTTGGCAAGACCATGTTCGTAGCGCACAATCTCCAAAACGCAAAGGTGTCTTCAAGAGAACTCACTTACGGCCGCAGTTTCGAGCCAGCCTTCACTACGGAGGACCCAGCCCTAGAGGACGCTCAAGGTCACTATCGCCTGATCAAGTACGACTTCGGTGGGCTGAGCATCGTCGTACGACTCGAAGTCGATGCACGTCTGCCCGCTTCAGAACCACTTGGCCACTAAGACTCTCAGCCCAGCACACTTCCAACTATCGTAAATGATCCGACCACCAAAGAGATCCTACACAAAGGCCCCAATCAGACTCGAGTTATACCAAAAGGCACTTTGATCGCTCAGTCGCTTCTCATCAAACTCAAGAGTACCGCCAAAACCAGGAGTCGCCCTCGTGAACAGATGTGGTTCGGCCGCACACCGATTGCCGTTCTTGCACGACATATCGATGGCGAGTACACCGAGAAAAACATGCACATCAATTACATGGAGCAGGACGATCCAACCGCTTTCGAGGCCAACGCGCATAGCCAGCAGGGTATGTGTAAGGTTGTTGGCTTTCTTACGGCTGCGCGGGAGGCGGTAGCAAAGACTAGCGAGAAGGCAGGCGTGCTGGTATCGATGGGAAAAGCGCAGGCTATCAGGATATTTGAGGTCAAGGAGAAGATCGGAGCGCTGCCGGAGGATCTGGTAGAGCGACCGTGGACGAAGATGGACTATTTAGAGTAGAGTAGATGAAGATCAAAGTCGGCATCGACTGTCTCTGTGCCGGTTTCGCATGCAAAGCTCTTGTGTGAAAAAGCTCGCATTGCTGCATCACCCACATTTTGCTGACTCTCCGCATCATGTGCATCTTAGTGAACTCTTTCCTAGTCGTAGCTAAAACGATGGGGCGGCATTTGGCGTATTTAAAAGAAATTGCAAGAGGAAAATCTACGATCATGGATCACTAGTAACTAATACAAAGTTCTTTCCGCGTGTGATAACTGCACCTCCTTGTCCTCATTAGATGTTTTCCCGCATGCAACCAAACAAATTTCAACTCCTCGAGATATGGCGAGCGCGGCGTCAGTGCACCGTGAGCGGCGTTAAGTAAAAAGATAGATGCTGTGGATACCTTCTCGCTCTACTATGGCGAGTCATACGGACGTTGATTGAGCTTTTGTCCTCCACGCGACTCCACTGCTATGGTCACGATTGGAGATGCTTCGTGCGTTTGTACTTGCGAGTGTCTCTCTCGCGCGTGACCTGAAAGATTGCTAGCTTGCCCCCGCCAGTAAGAAAGGAAGTCAGTGATTGATAGCAAGCGCATTTACCTACAAAAAGGCAGCGAATGCCCCTGCGGAGTGAGTGTCGGTCCGGGAGCACTCGCCAGTAGCCTTACTCACTGCTCGCTCTATATACAAATATGCAAAACTTCTCACCTCTACATTCCTCACGACCTCCCCGCAAGCGCAACCCACAACTTCAACTATTCTTCGCAGAATACTCTGTGACCAAGCACTTCGCACGCGAACCACCCATCCAAATCGAGTCTCGAGCGAAACGTCCGTAGAGATGTCTACAACCAACAATCTCCCATCTCCTGACGCTATCAGCGAGCTCCTCGCGAGCGTAGCAAAGACCTCACCCATCGCTCGCCCCCGCCCTTCATCCAATCCAGATTTCTCGACTCGATCGCGAACGGAAAAAGCTACATTGACCCTGTCTCCAACAAGCGCGAGTACGAGGTGAACGGCAAGACTGCCTTCAATCGTAATGGCCTAGAGGACCCTCAAGACATTAGCCGGGTATCAAAGGACGACCTCTCGACCTCTCGAACTTTCCCTCGAGCACCGCAGACCGCCTTCAACCCCGTAGACTCCGGTCCCCTCTCGAACGACACGCTCTTCATTGATCGAAAGACCTCGGTGCGAGAGTACAGCTACGAATTCGCGGACGTTGCCACCCTGACAGACCCCGTCAACGTCAAGCCAATTCCGGTGCTGAACAAGAAGGAGCCGAGGGATAACAAAACAGAAAATCCCTGGATGTACGCGAACGCAAACGCCCAAGCGGTCCCGTTGCGTCTAGACGCTTCGGAGGTACCTAAGGAAGGAAGCCCTGAGCCTGTCACCTTTCAAGATGGCTTTATGGAATACTGCAGCTATAGCTTCAAGAAGGGCGATAGCGCAACCATTTACGTACCTGGCACTCCCGCTGAGTATGTCAAGGGCCTCCAGTTCCCGCTCCAGCTCCGGCCAGATAAGGGAATGTACTACCGAAACCAGCACATCAAGAAAGTCCCTTCATGTCACTTCGAGCCTGCTGCCCAAGCAACCGCAATCATGAATCCCAAGGTCACTTTCGACGACATAAACGTCATGGTCAACCGAAGCACATTGCACTACCTCAGCCAGTTTGCGAACAACACAAGCCGCCAAGATGTGCGGCTGGAGTTGGCCATGGTCGGCGACACACTGGTCATCTCGCGGGTGTGGCGTAGCGCAAAGATCGGTATCTTCGACGGCAAGCAGTTTGGACATAGCTTCGAGGAAGCCACCACACAAGAAGATCCGGATCTTGAAAACGGTAAAGGCTACTACAGGCCCATCGGCTACTCCTTTGGCGGATTGAAGTTGGCCGTCAAGATCGAGATCGACGCGTATGTTCCCGACGCTGAATGTCAGTACTAGAAGCCTCTTCGACTGTTCACTCAATACGTCACTCCATCACTCAAGCGGATTTCCGAGCGCATCTTCAGCCCCACAACAGTACAGCCGATCGCACACTCAAGCCCGCAAGCGACTGCCATCATCGCAAAAGGCAAGACGATCCCGCATTCCCGCCTCTTGAAGCTCAAGTGCAACAAGGACAAAACCCTGATGCCAAAAGAGCAGCTCTTCTTCGGCCGTATCGATTGGTGCGTCCGTGCCCAGCACGCTGAGGGATCAGTGACCGAAGACCAGGCGGCACCGAAGTTGTTCAGCCAGCCAGAGGCGGAGAAGTGGGAAACGGACAAGCAGCAGGATCTGCGCCGGCTCGCGTGGGTCTTGGAGAAGCTCGTCGAGATTACGAAGCGGTCGAAGCATCGCTCCATTGTGGTCGTGTCGGCGGGCAAGCCTGAGGGGTTGGAAGTGTACGAGTCTCTTGAGAAGATCGAGGCTCTGCCGAAGGAGGTTGTGGAGAAGTTGTGATCGAAGGACGTGACAAATCCGACCAAGGATGACTGAGGAGACCAAGTAGAATTTTTTGTTGGTGGGACGGAACGACGATGCGCTGTTTGTTGTACTTCACGAAGGCGTTTGTTGCGAGCGTATACCCACTGCTTTTTATCCCAGTTATCCGAACATGAAGTGTTAACAGAGAGAGGTCTTTTGAGCCACATGCATTATTTTCTCCTCAGTATTAGTTTCGAACAACTGCAGAAGCTCCAAATATGTCTTTCCATCAGTGCTCAGCATATCCACAAGCAGCTTCCAACTTGCGCTCACTGACTATAAACAGCAATCGCCTCGTCAAAGGACTTATTCAACTGATCCTTGCCCAAATCCAACAGCCCCGCATCTTCCGCCGTCTCCTTCTCCCTGACCGCCGCCAAGAAGCTATTCGTGTCCCCCTTCAACGTCTTCAGATTCATCAACACAATCGACGTCGTGAACGTCTGCTTGAACTGAGGGTACTATGAATCAAGTCAGTTACTGCACATCACAACCCCGGTCTCGCGACATACCTTCATCTTGAGCGTGTTCAACGTGTCCATGATGGGATCGATCTGACCAGCCAGCGCGATCAAAACGTTCCTGCTCTCAGTCATAGTGAAAGGGCTGCTTTCCTTCGCCGTCTTCGTAGATTGCTTAATGAGATCGTCGACCTTCATCGCTGACCTGATGATGTTGTATCCCTGGGGCAGAGCGGTAAAAGGCGAGCCATCGAACATCTTGACGTCGGCATCGAGCTCTTGGACGGCGACGCCCAGCTGGGAGATTTCATTGAGGAGGAGTTGCGATTTGTCTTCTTGGCCCTGGCGGGGGGCGAGGGAGGGGAGAGCAGAGCTCAGGGCGATGAAGGGGAGGAGGAAGAGAGAGGCGTGCATGGTGAGAGACTGGCTTGTGGAGTTGGGATGATGCTGGAGGGATGGGTTTGGGAAAGCGGTTGTGGGTACGTTGCTGTGTAGTTATACTTGGAATTGGGTGCGGTATCTCCGCACCTGGCGTGTCTCCAGGAAATATCCCGAGGCTTGTCCAGTCCTTTGGTTCCTGACTAGGTTGATCATCACTCTTAGTATACCCAGCCCGTTAAAACCTACGGTAGGCATGAAACAGGGTGCTCGCGAGGGAAAACATACTTGCGAAGTCCCATCCGCTGACCGAATTCTTGTCTCGTCGACTCTATGTTGAAAGCGAACAACAACTTTACCCATTGACCATGCGCCATGTCCCACCGTGACGCATCCAAAGCTTCATACACGCCCATTGTCAAATTTCACTACCAAACCTTCGCGTTCACGTCGCGTTGTTAGAGTTTGCGGGGCCCCGCCTTTCACAAGCGCCCTTCCTCGGCAAAAGGTGTGATCGACGCGCCACTTTGGTAGTCCACGGGTAGGTAACCGGGCTGGCTCCGAAACACTAAGTAGTGGACAGTATGAACGCCACATGTTTTCAAAGGCGAAGATGTGGCTTTCGTACACTTTAAACATGGTAACTATGTCGAATCGCTGCACGACTTCGATTATCGGACCAGGACAATCTGCTTCTGAACTATCATGGAGAAGGAACTGCATATATGCCTGGTTAAGGAACGAGGCTGATCATCCACCGTGCAAGGAACCCAGTCATAAGAGTTGTTCGTCACATAGCTGCCAACACAAACGCCCAGTGCGATCATATCGTACACCGCACCTTCCAGTTCTCTTTACAAGCGACGTCAACATTATCTTAGCTCCGCAAATGGTCGCACACGTTTTCCCCAATCCTCTTCCAAATCCTCAGACATCGTGCCGCAAATACCGCAAATGCCGTTGTTTCCGGTAGTACCAAAGGATTGACACTGCGCCAAGCAGACGGCAAGCTTTTGAAGGCTGTCGGAGGGCGTGAATTCAACTGGATATAAACCCTATTATCAATCTATTGAACGAAACGGCAAGTCCCTGGAGAAGTCCGAGATTCATAGATGCTTCTGATAACTTCCGACAGACAACACATGTTGTGACCGGCCCGCGTAGGCAATCGGTCCCGTCCAAACAACATGCCCAGTGATAAGAGACATAGTGCCTAACTACCTCGTTGCGTGACTATTCGAATCAGTTGCGAGATATGGGCTACAGCCGGGTCAAGTGCGGAATGAAGAGAAACGCATTGCCATTCGACGACTGAATGGTATCGTGATTTGCGTCGCTGAACGGTCTGCATGACGATAATTGCGCCCACCGCCTGGGCTGTTGGATTTGGTCTGATCAGCTTGATCCAAGTCAAAGGCAGCACCTTTGCTTACCGGCCTGAAGTACTGTCGTGAGCTGCTGTTGCCGAACCACGTCTTCACCAGAGGTCCAGCTCGATTCTTCAGCTCTGCGGCGATACTCTCCGTGAGGTAATAGCTCGCAGTAATTCTCGTGTTGATGCGCATGGTAAGCGTATCATGGTACGGGACGGAGAAGATCTTCATGGTACGCTACCTGGTACATACATGGCAAATCACAATCTCAACACACCCGCGACTCCCCTCCACTCTTCCGCTCAGTTGACATACCACTTCGCATAAAAACCCTGACACTTCACGATCCCCTCGGCCGCTACCTTCCCTCCATGCAGCGGCGCAAACCTCTTGCTCACCTCGCTGATAATATCGCCAATGTCCTGGTTATCCAGCAGGAAGTTGCCCTTGGGGTAGCCTGGCGCAGGACCCAGTGCTGCGTTCAAGTCAATTTTGGATCTAAGACACGCACATGTTGTACGTACCGAACTCGCACGGGTAGCCGAGAAGACGCTGTTTGTAAGTGTCCGGCTTGCCTTGGTAAAGAGTTAGTCAGTGAAAAGAAAAGGGGTGTGGGGTGGTATAAAGTACCAACGAGGTCGCAGCCCCAGTCCCCAGCGTCGCCGAAGAGGCCGTTACACGTGTCCTGGCAGTCAGCCTTGGAAGGCGGACTGGGCGACGTGGTGGTCAGGTCAGTGTAGGAGATTGTTTCGCAGTATCCGGAGACGGAAGTGCGGGCACAAGAGTCGGATTGTGCGGATGTGATGGCTGCGAGTGCGGAGAGTAGGATGAAGGCAACCATGTTTGATATTGAGATCGTAGGTAGGAAGAGGGATGCTTGGTTTAATAATGCAGTGGGCGCCTTCTTATGCTTGTTTGAAAGTACGATATATGTAAGACGTGGGAGAGTATGCAGACACGGTAGTGGTGTGATTGGCTTGCATCATGGCTGATGTGATAGCGAAAGCAATGGGGTATACGAGATGGGATGCTATATCAACTCGTGTTCTGGCGAGGGACCAATGGAATGTGGGCGTTTGAGGCGCGAGAGTGCCAAAAAGATGCTCGTGAATGCATTGCCCGCATGAAGTACGTGTAGTCACAGTAAGCTTAGTCATGGATCAGGGTAGTAGGCGAGCCTTGCACGCTGGGCCACAAAAACGAAGTTATGTTTCCAAAGGCAGAATTGTGACTGAAGAGATATTATGGTCTGGCAGGGAAGAAGCATAGAAACGATAAGGGATAACGCAAGAATGGTGCTGGAAAAGCTGTTGGGAACTGATACACGAATGGGCATGTAGAGCGTAGCAGAGAGACTATGATCAGCTTTTGCGAGTGGTGCGTTTAGAGACGGCATGAGGACGCCCCCAATGTTGTTGGCTTGTGGAAGACAGCGCCCTGACACCAGGCGAAAGGCGTGAAGGAGGTGACGAGACGACGGCGGTGGAGATGAGGCTGAGTGTGGCGTCGGAAGTGAGTCACGCTAGTCGCGGGGAAGGCGCGGAGGAGTCTAGCAACGTGAGCCAAAAACATTTCGCCCTCGCGGGCAACACCAAAGCAAACACACCACGCCATGTCTATCGATTTCCCCAGGGAAGAGGAGCGCGTGCTCGCACGTTGGAAGGAGATTGACGCCTTTCTGCGGCAGGTCGAGCTGGTACGTTCTTTCCTGATTCAAGTAGTGGCACGCGGGCTCTTGGTGGTGGCATGGTTGCAGTGTACCCAGTATGTATAGCTAACAACCCTCAGTCAAAAGGAAAGCAGCCTTACACCTTCTACGATGGCCCGCCGTTCGCGACCGGCCTCCCCCACTACGGGCACCTCCTCGCGTCGACGATCAAGGACATCATCCCGCGGTACTGGTCGATGAAGGGCCGCTATGTCGAGCGCCGCTTTGGCTGGGACACACACGGCGTGCCCATCGAGTACGAGATCGATAAGGAGCTGGGCATGTCTGGCCGCGACGCCGTGCGGCAGTATGGCATCGCCGAGTACAACAACAAGTGCAAGGCCATTGTCATGCGCTACGCGAGCGAGTGGAGGCACACGATTGAGCGCCTCGGCCGGTGGATCGACTTCGACAACGACTACAAGACCATGGACACGAGCTTCATGGAGTCGGAGTGGTGGGTCTTCAAGCGCCTGTTCGACAAGGGCGCAGTCTATCGCGGCTTCAAAGTCATGCCCTACAGCACCGCCCTGGCTACCCCGCTCAGCAATTTCGAGGCCTCGCAGAACTACAAGGACGTGCAGGACCCGGCTGTCGTGGTGTCGTTTCCGCTGCTGGAAGACCCCAACACGTGTCTGCTCGCATGGTGAGTGTGAAGTATGTCGTACTGGGGAACATGACTTACACCACGTAGGACTACAACACCATGGACACTCCCTTCCAACGTCGGACTCTGCGCGCATCCTGACTTCGAATACGTCAAGATCCTCGATGAGGCCTCTGGCAAGCACTACATCCTCCTCGAAGCACTCCTCAAGACACTCTACAAAGACCCCAAGAAGGCCAAGTTCAAGGTGGTCCAGAAGCTCAAGGGCAAGGACATGCTCGGATGGAAGTACGAGCCGCTTTTCGACTACCTCTACGACGACTTCAAGGACTACGGCTACAAGGTGCTCAACGACGCCTACGTCACTGCTGACAGCGGTGTTGGCATCGTCCACCAGGCGCCTGCGTACGGTGAGGACGATTACAGGGTCGCGCTCGCACACGGCGTCATCAGCGAGGACCGACCGCCGCCAAACCCAGTCGACGATGCCGGCTGCTTCACCGACGTAGTCCGCGACTTCAAGGGCCAGCACGTCAAGGCTGCCGACAAGGCCATCATCAAGCACCTCAAGGGCACCGGACGTATGGTAGTGGACTCCCAGCTTACCCATAGCTACCCGTACTGCTGGCGGTCAGACACCCCGCTCATCTACCGGACGGTACCATCGTACTTCATCAAAATCCAGGACATCGTGCCGCAGATGCTGGAGAACATTGCAGGCTCGCACTGGGTGCCGTCATTCGTCAAGGAGAAGCGCTTCGCCAACTGGATCACAAATTCACCCGATTGGGCTGTTTCACGAAGCAGATTCTGGGGAACGCCACTACCACTCTGGGTCAGCGACGATGGCAAGGAGATGGTCTGCGTTGGTAGTGTTGAGGAGCTGAAGAAGTTGAGTGGGTGTGACGACGACCTCACCGACATCCACCGAGACAAGATCGATCATATCACCATCCCAAGCCAGCAGGGCAAGGGTGTGCTACGGAGAACACCAGAGGTCTTCGACTGCTGGTTTGAGTCTGGCTCCATGCCCTACGCCAGCGCACACTACCCTTTCGAAAACGTCGAGCAGTTCGAAAAGTCGTTCCCTGGTGACTTTATTGCGGAAGGTCTTGACCAGACTCGTGGCTGGTTCTACACACTGACTGTCCTCGGCACACATCTATTCGGTAAGCTGCCATTCAAGAACTGCGTCGTGAACGGTATCGTGCTTGCAGAGGACGGCAAGAAGATGTCGAAGCGCCTCAAGAACTACCCAGATCCAAACCTCATCATGAAGAACTACGGCTCCGACGCGCTGCGACTATACCTGATAAACTCGCCCGTTGTGCGCGCAGAGACGCTGCGTTTCAAGGAGGCTGGTGTAAAGGAGATCGTCTCGAAGGTTCTTCTACCACTCTGGAACAGCTATCAATTCTTCGAGCAGCAAGCGACGTTGCTAAAGAAGGTGGCAGACCTGGACTTCATGTTCGATCCCGCCGCAGAAAAGACCAACACCAACATTCTCGACCGCTGGATTCTCGCTTCATGTCAGTCATTACTGAAGTTCGTTAATACGGAGATGGCCGCATACCGCCTCTACACCGTCGTCCCGCGCCTCCTTGAGCTCATCGACAACACCACAAACTGGTACATCCGCTTCAACCGGCGGCGCCTGAAGGGCGAGCACGGCCTCGAAGATACCAAGCACGCCCTCAACACCCTTTTCGAAGTCCTGTACACACTGTGCCGCGGCCTCGCCCCATTCACACCGTTCATCACAGACAACATCTATAACCGTCTGCTACCACACATTCCCAAGGACCTTCACGCCGAAGACAACCGCAGCGTGCACTTCCTGCCGTTCCCCGAAGTGCGCGAAGAGCTGTTCGATGAAGTTGTTGAGCGCCAGGTCAAGCGCATGCAAGCCGTCATTGAGCTGGGCCGCATCTGCCGTGACCGCGCGAACAAGGGTCTCAAGATTCCGCTCAAGACGCTTGTCGTGATCCACCCAGAGCAGCAGTATCTCAATGACATCAAGTCGCTGGAGAATTACATCACCGAAGAGCTAAACATCCGTGACTTGGTGCTCAGTAGCGACGAGGAGAAGTACAAGGTGCAATACTCCGCGACAGCCGACTTCTCTGTCCTCGGCAAGAAACTCAAGAAAGACGCCGTCAAAGTCAAGAAGGCGTTGCCCAACCTCACGTCCCAAGACATCAAAGACTACCTAAAGAACGGCGAGATGAGCGTCGAAGGCATCAAGCTCGAAGCCGACGACCTCTTGGTACAACGCGGCCTCACCAAAGACGCCGCAAACAAGGACCAAGAATTCAACACCGACAACGACGTCCTCATCATCCTAGACGTCGCGTCGTACCCCGAGCTTGAGCAAGAAGGTCTCGCGCGCGAGGTCATCCGGCGTGTCCAAGATCTGCGCAAGAAAGCGGGACTCGTACCGACGGATGATGTGGGCATGGAGTATCGCGTGTTGAGTGATCCGGATAATCTGGGCTTGGAGCAAGCGTTTGAGAATCAGGGACCACTGTTTGAGAAGGCGCTCAGGAGGAATGTGGATAAGCATGTCATTACGGAGCTGGATGGGAAGATTGAGGAGGGTAAGCGGGAGGATGTCATTGTGGAGGAGGAGCAGGAGTTGCATAAAGCGACGTTCATGTTGAGGTTGGTGAAGTTGTAGAGTCTTGCAAGAGGGTAGGGATATGTGGTGGATGTGTGAATGAATGATCTGAACCATGCATTTGAACGCTTGTCATTGCTCTTTCATGCAATACAAGCTGCCATGTATTCGTCACCGTGTCTTATACGCCTTCTGCAGTGTGTGTTAGTATGAAGATGGGCGAGACAGGGTGGCTGCGTACGAGGTAGCATTCCTTGAGCTTCATGAATTCTGCGCTGCACATGCCTTTGTGCACGTTGTTGTAGTCTGCAAATATGCATTTGCCGTAGAGGGAGCTCTGTGAGATTCATCAGAAAGTGCTGAATAACAGAGCGGTCAATGTGCATACCTCCTTTGAGCATTTTCCCACCACGGTGGCGAGTTTGTCGATTGGACGTGTACGGCCTGGCATTTTCCTTCTCTCTATCTGTCCCCCCCAAACGAAGAATTTGATGGTCACAAGTAAAGTTGAGACTTGAACATTTGATGGCGCGCTCTTTTTTTGATGTCTTCGCCTTCGTCAATGACGCTTCAACACGCACGGACCGCACAACGCTAGTGAGGAGTGCAAGTGGGGCCGACAATGCCTCGTCCAACCACCGCACATCAAAGCGCGTTGTCTCACACGCCCACACGACGCGTGCGGCTTCACTTTCACCCACTTCACTCTACTGCATTCCTAGTTTAATGCTTAATCTTTGTGCGCGCTTTCCACTTCCGCGCGAAAAGCTCTTTGGAAAATTCACTTGCTCTTTTGGCTTGCTTTCTTGCTCCTTACTCCGTTGGTCGTTCTGCTCCTCACTCCGTTGGTCGCTACGCCCATGTTGCTACGAACGACGCGCCGGAGACGATCGAGACACGAATGCTACCCCCCATGAGCTCCAATGGCGATGACACGAATGCGAGTACTGAGGACTTGCTAAGGGAGGATTTGACGGATGGGGGTATGTTGGAGAAGGTGGTTGGAGAGGACATGTGCTAACGGGAGCAGCGATTAACACACTCTACGATATAATACAGCGCGCACAAAAGGGCGCGACTACTCCTCGTACCCTTATATCGAAAAGCGCTCCGTCACCATCCTCCAGCGCCCTCTTTCGCGCATACGAACATGTCCTCGTCGAACAAGGCCTGCAGCCCAGCGACGACGCGATTCTGCACCGCTTCCTGTTCCGCATGCAGGAAAAGAGGCGCGATGGCGAGGACCTCATGCAGCGCTTCAGGCGCGTTCTCGGCGACATGGAGATTGAATTCGAGGTCGACGAGGACGGCCAGACGGACGTGACCAAGACGCGTAATGGCGCTGTCGCGGCGCTGGGGAGACATTCGAGGAGGAGCAGTTTTGACAGCTTCTTTGATGGGGCGGCGGATAAGGTCGCTGGCACAGACTACGCGGATCTGCCTATGCGCCCGAGGGCTGGGTCGAACGCGGGTACGATGAACGGGAATGGGAATGGGAGGGGTATGAGGAGGGCGGCGTCGGATACGGAGGGGTACTCGTATCAGCCTGGACAACTTCCGCTGCGCCAGAGAGTGAATGGCAATGCGCACCGGCATAAGAGGAGCGCATCTGTGTCCAGTCGTGGGAGTCTGCATATACGCAGGGATGGTGTCACGAGTACTTCACGAGTCGGCGACTACGATGCGGACGACAGCGAACCCAGTGATCGCACCACGAGCCTCGACCTCTCCAACATCCAGGTGCCCGGCATCAACGCGCCCATACCGACCGCATCCCACCAGCAATCGCACCACCAGCCGTACGTGCCACAGCCCTTCCGTCCGTCAGACACGCGACTTCTGGACGACGCCGAGACATTCGAAGAGCAGAGACTGCACAGAGTGGTGAGGCAATGCATACACACGTGGCGCGACCAGACGCTGGAAAGGCAGTCGATCCGCAATGACATGGAGAGACTGGCTATCGCTCGCGACCGCCGTGTACTCCTCAAGCTATCCTTCGAGCAGCTTCGTGACACTTTCCGCGTGCGCCAGGCAGAGCGCGAGACGCAGCGCTTCTTCAGCCGGCTGGAGGAACGTGCAGATAGAGCCCGGAACCTGTTTCTCATGACCAAGGCATTCACGCATTGGGCGAAGAGCGCAGAGGACGAAGTACAGCGCACGTCTGTTGCGCGGCGACACATTCTTCGCACGCGGTTCTTCAATGGCTGGCGCGACATCACGGCGGTCAACGAGCTCAAGATCCAGCACTTCGTCCTGGCGAAGTTCTTGCGACAGTGGCGATCGCGGAGTGCTGCTGTTCGTGACAACACGAGATCTGCGGTCGCACTCTACGAAGAAAATCTGGTGCATCGCATTTACCGAGAGTGGTTCTTCAAGTTCTGCGCCATTGCTGCGCCGGCGTGGCGGAACGATCGCATGAGAAAGATGACTCTGCACAAGATGAGCGAGATTGCTAAGGTTCTGAGGGAACGGCAGGACTGGGCGGTTGATCGCTGGGAGAGAGGCGTTTTGAGGAAGACGTTCCAGGAATGGCGACAACGGACGACGGCTGTACAGGCGCTGGAACCTCAGGCGGATAATCTGAGTCGGACAGCGTTGATGACATCGACGCTTCGGATGCTCCAGAAGCAGGCCCAGCTCGCACCATTACTCCGACAGTTCCAAGAGCGAGCAAATGATCGCATCGTTCGAACGACCTTTCAGACATGGCAACACACCGCTCGACTGTCTTGTCAAGCTCGCAACGTCGACAAGATGCGTATCTTGCGCAACGCGTACACAGCCTGGAACGATCAGCTTCGGATCAAGGCGCTCGAAGATCGCATCAACGACCGTATCATCGTCGAGACGCTGTACAAGTGGACATTGGCTTCCAGAGTCTCCCTCTTCCAGCGCGTACACGACCGACAGCTCAAGGAGAGGACATTCCTCACTTGGGTCACGAAAGCCAATCAGCGCAGTAATACTCTTGAAGCTGCTGAGACACGGTTCGCACAGTTCAAGCGCGCTCAGATGCTACGGATGTGTCTACGGAAGATGGAAGCTCTTACCACCGAGAAGCGGGCTGAGGAGTTTGCTGTTGTCGCAGAGTACCAGCAGAAGCTCAAACAGCGTGTCTTCGACCAGTTGAAAGACCGCCTAAAACACTTCCAAAAACTCAACAATTGGTCTGCTGCTGCTCGCTTCTACGTGCTGAGCAAGTCGACGATCAAGACCTGGGGCGAGGCAACGCAGCATGCGCGTAGGAATCGTAG
>Ga0265780_10001433_pt1 | contig 33459 bp, 31 predicted proteins | sample P1T30metagenome_FD_192432 | JGI IMG/M metagenome (GOLD analysis project Ga0265780, IMG submission 192432) | Plant litter microbial communities from East Loma Ridge, Irvine, California - P1 T30 | ecosystem: Environmental > Terrestrial > Plant litter > Unclassified | place: USA: California...
GACACCCTAAAAGCCGGTCCAAAATGTATTCGAGTGGCTACACGTCTGCAGCAAAAAGGCCCGAAGACGAGTACCTATGTGCTGGCGCGTGCTCTTCCCTCGAGCATATAAAGTCTCGACTGAGAGCGCGGATCTTACTTCCTCAACACTACATCTTTAGGTGTTTTTCGCCAAAGAGTTTGACATCATGGCCTATGTCTGCTCTTCTGCTCCTCTTTTCTGAAAACAAATCGAAAAGAGGCCAATGCTATGGGGTCTCCAGACCATGGGTTCTACAAACCACAACCGAATTCTCCTATCTGGACGATGGTTGTTACAACACAACACGTAAATCACTGAAACAACCCGGCGCTTGGACCATGTCTGCGTTTTTCCAAAATTCCAACTTGCTAGTATATGTGCGGAAGGACGAGTTGCGGTGCTCGGAATGGACTAATTGCGATCTTATGGACGTTACAAACGGCACACGGAGTATATATACCTTCTTGAGATCTTGGAGATCTCTTCAATGCACATCTGGATTGTTAAAAGTCTTAAATGATGGGTGGTCTTTGTTGTATATATGCTTTTCTTCACTTCAAAAGACCAGTAAACCTGGGTTGCTGGACTCGCGACATCAAAAGCTATACGTATTTGAGGACATGTTATATTCCGCTGCGGACGTTCAAGATAGAAACAGCTACAAGTCACTATCCATGAGTGCGGCCGAGAAGAATCCAGAAAGAACTCCCATATCCGGCGCTCGGAGTATCCTGGCATGTCTCCCCAACATATCATCTCCGAACCACCCACTATCAATGATCGATGTGCTCTGTACCTCGATAGTGAGACGGGTATAGATTTTTCCTCGTCGATACCTCCTACTCTCCTCAGATCATACTCCTCTTGTTCTTGTCTAAAACCCGAGCGCTATTTTCTTATGCCCTCGGACTTCTCCAAAATCCAAGACAAAAATGTACTATGGACTTGAGTCGCTCGAAGGAAACCCTTGTTCGTACATGTCTGGCGGTCAGCCTTGCAAATTTGAAGGAAAAAAATATGATAGCCAACTGCCTTCGGGAAAGGAATGCGTCACGGCGATATGTTCTCGGCGACTAGGGTACACTTTGACATACTCCAAAAGGCCAAAAGGCGCGTTTTATGTGGCCTAGGCGAGGCCAAGCATATCGAATCCAGATTATGTCCGAGTCCCAGGGTCCATGAAATATCAACAGGAGCAACAGCATGAGCTAGAGCTGTTCGAAACGCTGATAGCTCCCAAAAAACGGAAGATCTCATAAAATTTGACGGGTCTGATATGGCTTTGTCGCCAGCCACGCATATATAAATCCTCCACGTTGCCGTCTTTACTCCTATATCATACCCTAGCAGTTTAGATTTTCCAAAACTGCAGACGAATCTGGCATGTCTTCGACTCGTTTCCCGGTTTTTAAAAGACTGTTCAATGTTATCAACGTAATACAAAACTATGGGTCGCAGCAAGAATGTCTGAAAGCTATAACTATATAACTGCATGTCTGCTGTGCGTCTGGAAATCACAACATATCAACAATAGGGATGGAGACCGCCGCATTGTAAGCCCGTGCGTGCGGAATATATAAAAACACTATGAACTCTGCGACTCTTCCTGTGTTACAGATATATAGCTTTCCTCCTCTAAAACTCGAATTGGGATGCGCCATGTGGCAATCTTCTCCCTCCACCAAAAAGCAACATGAACCGCTCCATGTCCCGCATCGCCAAAAACTCGTCTATGCAGTAACGATGATTAGAGGCACATCGAAAGGCACATATGCCGTTGTCTGTTTTGCAAAAATACAAACTACTCTATTAAATGCTCATGTCATTTTGCAGGCTGCATACAAATAACCCTTCGTCTCGAAGCTTTTCCTCATGGATACTACACTTTAACTTCCTGCTCTAAAACTCTAAGATCGAGCGACATGTTCCCTCTCCTCTTCTTCCCAGAACTCTCAAATAATAAGAACATATTCCCTCGCGTTCTTCTCCCCAAAATCGGTACACCAACTCTCGATGTCTGTCCACGGCTGCGCGATCATAATTGCATGAATATCAAAGCGCAAAAAAGTACAGGGAAAAGGTCAATGTGTTCGTCTCACGCGCAAAACTCACGCGAGGGTACGCATGCAACGAAAACAGCCCATCGATCACCGCATGTTTCGTGCACCGCATCAGAGCGTAGAGATAACCTTCCCGTTGCCAAACGCTTCTATCCCTTACCCGCAGCCTGTAATTCTGCTCCATAAAACCCCACCCTCTGTTTACAAGAATCTGTTCCCGATCCTCGACATGTTGGTCCTTCCTTCTGCCCAAAATCTTCAACTCAGACAGCCATGTGAGCCTTTCTTCCTGAGCTGCACCTACACAAAACACCATTTTCATAGGCCGATGGACCGCTTTGCGCGCAGAAGTAATATGGGAGGCGACATCATACTGCGTGCTTTTTAACGACATTATTTCACACAAATCCGCCACCTTTCTCCAAAATCTAGGATATGTTTGCACTATGTCTGTCCTTCGCTCTGCCAAGCAAAAAATTTGACATGGACAACCCATGGGAGCCTTTTCGTCAAAGCTCGAAAACCATAAACACCACGAACATATCGTTGTGTGCGCTGCTTCGCGCGGGAAAAACAATCGCTGCAATAAGATCATGTGGAAGACAGAACAGTAATTCTATTCAGCACCTAAGTCTACTATATTTTTCTAAAAACCCATATTCGTTCGTGGTATGTCTGTTCTCCACCGCACCCAAAAGCATACAATCATGTCACATACGAGACTTTCTGCCCGAGCCCGAAAACCCAAGCCACAAACTTAGACATCTCTATGTTATGTGCGCTGCTAGGCGTACTAACAAGCTATATCGTAAAACAGATCGAAGAAATCTGGCTTGGCTCTATTCCACACAACTCTGTCCAATTTTCCAAAAATCTCCACCTATTCTCAACATGTTCGTTCTCCGCTCTATCTAAAAGCTTTAAGGCGAAAAATGTATGAGCCTGCCTTCTCGAGCCCGCGGAATACAAACGCCGCTGATCTCTGCCCATGTGCGCTGCTCTGCGTGCTATAACATCTACCGCCGAAAAAATATGCGGAGAAGTCTGGTAGCTTTAACTTCTATAACGCTACTAGCGCTCTCTTGGGGTGCATATAAATCCTTCGATTTGCGGTATTAAGTATCTCCTTATAACACTATGGAATTTACTTTTACAAAAGAGAAATAGTAAAACTAGCATGGCTGCTCTGCTTCTTTCAAAATCATGAACAAAGTGGTGGATGTCGTTCTGCGGCTCAACCATCACCTAAAGTCTAAAGGTGTTGAAAAGTAAGGCTGCCTGCTCTATGTCTGCGTCTCTTTCGTAAAATCGAAATAGTCTAAGGCATAGGCGATGATGCCTAGAGAAGCATGGTCAGTGCTTGTTGGTCGCATACTATCTTCGCCGATCCATCTGCATTTTGTCTGAATCTTGTCTACTACTCTAAAACGTGGACACCAGGATGGCACATGCGCCTTTTTCCGCCTCTCCAAAATGCTTCAGTGATATGGCGCATGGTTGCTGACTAGACCTGGCAGCAATCTACTCCCCGAGGCTCCGAAAGCCTAAGAACCCTTCCGAGCATTCCAGGGCGCTGCGTGATTAGCATTAGTGCGATGATAATGTACCTAGATCTTATATCCAGTTCTGAATATATTGACACACACATGTCCGTTCTATCACATACGACCATAGGATACTGGCAGCTAGGCTTCCCGTCCGCTCAGCCATATATAAGCAGTATACCGGCGGATTAGTAGTCAGGTGGGTGACCACTGGCGAATCCCCGCTGTTGTATGTTTTTGCCATCTTTTTTGCTCACTTCAATTGGAAGAAGTACAGAGGAAACCGACCAAGGGATATAACCACTAACCGATCTTCTTGTCTAGTACTTCACCTGTTTCAACGTCGGTATTTCCTTTCCTATGCGGCTTGCCTAGACTATTTGCACCTATCTGTGTGGTCGGAAGACACGGAAATCACAACCTTGTCATGCATTAAGTAGTGGCTTCTGTTTTTGAGTTGTGAGCTATTCAAAGGATGTTCCTGGTATAATAGGATAGATAAAACACGACCTCGGAAATCATCGCGAGTACGTGACCGCGTTTGACCCGATGCTCGCTCCGGGACGATCCGAACGGGAATGCCTTTACATGGTCGACTCCAAGGTGTTCTGTTTCGGTCGAATTCTTTTCGCTTTCTGCTTATCATGGCGCACTCGTCCAAAGCTGGCCACGTGGACTGATGAGGGGAATTTGGACCGCGAATAAACCGTGGAGCCTTGAAGCTTTTGATAGTGAGAATAAGATAGACCATGCGCGCAGCACCACTATTCGCTGCCCGCGCATCAGCGCGGTGTTACCATGGCCAAACGTCAAGCAGACAAGAGTGAGATAATATCCGTAATTGGTGCAACAATACTGGCACATCGTAGATTTATCTGAACTTAGTCGATTCTAGTATGGTGGACCAGGCGTGCTGCATGTCACAAGACCGAGACGACAAGGGAAGGGCCTTCTTCGGCAATGTCAGAAGACGCCGAGATAGGTACAATGTCGCGTCGAGCGGATCGCAAAACAAGCGCGTCCATTCAGAGTATCAAGATTGCAATTTCTGCCATAACGAGCATCCGCGATGCAGCTCCTGTTGCAGAAGATCTATGATGATTAGCACAAGGAAGTCGCGTGGCCGATGGTGATGTGGACGGGACAATGCGGCGTGCTGAAGGAGTAGCCAGATCTCGTTCTGCCAACATTTGTCAGTGCTGGTGGACCGCCATCTTGACGTGTTGTTCCGGAACAATACGCTCTCTCGGAGAAGGATCTCGGATAATAAATCTATTACTGATTGATTGCGAGGTGCGATGGATATTGATGATTATGTTCCTATGCGGGAGTTGGGGTTGTGGATAACCACAGGTGTTCACTGCGCACCACAGGGCCCATGTCACAACCACGAACAGGGCGAGGCGGGACCATGCCTGAGTGACACAGCAGTGTTGGTTGCGCGAATTGATGACGTTTGTAGCGTCAATACCGAGACAGATATAGACGCCCAGTCAAGAGGTATCGAGGTGCCAGTATGCGACAAGAGTTTACGCATTTGATCAAATCGAAGAGACGAGAGAAAGCAGGAAAAGATCATGGCCCCAAAGTGGTGAACTCGATGTAGGTGCGCTAGTCTATTAGCTGCAGCCGCACGTCGATCAGCGGAAATCAGATGGCCAAGCGAGAGGTTGGCTATCAACGACGCGCAAAAGCAAGACGCGGGGCCCCGTCCGGTGCATCCGCGCGACTGTGATGTTTAAATGAAGTGTGCTGTGATAGACGGTCCAACATGCGGGATGTGAATAAAGGAACTGCGCTGTTTGTTTGCTGCGTACAAAGTGGTCAAGCGCATCATCTCTTCAGCCTGGTGCGCCACGATAGGTGGAGAGCATGTAGCCACGGGGAGTGGCACTGTGGTAGCCTGGAGATAGCGACACCGGAATTGAGGTTCAAGGGCGGGGATTTTGGGTGACGTGTCCAGTTGCTGACTGCCTCGTACAGTCAAGGCAGAGGCTGAGGCTGTTCGCTTGCGGTCTTTGATGAAGTTGATGGAAAGATTGATGATGGAGCGGGTGGCGCCAGCCCAATGCGGACGAGGAAGGCGGGCCACACGTGCATTTCGCGAAGAAGGCGCCATCGCCGTCGCGTCGCTGCTGCCTCCACGCGCACGACGCCCTCAAGAACATGTCATTTCTGGATCGCATTTGATGAATGTATGTGCTAGCGATAAAAAATCAACGCGCTTTGCAGGTCTGCCGGATCTAAGAGCCTACAAAAATTTGACTCCTGAAACGGTGCGCGCACGCTCGGACCATGCGCACTAGCGCGAGCGCAGAGCGAAGGCTCTATTTAATGTGGTTAATATGCTTGAGGGCCCGCTGCACATGCCGACACCGCGGTCGGGCGGATTCTACTTACCACCACCGTCACGTGATCCCACATCACTGATTCACCAACACACCCACACACCCACCCAGCTCACGACCACTGCATGTTCGATGGCCTCGACTACCGCTTGCACTAATTTATAATCACTCCGGCGAGCCACGCTATTCGACGCCCACTCAACCAGCCGCCGATATGAGGTTTGTCGCGTCCTGCATGCACGTTATTGACGATGCCGCTAATGCTTTGATAGTGCCACCAGATTGGACCGTCTCGTAACGTAAGTGTACCCATGACTGGCCTCTGGTACCATCATCGCCTTCACCCAAGACGCCGCTGCTTTTATCTGCGCCTTCTTGTCTTGGTCTATTATCTGCCCATCGCCATCGCTGTGCAACTCGTTCCAGCACTCGCTAACATGACCCAGGCTCCTCGAGACGGGCAGCACAGCATTGATCCGGAACACTGCAGCCGATCAATTAGCCGACGTCCAGAAACAACACCCCGATGAACTATTCAATTTACTCACGCGAGTAATTCCCTACCTGCGATCAAAGAGCTGGGAAACTCGCGTTGCAGCCGCCAAGGCTGTTGGAGGTATCGTATCCAACGCTGAGAGGTTTGACCCCAATGCCGAGGATGAGCCGATCGACGCAATTGTGAAGGCAGAAGAAGTCAAGTCAGAATCTAACGGCCATGTCAAACCTGAAGACAGTAATGGAGCCATCGTCAAGAAAGAAGAGAATGGCGACACTGCGATACCTTCCCTTAGCGAACGGTTAGAGTTGGCTACGCTAGATCTGGCTTCGATCCTCAAATTCGGCAAACAACTTGTTGCCAGTGGCACCAGGGAGCATGAATACAAACTCGCTGCCATGGCCCCAGCCGATCGCATTGACTACCAGAAAGAAACTCTCCTCAGGCGGCTCGGCTTTGAGGGCGAGTACATTGAGGAAAAGTCGCCTCCAACCGAAGACATGATCGCACAGACACCTGGACGCCAGACGCCAGCCATACACCGCATCGACACCAACATATCAAGATCAAACTCAATGACGACTGCCGCATCTCCACCTCTTGCAACACCAAATGGCGAACAAATACTCAGCAAGCGCCAACAGAATGCCCTGAAGCGGAAACAGAAACACATTGCCAAAGGCGGCTCTGCCAAGGTCCAGATCGTTGATTTCAGCGGCCCGCGAAAGGACTCGCAGCCGGATGCTCTACAAACACCAGTTCGCACACAGCCTGTTGCGCTGAAGGTCGAGAAGTTGGAGAACGTAGAAGATCCCAACAACGTCGATGACTACTTCTCGCTCGATCGCAACGGCGGCGACGATGACCAGAAGTTCGTCAAGGAATTCAAAGGCGAGACAGTCCCAGAGAAGTCGTCTTTCCAGACCGAGGAAGAAGAGGAGGGCTTACAGTGGCCTTTCCGACGTGTGACTGAATACCTTGCTGTGGAATTATTCGACCAGACCTGGGAAACTAGGCACGGCGCTGCTATGGGCATTCGCGAAATCCTCCGTGCTCATGGTGCTGGAGCTGGTCGACGGAAAGGCAAGTCGCGTGCTGAAAACGACGCACTGAATCAACAATGGCTCAACGATCTCGTGTGTCGCATATGCTGTGTGCTCATACTAGACCATTTCGCTGACTACACTTCCGATAACGCCGTCGCCCCAATCAAGGAGACTGCCGGACAGGCCATGGGATCAGTGTTACAGTACTTGTCACGGGAAAACGTACTGGCGACTTTCAATGTACTTCAGCGTATGATTGTACAAGATGGATTACCAGAAGGCCCCAATCTTAACTGGGGCGTCTGCCAAGGTGGTATGATCGGCCTGCGGTATCTGGTCGCTGTTCGAAATGATCTCCTTCTGCAAGACGATACACTGATGGACGGCGTTCTTGCCTGCGTTATCAAAGGACTTGGCAATTTAGATGACGACGTCCGTGCTATCAGTGCCGCGACATTGATCCCAGTTGCTAAAGAATTTGTCGAGATGCGGCCAAAAGCATTGGAAGTCCTCATGAATCAAGTGTGGGCTTGTTTGTCAAGTTTGCAAGACGACTTGAGCGCGAGTACCGGTTTCATCATGGACCTCTTGGCGAAGCTTTGCAGCTTTCCGCAAGTACTGGAGGCCATGCGCGCCAACGCTCGACAAGATCCGACCCAATCATTCCACGAACTCGTTCCTCGCCTGTTCCCCTTCTTGCGACACACCATCACCAGCGTTCGTGCAGCTGTGGTTCGCGCACTCATAACCTTCCTCAACATCCAAAGCGAGGACTCAGATGGCTGGCTAGACAGCAAAGCTCTACAATTAATATTCCAGAACATCCTACTTGAGCGCAACGACGGCGTCCTGAAGCTCTCTATCCAACTCTGGAACGCCGTCATCGACAGCATCGGCGATGCACTGCCCACACACCTTGAGCCGATCCTGGATGCCATCGTTCCTCTCACCCTCACACCTATTGGTATCGCACGTCACCCGATAGCAATGGACATGTCGTTGCTCATCCGGCCATCTGGCCAGGTCATGGGTCAGGCTCCACATCAGACGCCGAGCCGTAGATCGACACCTCCACCAGGTGGGGAGCCTACCGCGAAGAGACGGAAGAAGTCCCGACATGGAAAGGAAGACATGGCGACGCCCACGCCATCCACGACCTCCCATAACGTTGATGGCCATATGATCAGCGGTGAGTTGGAACTCATCGGTTCTGATGTGCTGATTCGCTCGCGAACCTCCGCTGCGGCAGCGCTGGGTAAGGCTATGGGCGCCTGGCCAGAGCCTACTAGGCAACAGACATTCCAAGCAAGGTTGTTACCTTCGCTGTCCTCGTCGCATTCCTCGACTCAAATGACCGCCGCCATCGTGATTGATGAGTTTGGCAAGAATTTGAAGATAAATGACGGCTTGGCAGAGGCTTTCGTGAAAGCTCTGCTACCGATTGTAGAAGGCGAACGACCCGTTGCCTACGAAGATCTCGTTCCCAAACTCCAGATTGTTCGTACGCAGTGCACCGCATTACTCAGCATCTTCCGCGACCACAATGTGCAGAATCTGCCAAATTTGGCCGTCGTTGTACAAGGCGATCCAGCTGCTAGCCAATACGCATTCGGCGTCGCGGATGCGGAGAAGCTGCTCATGACACAATTCGACAAGCTGAAGAAGGCTATGACTCCATCAGCCCGCATGGTCGCTGCTCAAAATCTAGACACATCTCGGAAAGAAGTAGAGTCAAGTCTCCAGGAAGCGAAGGACATCAAGGAGGAGCGAGACATTCGTATCAAGGCTGCTGCCGCTGGCGCTTTGGTCTGGCTCAATTCGCCACCCAAGAAACCGTCACCGCCCATCAAGGCTATGATGGACAGCGTCAAGAAGGAAGAGAATTTGGAGCTGCAGAAGCGATCTGCCACTGCCGTGGCTGGCTATATTGTCTATCTTGTCAACGCAAACAGGTCCGGCGTTGTCAACAAGGTGGTCGGCAATCTTGTCAAGTTCTACTGCATGGAGACAGCAGAAACTCCCGAGTTCCTGGCACAGTCCCATGTCGAGACAGGTATCCTTACGCTGAAGAAGGACGAGGACATCCGCGACCACCCAGACGCTGCCAAATTCGCTGAAGAATCCAAGGCTGCCCGCATCACTAAGCGCGGAGCACGTGAAGCGCTCGAGCAAGTTGTGTCAAGCTTTGGTGCCGAGATCTTCGAAAAGGTGCCTATCTTGAAGGACCTGATCGAGAAGCCGATCAGGGAAGCTTTCACAGATGCTACCCTCCCTGCTAAAATCACTGAAGAGGACGGCGTGTTTGGCCAAGCGGTTGTGGATGCACTCTCAACCTTACGAGCTTTGGTCGGAAGTCTGCATGCGGATGTTCGCGGCTTCGTAAAGGATCTTTTGCCACTCATCGCCAAGGCTTTGCAGAGTCGACTATACGTCCTCCGATACGTTGCTGCGAAGTGTTTCGCGACCATTTGCAGCGTCATGTCTGTCGACGGCATCACAATGCTGGTCGAAAGCGTTCTTCCAACCATTGGCGATGGTGGTAATGTGCATGGTCGCCAAGGTGCAATTGAATGCATATACCATCTCATTCACGTAATGGAAGATGACATCCTGCCATATGTCATCTTCCTCATCACCCCAGTGCTGGGCCGAATGAGCGACTCAGACAACGATGTTCGACTTTTGGCAACGACAAGTTTCGCTACTCTCGTCAAGCTAGTGCCTCTAGAGTCTGGTATTCCTGATCCTCCAGGCTTGCCGGAATCTTTGCTCAAGGGACGTGACCGCGAGCGAAAGTTCGTTGCACAAATGCTTGATGCGAAGAAGGTGGAGCCTTTTGAGATCCCTGTCGGCATCAAAGCAACCCTTCGATCATACCAACAAGATGGTGTCAACTGGCTTGCATTCCTCAACAGATACAATCTGCACGGTATTCTCTGCGACGACATGGGTCTTGGAAAGACTCTCCAGACTCTGTGCATGGTTGCTAGCGACCATCATCTCCGCGCCGAAGAGTTTGAGAGGTCAGGCGACCTCAACTTCCGACGTCTACCTTCGCTTATTGTATGCCCTCCGACGCTGTCTGGCCATTGGCAACAAGAGATCCGACAATACGCACCATTCCTGAATTCTGTCGCATATGTCGGCTCACCAGCTGTTCGCGGTCAGTACAGGAATGAGCTCGAAAAAGCAGACATTGTGATTACGTCATACGATATCTGCAGGAACGACATGGACCTTCTGAAGCCTATCAACTGGAACTACTGTGTTCTGGATGAGGGCCACTTGATCAAGAACTCAAAGTCGAAGACCAGCCAAGCCGTCAAGAACTTCCAGTCCAACCACCGCCTCATTCTGTCTGGTACGCCTATCCAAAACAACGTACTCGAGCTATGGTCGCTGTTCGACTTCCTCATGCCCGGCTTTCTCGGTACGGAGAAGGTCTTCCAGGAACGCTTCGCAAAGCCCATCGCGGCCTCGCGGTTCGCCAAGTCCTCGTCCAAGGAGCAAGAACGCGGAGCTCTGGCCATCGAAGCGCTCCATAAACAAGTCCTGCCCTTCCTCCTCCGTCGTCTCAAAGAAGAAGTGCTCGACGACCTGCCGCCGAAGATCCTCCAGAACTACTACTGTGACCTTTCCGAGCTCCAACGCAACCTCTTCGATGACTTCACCAAGCGACAAGGCCAAGAGATTCAAGCAAAGGCCGGTAATGCCGACCGTGACAGCAAGCAACACATCTTCCAGGCCCTGCAGTACATGAAGAAGCTATGCAACTCGCCTGCCATGGTCGTCAAGGGACCAGCTAACAAAGCCTACGAGCCCACACAGCAATACCTGAAGAAGCACAATACCACGATCGATGACATTGTACATGCACCCAAGCTTGGAGCGCTCAAGGACCTTCTTGTAGACTGCGGTATTGGCGCATCCGACGTTGCAACATCTCAAGCCGCCCCTGCTACCGGCGACCTGCCCGAAGCGGTCTCTCAGCATCGCGCTCTCATTTTCTGCCAAATGAAAGAAATGCTTGACATGGTACAAAACACTGTGTTGCAAAAGATGCTTCCTTCCGTTCAATTCATGCGTCTCGACGGTACAGTCGAAGCCACCAAGCGACAAGAGATCGTTAACAAATTCAACTCCGATCCGTCATACGACGTCCTGCTACTCACCACCAGCGTCGGAGGTCTTGGCCTGAACTTGACGGGTGCCGATACAGTCATTTTCGTCGAGCACGACTGGAACCCGCAGAAGGATATCCAAGCCATGGATCGCGCCCATCGTATCGGACAAAAGAAGGTCGTCAACGTCTACCGCATTGTCACGCGCGGAACGCTCGAGGAGAAGATCTTGAGGTAAGTCAAACTACTCTGCTTTCACCCCACATATACTAATATCGAAACAGCCTCCAACGCTTCAAGATCGACGTCGCCTCCACCGTCGTGAACCAGCAAAACGCCGGCCTTGGCAGCATGCAGACAGACCAAATCCTCGACCTCTTCAACGTCAGCGCAGACAGCAACGACCCCAGCGCTTTACCACCACCCCCAAGCAACAGCAAGGACGATGTCGATCGCATCGACGAAAACGACGCCGTGGATGCAACCGGCGCACTGAGAGAAAAGGGCAAGAAGGGCTTCCTAGACGAACTAGGAGAGCTGTGGGACGAGCGGCAGTACGAAGAGGAATTCGACCTGGACGGATTCTTGGGCAAGATGAAGACGTGAAGGAAACAAAGGACGGACGAGGGAAATGTTTTTTGATGGCGTTTAAGGTGTTGGTATGATCTGACGTGCCAACGACACGACAATTGGGTTTCTCTTTTTAGCATGGCGTTGGACGGGATAGCTGTCATATCATCAAAAAGCCCAGGGACGGATAGTGTGTATGTGAATGTATAAGTAGTTGAGTGTATTGATATACTGGAACGGAATGGAAGCGATGAGTTAATCATGATTCAGATTTCGCTTGTAACTTTTCGAAACTAAAACGATGTACGAAATTATCCCTGCCCTACCTAACAGGGCCCAATTGGACCGCGCAGCACCGCCCATGAGGGTCGTTATTGCCCACGCAGCCACAGATATAAACTTATAATACCTCCGGAGGTATGTGGAATTTCCGCGCAAGAGACACCGTCCACGGCGTTATTGCCTCTGCGCAAACCCATATGGTAGAAGGGTTGGGATTGGGACCATGCAGCACCGCCCATTCGGGGTCGTTATTGCTGACATGTTCAATAAACGCTGAATCGCAGCAATGAAAGGGAACTAAAGCCGCCCAGTGGAAGTACACCTCGAAGCGCCGTCCACGGCGTAATCGCCTCGAGGTCGCGTGAAGAATACGAATGAACGCTGAATCGCAGCAAAAGGGGAACTAGGCCGCCTAGTGTAGGGTGGAAATACACCCCGAAGCGCCGTCCACGGCGTAATCGCTTCGAGGGAGCGTGTGAAGGGTGGGACCAAAGCCACCCGACAATCCAGGACCAAAGTCCTGTGAAAGCGCGAAAAATGAACTAAGCCGCCAATGTGGAAGTACTCCTCGAAGCGCCGTCCACAGCGTAATCGCTCCGAGGGAATTGCGCGAACAGACACACGATGTGTCTAGGTATAAACGCTAAATCGCAGCAAAAAAAGGGAACTAAAAGCCGCCCGTGGAAATACCTCGGAAGCGTCGTGCACTCTGAGGGAAGAAGTATACTCACGTTCTTCTTTTCAAAAAAACAAAACTCGCTAAATCGCAGCAAAAAAAAACCCACACCCGTCCCCATCACACACTCGCCATCCATACAAAGACGCGGAGAACAGGCCAGTTGCCAGTACGTAATTCTTCGCGTCTTGCGGGCGGGCCGCGATGGGTGGGATGCACCTCGTCAGAACGAGTGCAAGGGCGCAGAGATGTGGTAGCGCCGGTGTGATGGGGAGGGAGGGGTGAGGAGGAAGAGGAGAGTGTGGGGGAAGATTTTATAGGGGGGTTGGAGACATTGTGGGTGTTTGGGCGGGATGTTGTGAGGGAGTGTGAAAAGAACAATGGAGTCATCTGATGGAAGGACATTGTGAAGATAGCAAAGTGAACAATGTGTGATATATTAATGTACAGAGAATGTGAAGATAGCAAAGTGAACAATGTGTGATATATTAATGTACAGAGAATGTGATGCGGCCGTTATAGCACATGTGTGCGGGTTGCACGACGGATGTCCGCACAGAACTATCGTCTTCAGGACGTCAGAGACGATGCTGAAGTGCCTGTTTTGCTGCCCACCCTAAGCTGCAAACTCAACCTCCCTCTTCTTCCTCGGCGCACCGCCTCCAGCATCACAGGCCCCACTGAAGGCATAATAACCAGGATCCCCCTTCGTCAGAGGATTGCAGTACCAGTGCCAGTTGTCGTCGATGTAGTTGAGAGTGCCAAAGTCACTCCAATACCCTCCGCCTTGACTGCTCTTTGAGTATTTCGTCTGATCGCAGTAGCCTGCTCCGCCGACCGATACGGCTTTCGGGCCCCTATCCTTGGAGTTCGCAAGAGCTTGCTGCTCGTTTTCGCCTCTGCCTGCTACACAGTATCTGGTTTGGGGGAAACCACCTTGGTTGGCGTAGTTGGTCCATGCCTGGTTCGAGACGGCAAGCCATAGGGCTTGGGTATCAGTGATGGCGCAGAGGACTAGGATGAAGAGCTTGACCATGATGGATGGTTTTGCTGTGTCGAGGTCAGGATATGTCGGTTGTATGTCGTTGCTTCGACTTACTAGGGAAGACGACTGGATTGTCGATGGGGAGGAAGGCTGAGGGTAGTGTTATCGCAGAGTTGGATGATCTGTGATGAGTTCCAAAGGAGTGATGCACACGATAGTTATATACATCGTCATTCACCTTTGTCTAAGCCTATCTCTATGGTCTGTATGCACAGAAGGAGATACTCCATCTATGAGCACGCGAGGGTGTGCACAGTGGAATTGCGGGGCCGCAGTTCTCATCTCCCAGGATGTTTTACACAAAGTTTGGCCTTGGCCATGTTCGAAATAGCTCTGTCGTGGAGGGAGTCGGTCTTAGTGTAACGGCCTACCATTTGCGGATGTCATCAGTCGGCGAAGCAAGAGCCCCAGGATGAGCTCCGCTGCACTCGCCTCCGTGCCGCTAAACCACTTCTGCCGCGGAGCTACGTCAGTCTAACCAAAAGCTACTCGGACGAGGACTATCGTGGAGAACATGTTGTTTCAACACCAAGTCTGCCTTCTTGGTTTCTGTATGATTTCGTAAAGGTTGCCTGAAAACCCTAGAAGGTAGCTGAGCCGCATTGCACCCGTGGAGCCTTCGACGCACTGCAAAATTTCCGTTACCCATGGTACGAGGGAGAACGTAACAGGACCTTGCTTATCGCAATTCAGGCGGCTTCTCCGATAGGCTACATGCTCATAGTATTGCATCCTCGTTACTTCCCGTGGCACCTCGTGGTGGCTGACAGCCTTCAACACATTGGCAGGGACATCCAAGCTCCACATTGCCCAGGTGTGTACTACTAATTTCGGTAGGTGTGCCTTGTCATTTTGGTGGCTGAGTAGCACAAGCATCATAGCCTGAAACCTGACCTGCATGCCATGCTTTGTTGGATATACTACACGATGGTGTGGTAGAACTGTAGACGCACAAAACTTAGGAAAAGGTCGGGAACCTCGGGACCTTGGTGTTCCTTGCTGCCGAATACCCGCGAACTTGTCGACATCGGCGCCCACGATCCACTACAGACTCCTTGCTATCCTTCGGCTAAGTTTCCTTCCCATCAACCGACTGATGGGCGACACGTTCTCGCTTTTGAATCGGCCTTCATCATCCACCAAACGCCATCGGATCAGTCAGATTTAAGCTGATGCAGGGTTCAACCACCACAACACCTGGACAACACGAAACTTCAAGTCCTTTTGCTCGGGCTTTCCATCCTTCATATGTCCGCGTACGTACGGCGTTGGGTACAGGTACCGCGCGGCCAAAATGGGGTGCTCGCCTCGCAGAGATCTTTAGATTTCTAGTCCGTTTGGTCGCAATAGACCTAGTCTACCCCGATGTCAACCCCGACAGCATTTATACGATGGTAACGCGCTGAGACAGTTGTTAAGGAGAACTTGTCGCTATGTTGCGGCAACTTCTACTTCCGACTATTTCCACAGCGCTAGAATCTCACTCGTGGAGGTCAATCACGCGCCTCCCTTGGCGACTCCTGGTCTCACTGATTATTGCTGTATCTCGCTTGCACGTGTTAGACGATCATGCGCAAAGGAGCGATGGTCAAACCAAGGGCACCGTACATTTGTTAGAATGTCGAGATGACGTATAGAAAGATAGGGATGAAGCGCTGTTAGATGTCCATCGGTTGCCCCAGTTGCTGAACATTGATCTGGATGCAGTATTTGCGTCAGCAACGCTGTACCCCGTCCTTCAGTCACATGTAGGCGAGGAGGCATCCTGCATCCGGCTCACAATCGAGTACAGATAAAAACATCTCAAACAGAACCTCTAAACATGGGCATACCACCAAACGTATTCCCTTATCCGATTAGCCAACACTAAGTCCAATACTTCGACTTTACTTGTTGTTGGAGCACTGGTAGTTACCGTACTCGAGAGAAGGTTCACAATTCCGAACGACTTTCACTGCAATCGCCCAATAGCAGTCCATTTCTGCAGCCCTAGATGTTTTCGCTGTGCCAGACCTTGTGTATCTACACAGTACAGTTCTGCTCTTCCACGAGATCCTTTGCTTCCAGGTAGGCCGAGAACTACCCGGTGTGTGCCTTCTCCTTATCAATTTTAGCTCCATATTGCGAGTCACTCATCGCAGTCTAGCCACCTGCCAATCTGTGATGTCAGTACTATAGGCTAACAGTGTCAAGGCATCGCAGAGTCTTGCCAACAATCTTCAACTATGGAGCCATGCGCTGTGTCGCCTAGCTGGGCATCTAATGCGACAGTGCTACCATATGCACATCTCCATGCTATTCGACAGGCCGCCAAATATTTCGACCTCGAGCAACATGTCATTATCGTCTATGAGCCCGCGAATGACAAAGATGCTCCAGCAGGGGCAAGTGGGTCTTATAAAAGATCATCGGGTACCTATTGTGGCAAGGCAGACAAGCCAATGGCGGCTGTAAAACGATGAGCGACCTGTTGTAGTTGACTGTTGACAGCACTTCGTACATCACTTATTCCAGATGCGTTACGAACGCATGGATAAGCGAACGCCTTTGCACGTTCACCCAGTTCTGTACTAGCACGTAGTGTAGCGTGGATTAGTGCGTAAGGCCACCCATACTGGATCCCAAGATCTTCATCAACAGAATTATCAGCAGGTTGCCGCGGTTGTGAGGACAGTCGCAAGCATTGTGCAGAATAGCGGTCGCACTGCAAGGTGCTCGCAATATCAGCAAGACTTGCTGATGACCACGACGGGATGGTTCCTGTGGCTCGAATTTCGGTCTTTGCTCGCTTAGGTCATCGTCCGTTACGCCCGACACGTCAATTTCTTTGTTCGCGCTTTTTTGTAGGCGGCTTTGCCTACTCCAGACTAGCCGGTCATTCAAGATACGCCACATTCGTGCCCGCGTGGATAGTGCAGATACACACACGGCACACATCTATTTTAAGGTCGCGTAGGATGAAGACAATATCGCGAGCTCAAGTTTCGAGATTGAAGCGGCTGCGATGCCTTCAGATACTGATGTGAGAGCAAGTAAGTCTTGACCGTTCAGCTCGCGAGATGACTACTTTCCCGTCCAAGCGCTTAGGCAGCGCAATGGGAGCCTAACTGTATTCAATCGGATACGATTTTTTGACGAATAGAGAATATCTTGAGCATCATCCGTAAGCATTTTGGTCACAATCTGACCTGCATAAGCCGGACGATAATTCGCCGCCAAGTGTTCAGCCACAACGCCTGGCCTCACGAGTACGCTCGACCGAGGGCTCTCGTTCTACACCGGTGCGGTCGTATTGCCATTTCCACCTAAGGCTCTGTTAATCCTTCGCCTTGCGAAATCAGCTGTCTCTGCTTGGCAATATAATGGAAGGCTGCTACACCGGTCCAAGTGGTGGACACAGCTGGACTGAAGCCTAGTAGTTCGCCTTCAAAATTTCGTATGGATGACTTGGCTCAGCGGCTGATCGAATATATAATGTAAGAGTATGAAGTGTAAACCTTTCTTGCCTTCAAGTCATCAATATTGCTTCACTCACAGGGTTGCGCCTCGAGCAGTTACGTTTGACATCGTGCTGTATTTTTATTCCTCATCTAACATAATTCATTCATTTTCCACACTGCCAAAGTTCAGTCGCCATGCATCTCTCACACGTCTTGAGCGTTCCGATGGTGGCGCTGCTTGTGGCGGCTCGCACGCCCAAGTACGCCGCCCCACTGAAGCGCGATCTGCTAGAGTCTCGTCAGTCTGGAGCTAGCACGCGAAACGATCCACGTCCACAGAAGGGCAACATCCCATACGGTGGTGCTGGTATTCGCACATGTACTCAAACTGGCACTGTCGCTCTCACATTCGACGACGGTCCCAACATCTACACTGGCCAGGTCCTTGACAGCTTGGCCCAGTACGGCTTTAAGGGCACGTTCTTCGTTAGCGGAGACAATGGCCGTGGTGCTCTCGATGGTGACTCCAGGTGGATCAACCTCATCAAACGAATGGATGGCGAGGGCCACCAGGTCGCCAGTCACACCTGGAGACATCCTTACCTGGATCAGATTTCGGAAGATCAACGTTACGAAGAGATGGTCCTGACTGAAATGGCTATCCGAAACATCATTGGCAAATACCCAACGTACATGCGCCCACCATACACCGAGTGCTTCGAATCCTGCCAGAGAGTTATGAAGAATCTCGGCTACGTCATTGCGAATTACGACGTCGACAGCAATGACTGGAGATACCAGGATAACATCCAACAAGCCAAAGACACTTTCAAGAACTTGATCGACCAAACTGGTGGTCCTCGATCTGGTCACCCCATTGTCCTTGCCCACGATATTCATGAGCAAACAGCCTCCTCCTTGGTGCCATACATGCTTCAATATCTTAAAAACCAAGGCTGGAGGGGCGTGACCTTGGGTGAATGCCTTGGAGAACCGAAAGAGAATTGGTACCGTGCTAGTTCAGGCTCCCTCCCTCCCAGCGGCTGCTCTGGATCTAGTTGTACGCCCTCCAGCAACGGCCTCTGCGGAAGTGCGGCTGCAATGACTTGCTCTGGATCTGCATTTGGCAACTGCTGTTCGCGATTCGGTTACTGTGGAAGCAGTGCCGACTACTGTGGCTCCAACTGTGATCCTGCGTATGGCACTTGCGGTAGCGGATCGACTCCAGCTCCAACTACCATCCGTACTTCGGCGGTTCCAACCTCAACCCGAGCCCCAACCCCAACTTCGAAGCCAGTCTCCGCCAATGGTCTTTGTGGAGTACAAGGTGGCGAGACGTGTGCAGGCTCCGTTTGGGGATCGTGCTGTTCGCAATGGGGATACTGTGGAACAGGATCAGACTACTGTGGAGCAAATTGTAACAAAGACTTTGGTACTTGTTCTTAGTAGATTTCAGTTGCTGGGATACAGCTTCATTAATGCATAGAAGAGATATAGACTAATAGAATAATGATCACCGCAATTCTTGTGTGTATTTGCATTCGGATTAACTCATGATTACAGTCGGCATGCCTGAAATCTGAAATTCAATGCTTCCGAGAGACTAATCAGTGACTGATAGCTTGTACATATTCTCCTTTGATGAAGGGTCCGATGACGATGGCCAAAGGTTTCAAATGAAAAGAAACGAATATCACGGAAGGCATCGAAGGTCAAGACCCCGTTCGAAGATCGAAGCCTTCTGCATGACGAGCTTGGTGGGTCATCTACATTTGGGTATAATCTTACTTTAAGTAAGCGCTAAACCTCTATGAGGTGCCATGCTTATCAATGCACGCGGCGCGGACCGCGGCAGAAGACATAGCGATATTACGGGCAGCGTTTTGCGCGAGCAAGGTGAACTACTGCCCTGACAGCCATCGACTTAGGAAAACTCACAGGGGGGGCACCGAAAAAGCAAACTGCCAGAAGGGCCGACTTATCTCAAAGTAGCGCATCAGATGAGCTGCAACCTTGGAAGACACTACTGAACTCCGAGATTCAGGCGTCCCGCTGACTCCACTTTTCGGCATGCTCGTCCCAGGTATCCACTTTGCCGAAGACGAAGAAGACGAGTCCATCGGAGAAGACGCTCTATCACCTCTTCAACTTGCTGCATGGCAAGGCGACCTCCTTTCTGCCTCAAGACTCGTGAACCAAGGCGCCGACCTTAACGAGGAACCTCGAGGGTGGTATGGCAAGACAGCTCTTGAGGCAGCGGCTCTCCAAGGCCATGTGGAGATTGCGAAGCTTCTCTTGGAAGCGGGAGCCAGCGTCGATGCACCTGGCGGGAATAATGGAGGTCGCGCAGCGCTCGCACTCGCTGCCTGGGCCGGACATGATGCAGCTGTAGAACTATTACTCGACTCTGGCGCAGACGTGAACCTGCCGCCGCATAGATATACCGGCCGTACTCCTCTCCAAGCTGCAGCGGAGTTTGGAAGCTTGAGTATTGTCTAGAAGCTGGTAGAATTAGGCGCAAAGCTGGACGGTCCGGTGGCTCATAATCACGGCCGCAACCCTTTACAAGCTGCGGCGGAACATGGACTTGAAGATGTTGTCGACTTCTTGCTGGAGTGTGGCGCAAGCGTGAACTTCCCACCTTGCCGCAACAAAGGCATCACAGCACTTCAAGGCGCTGCAGCTTCTGGACACGCGCAGTTGGTGCGACGGCTGCTCGAGGCCGGAGCAGGTGTTAATGCAGAAAGTAGTCGGTATATGGGTGGCGCGGCGCTGTGGCTGGTGGCCGGTGCGGGATATGTCGAGGTGGTTGAGATACTGCTGGATGCTCGGGCGGATGTGAATGCACTATCGGGGAACCAGGGACAGTTGTGTACGGCGCTGCAAAAGGCGAGATCAAACGGCAGGTCCAAGGTTGTCGAACTGTTGACGAAAAAACAGATGCTCTCAGGGTAAAGGACGCGATTTGCTTGATGTCGAGTGAAACAAGCAACGTGATGGGAACGCCATTCGTTTCGAACCAAACGCCGTACATAGCAGTTGAGAGGTCTGGTATGCTAAGAATCATTCACTTAGATTGCTTTCAGTACATTTAAGCCTTCTATAGGTAAATTCTTACTAGTTTTTGGACGTCCTTTTACCTAATCTTTTCTAGCTCTCTAATCTTCCATGTCACTGTAGCAGTCTTGCTACGTTTGTTGCATCTGGCTTATTCTGCGACGCGGGAGATTGCATGCTCGCTGTTCCATATCTCGCCATCATTTTTGATTGAAATGTTGGAAAGACTACATAGCTTTCTAAATACCCCGAAGGAATGCTCCAATCTAACATATTCGAAAGAAAAAAGTGATTAATCACTGTCGTGGCAAGTGTAAATTGGGGGTAAATGACTACATCGTAAGGCAACTGTAAGCCGCATAGTCTCGTTGCAAAATTCAGAAGCTTGAGATACAGTTTCTCTGTCTGATGATGCAGGTGCGGCTGAATGAGGGTCGGTGGGGCAGTCGCACCCTACCCTACTTCGGTCGAGCGAGACCACACTCTCGCTAGAAGCGCTACAATTCTTAGTACAGTCTGACTTGCATATAAATACCAAGCCAAGCTCGACTTCTGCTTCTGGTATCGCACACTTCCTGGTGTCTTTGAAGAAAACAGTGAGCGCGGTTTACTTGACGCTTCATTATTCACAGTTCCGTAGCCTTAACAGCTTTACATTTCACAGACCTTCGCATGTCATGCCTCAAAATGTTCGCCTGGCTTCCTTGTCCCGTTTATGGGGCATGATCTGGTTTTCAATCTGCCGTGGGTCTTCGTCATCCACCACCATACATTGAAGCTCCTAACATATCCCTACCACAGTACATTGGGAAGCCTTGATAGCGGCCATTCGCCGAGACGGCATCATAGCACTTATGCATCTCCAACAAGTTCGAGATACTGCATCGGCGAATCTGTTTAACAACACTTGTAACCTCCCCGCTCCATCATTCGTGAATGCGCATGGTCTGATCGCCATGCGTAGCCAGCGGCTTCATCGCCTACGAAGACACAACAGTGGTTCCATCGCTCGTCCAAGCCGCAAGCGGCATTGTTATTGAACTAGGTCCCGGATCGGGCAACCAGCTGCATCGCTTCAACACCGCTCAAATCGACCGCATATACGGCATCGAACCAAATGGACATTATAAGGACAGCATAAATGTTAAGGTCGAGAAGAATGGGTTGGAAGGCACGTACGAGCTGATCGTTGCTGGCATTGAAGACAGCGACGTATTGAGATCGCAGGGAATAAGCGAAGGAAGCCTGGACACTGTGCTATGCATTCAAGTCCTATGCGCGGTTCGAGATCCAAAGATGGTGATGAGAGAAGTGTGGAAGTTGCTAAAGCCGGGAGGGAAGTTCATTTTCTGGGAACATGGGTGGAGTAGAGATCGTCTGACGACTGTTGCGCAAGGTATTTTCACACTCGTACTTTTTCTCTACCAGCAGCTTACATGAAGAAAGCTGTTTCTAACCCTGCCTGGAGCACGTTCGTCGGATGTCATTTGACGCGCAATGTGTTGGCGGACATTTTGCAAGCGGGAGAATGGCAGAATCCGGAGGATGTTGAAGAGCCCATGGATCCGTTAAGCCTTCTGCCGAGGATCCAGGGCGTTCTTATTAAGAAGGCATGAGTGCGAAGTAGTCTTCAAGAGATTTGCGACAAAATCTTGACAAGGATGAAGAGGCGACAGCACCAGGTGCCGCGATAATTGGTGTGCGCTGTGTGAAAGCTCTCGGATTCTTACCCGGGAGACTCCGACCTGATTCATTTCAGCTCCTTTTCAAAGCTTTGTTACGTGCTAATAGTCTACCAAGTCTGTTCAGACACACGTCGATATAATAGCGGCTCTCCAATAGTAGATTGAATTTAAACAGAGCGTGCACGAATTATTGCTGCACCTAGTGACAGACATTTTGCAAAAGAAGATACCGGAAAACGTAACCATAATGTGATGATGATGAATTAAAGTCATACGAACGGTTCGAATAAACTCCTCTCAGTGAAGACCCGGCGCCGAAGCATTCGGATCATCAGTCAATACCACATAGAATCCAACCGGACAATTATAATCGCTCTGTTTAAACATAAAAGTCGTATCCTTGGAGCACAGACTCCCGCTCACGGTGACCTTCCCAATGTTCGGCGGCACGCCACAAGGCGCAGCGTTGATGATGTAACTATTCCCAGGCTTCATCACCGGAGGTGGGTTTGGCGGGCTCGGGCCTGGTCGAGGTTGGTGGTTGTACGTCGTCTGGCCAGCAACAGCGCCGGCATTGATGTCGTATCCAGTGAATGTGAAGCGGCCGCTACCGATGAATGCGAATGTGCCGGGCGCTTGAGTGAAGCTGGGGAAGTCGAAGACGAGGTTGCAGACCTTGCCTTGTACGGCGTTGGAATCGAGCTCGAGGTTGAAGACGGTGCAGATGTCGTTTGGGGTTACGGTTGCCCATTCGGTGGCTGGATAGGCCTTATCTGGGTTCTTCGAGCTGATGGGGACGAGAAGTGAAGTAGAGATAGATCCTTTGGGAAGCTTTCCATCGGGTTGCGCGGCGTTTGTTGGACAGCTCTTCTGGTTGAAGAGTGTGCGGCCTTCGATGGGTGAGGTGGGCGCGGCAAGTGCTGACACCAACAGTGCTGATACTACAGCAAAGGTGTTCATTATGGGATATTTCACGCCGTGATGGAATATTGATGAAGTATCAAACAGCTGCTAGATGGTAGTGCTGGTCGTTGTGCCTGAGGACTGGTCTTCACAGTTTCCTGCCTTACACTTTATATGTATGACCTGAGTATGCCTAAGGAAATGTGCGACAGCCACAGTTCGCTTCTACAAGAAGCTTTATCGATCATCGTCGCAGATTCTGTTTGTGTATTCTTGGAGCTGATGGCGCGTCGCGACCCGTTGGGGTTCCGCAACACGAAACACCGAGCCGCCGCTACAGGCTCAGATTAGATTTCGTGCTTTCACATGGCTGGTTCACATGGCGCAGGGAGAATAACTCTCAGATGATGGAGGTGGCAGATAAGGGAAGCAAGAGTTGTTCCGTGTGAACAGGTGAGTCGAGGGATCGAAGCTCGAAGGCTCCCACGTGGCTCCCCAGCTCTCAGGTTGTAGAAGAAGTGAGAGCTGGTTGATGCAGCTAGACTGCGACAACAGTCTTAGATGAATAGTAAAACAACTAGAAAAAGCTGTAAACACCTCTAAGGAGTCTTTCATCTTTTTCTAAGGCAGAAATAAGTAGTGCTACGATACGCCAAAGAAAGCGAGGTTGTTTCCAGCTAGCGCGATCTAGTCATGCACTCCGTCGTCGCATGTTTCCTCACGGAGAAATAAGGTTGCGACAGGTCGAAGCGATCCTCAATGCCTGAATAGTTTCTCCTTGAGCTTGTGCATTGTGCTGTTTCTAGATTAGGTGTCCTTCTCTTCCTTAAGATGCTCTTTATTCGTCACCTCCTTTGCTGGCATAGATGAATTTAATGCATGCCCAACAGGGCTGTGTAATCGATGCCTTGAATGTCGAATGCCCAGTTTACGCCTCAAGCATGGCTGTGAGCTGCCTAAATGCGACAAAGGTTAGCATCAAAGAAACTCGCCTACAAAAGGCTGTGCATTGCGCGCCTCGCAGTCACACGGGACGAGGACAAAGAATGCGATTCGCGCATCGACGCCACAATGTATTCTTGGCCGTATGTATTGATGGTGTCAGGTCAGGGGTATCGCAGTGGCGCAGCGATGTCTGTCAGAAAAGACACGAGGGCAGCAGGTCTGCACCAGGCAAACCTCACCACCATGACATCATCGCACCACGACTTATGCATCGCGGCATCGCTCTGATTCCAACACCAACAGAGCACAAAACTAATTTTACGCAGCGAGTAATCTTAAAATCGACGTCTGCGCAATTCTCACATGTCCACCAAATCTATATTTAGCCCTCCACGTCACAACATCCAAGACACACCCACTCGACTGCACGAACACAAAGGCGCAAACTATTGAACCAACGCTGCCACAAGCCACATCGGAAGAGATGATTGTGGTGCCACGAATGTGCGCGGCACTTTCCTATTCCACCATACCCTTCACATCCTCACTTGCATGCTCGCTTCCCGTACCCTTGCACTCCCTTACATGATCGTGGAAATCGTGCAGTCCATGTGCGACTCAGACACAACGCGTGATGCTGTGTTCAACGGCCTTGCTTGGCGCAGCGCGCGGCGGAGTGGACGGTTCAGCTGGGGGCGATTTGATGTGACACCAATTCGACTTGTGCATACGTACATTTAGCATGTGATTGCAGGATCTTGATCGAGTATAGAAGGGGGTTTGGTGAGGCATTGACGGGTCGCAGCAATGGTCACAAGTGAAGTGTGAATAAAGTTGTGGACCCTTCATTTATTCTGTGAGCCTTGCCTTGCGTGCGGCAACGGTTGTGTAACGAGGTGTTTCAGAGGGACACGACAGCGTGAGGAAGCAAGGGAGGTGGGGATGCGATGAGGTTACTTCAACGTCGTGGGACGAAGATTGAGTGGTTGTATCAGTAGTAGGTGACGACATGACATGGAGGGAGATGGTGAGGGCCGCAACGGTGAGTGACGAGCCCGAGCAGGAAGAGGACATGTGATTAGAGGCGCCAGGTACTAGGACCGGACATGAAGAGGCTGATGTGAACACGTCAAGAGAAAGACATCACAAGCGAGATGGCACAGTTGTTTTGTAAATTTTCAAGTTCTTCATCACCAACACTATCCCCACTAATTACAATTACCCTCTGCGAGACCAAGGATATCTACTCGAACATATTGACAGATCCCATGCAATGCATCATGTAAAGTCATAGCCTACCGAGCGGGAAGCTTAGTTGGTGTTTGACGTTTACAAGAAGAAAGCAGCGAAAGCACCAACACCAGCAACGAAGCCAGCGGCGTTGAGCGAAGAGGCAGCGCCAGTGAACTGGGCAGGGTTGGAAGGAACGGGCTTGGAGTACGAGCCAGTGCCGGATGCGGAGGGCATGGGGACACCGGTACCGGCAGGGACAGTTGGGTAAGGAGCCGGGGCAGATGGGTAAGGAGCAGGGACCGAAGCACCGGGGCCAGCAGGGCCGGAAGGCTTGGGGCCAACGGGGTAGGCACCAGTTCCGGTTGGGTAAGGGATGGTGACGGTGATGGTGGTGGAGGAGAGGCACTCGCTGGTGCTGGCGTGCTCAGCGGGCTTGGAGACCTCGGGAACCGCGGGCTTGGAAGCTTCTGGGACAGAGGGGGTGGAAGCCTCTGGGACAGAGGGCGTGGAAGCAGGAGCGGAGCTGGCGGGGTACTCGACAGCGGGCTTGCTGGCCTCAGGAACTGAAGGAGTAGAGGACACAACGGGGTAGGCTGGGTACTCGGGTGCCTTGGAGGAGACGGCAGCGGGAACCGAGGAGGATGCGACCGGGTAGCTGGGGTACTCGGCAGCGGGCTTGGAGGAGACCTCAGCGACGGGGTAGCTGGGGTACTCGTTGGCCGGGGCAGGGGCAGGGGCGGAAGGAGTGGCCTCGGGGGCCGGGGCCTCGTATCCGTACTGGGGGACAGCGGCAGCGAAGCTGGCGAAAGCAGCGAAGGCGGCAATGGTGTAACGCATTTTGGCTGATTGGTTGATTGAACTTGATAAAGTTGGTGGTGGTTGAGGGTGGGAGTGGTGGTGGTGAATTAATTAAGGATAGTATTAGTTGAGTACAACGAATGGACAGACCGATGGGTCAAAGGACTTGAGCTGATGAGTTGGCTTGGTGAAGTGAAGAAAAAAGGACCTGGGAACGAGAGGAAGTCTTATGTACCCGGGGAGATTGCCAGCACGGTAGCGCGGACCGGTAGCAGGTGGCCACTGAAAGGGGGATGCAGTGCGGGCGACCAGGGGCAGCGTGCGCTCAGGCTTGGTGACTGGCCGGTCGGTTGTTTGTGCTAATGCAGGAACCACACTAACCCGGGCCAATGCTGGCCATTCATGAGCCGTGCGTTCCTGGGCTAGGCTCTGGTCGGCAGGTTGATCGTGAATAGCTTCGGGGGCCGCTCGTGTTGCAGGAAATGAGCGGTCCCAGACGCAGCGGCGTTGGCTGCTGTTCGAGGCTCAGGTGTTGCGTGCAGCCAGTCAGCACAGCGGTTACTGCTCGTCTCTGCGCTCCCATGGGCGTCTGCGCAGCCAGCACCCTCTGGGCTGATATTGGACGGCACGCACAACTGGCCAAGGAGACGTCCACATTTGCTCGCCTCAGGCGCTTGGTTTTCCCTGAGAGACTTCCTCAAAGGGCAACAAGGCCTGGGAATCTTCAGGGGCGGCCCCTTATCTGGCTCCTCCGCTGACATTCTGGGCTCCACGTGTCTGGCCAGTGAGATGGGGACTTCCTGGAGATCCTTAACTCAAAGCAGGCGTCCTGCAATGGTTCCCCAAGTGTCAGTGTTGCAGAATTGGCAGGGGTGGTCAGCCCAGTGAGTCTGTTTTGGCGCCACGACTTCACCGCCTTGGATGTGCGGGAGCCGCTTGAAACGAAACAACATGTCAAATCTGCGCTTGTTCTTCACCGACACACCGCCTTGTATGGTGCATTCGACAAAGTTCGACAATGGTGGAGGGCTGCGAGCCGTTGTTTAGGTGATTCGCCGCTTTGTTGCTGTTGTTGTTGGCGCTTGTGCTCGGCGCTTTGTGCGAGGCGGCCAGAATCGATTGCGACGCGTGCACGCAGCTATAATTGGCTAGAGCCTTGGCAGAGAAGACCTCCTTTTAGCTCAACTTCATTTCGGCATCAGCCTTCCAGCGCATGTTGCGTGTCGGTTCCACCAGGGCACCATCATGCGAGCGTCTGTGATGCGTCATCGGCTTGCTCGTCTTCCATCGCGATGTATGCGGTTTTGTTTCGCGATCCATACATCACGTGCATTGAGATGGGTCCGCACGCTTACCTCGCCACCGCAGGTTGACCGCCTCGTCCACCAATTGCAGCCCAGTGAATATATGCCGCGTTGTTGCATTCTTCCAGGCGGACGGCAGTCGGCTCGGCCATGTCGATGTTTGAATCCTGGGGTTGAGCCAATGGCATGTGCCCTCCCCTAAAGGTCAATGTACATCATGTGCTTGTGCCATGCACTGCGTGCGAACCTTTCTGGAGCCGTTGACAAAAACAGGACGTTCACAGAATGGGCAAAAGCTTAATGTCAAAGCGAAATGAGGCTGCCACATCCTACGATGCGCGCACGATCATTGCTCCACTGGCGTAATAGCCGGGTCGCGCCATCATTCGAATGGGAGATGAGCAGAGGCCAGGGCCGAGAATGGACCGTCCTCATTTCGCATCGGACATGGAGCCGTCTGTTCTGGTTTCCTTTGTCGCACCATGTTCGAGAGTTTTCTTCAACCAGAAATGGACTAACTATACTCAACATCCATTCGGACCTTTCTACCACGGCATATTGACTTCAATGAACAGAACCTAGTCTTTGACGACTTTTGCTTCGTCTACTGGATGTTTTCGAGGACCAATAAAGCACTACGCTATAGCGCCATGGAGTTCTCTCTGGACATGTTACTATGCAACAGCTGTTGTCCATGATGTCCCGCGGCCACTGTTTACCATGGATGCTTGTGGCCACACAGGGAGAACCAGTCCAATCAATTCTGCAACCTTTGGGCCCTTTATCTTGATAGCACTTGGTCATACCGAGACTTCCTGGTATGGTTTGTTACGAGCAAACACCAACACTAGACACCAACGCTAATTCGCTCGAATACATCCTACATGGACATGGCTTCCTCTAGTCCATTCCTTGGCCAAGGACAATCCACACGAAAATGCACATTTCTTTGTTGCAATGTTCATTACACCAACAGGTAATTAATGCACATGCCCGCATATCTCCTAGGACTGAAAGTATACCATGGGCGGGGATTCTGTTTCTTGTCTTCTCTGCGGCAAACTTGTCGTTCTCTTTTTCTCATGGAAGGTGTCCACACAATAATCTCACAACTTTAAAACCCCGAGCAAACCATATTCCGGATCCATGCGTCTAATATTTCACGATGAGATGACCCTAGTTGTTCGCGTAATATCCCTACTGGACGTCTTCGCTGTTGTTTCACGCAATATATCTATTTTTGTTTTTGACCTTCACTACCACCAAAATCTCCGAGTTCCACATATCCTAACGCAGGCCCGCAACTGTCGCCATTTGGATACCCACCACGGAGCCTGGTGATATAACGGGACTAGACTTCTACCCCCCGGGAATGCAGCTTGAGATCGTCCTTGGACAATGGCTTGAGTCCTACCGACAGCGTTTCTCCACCACCGCTCCCACTGTATCAACCCTGAAACCGGTCCTGGATTTATTTACCGTCCTGATTCTGGACATCCACGTGAGAGATAGTATCTGTTCAGGTAGACGAGAATGCATGGCAACGTTCCGGTCTTCTAGTTCACACATGGAGGTTAATCATCGACATACCGTATTAGCTAGCATTGAAGACTTGCAGGCTTTCATGAGCGATCCTATCACATCAGCTACTCAGACCTTGAAGGCATCCCCAGTAGTGTTTCAGTTTTCGTTAGAAAGTCTAATACTTGATAGTTAACGACCTCTGGCCTTAGCCTAAGAGTCTCTAACGTCAGATAATACGGTACTGGTGCTAAGAGCTGCGGAACTGTCGAGTGACTGGTTGCATTATTGATAAGCATACAACTTGTAGTCATTTAGATCTTGTCGAATGCAAAAAGACTAATCTCTAGACACTCGGGCTAGTAGATATATATACGCTGCGACAGATCTGTAATGCATCACGTGTAGTGTAGAAGCGCGCACGAACAGCGAAACCTTATCACTCGACTTGGTCCCCATGGCGTCTGAAGATGATGAGCGATGTCACGTTGGGCGGGGTAGTCACACTCGGGGTTCGGCAAGGGCGCCTTCTCCGGCCCGCACTCACCTTCACAACATTTATCGCAATTACTTCTTCTTACACCAGTGTCGGCTACGAACTCCGCAAATTTGACAATCATGCTCAGGTTGGGCTGAAAGGCTTTGTGTTACGAATGCCATTCCAGCCCTATGAAGCCGCAGTCGAGCCTACCCGCCTGTGCACACCGTGCGCCACGTCTGGATTTAGCACGCTGCAACAGCTGCTACAGCTACTGCCAGACACGGAGGATGATGCCGTGGATTGCACATTTGATACACCCTCCTCATGGGACCTAAAAAGTTGCCAGCTTTGTCACTTCATATCTCAGTGTCTGCCGCTGCCAGTTGCACAGCCACCGGAACATGACGAAGTTGTCAAACTGGTATCTCGAAGCAGAGATGACATTGCAGAGGACCTAGGAGTTGTAGCGCGGGTTCTCAACTGTGGTGAGCTTGAAAAGAGGAGTCTGACGCTTGAATGCTATCGCTCTGCATCCGCAAAAACCCCTTCACAAGCTTTAATCGCCTTGCTGTGTGACGGAAAATGGTCGGATATTAAGCCTACTTCTCCAATGGTTGATTTCGCCTTGCTTGCTGGCTGGTTGAAAGGGCCGTTGTCTGACCTCTCCGGTGCGCCCACAAGACGGAAGGCATTAGGCTCGAATAGATCTACCCGTAGTAAGCCCTCACGAACGGCCTCATGGGCGGCCGCTCGGCCTCGTGTACTCGAGTTGGAATTAAACGTCATCGACTGCACGTCTCGCCGCCTCGTACAACTACCAACCGAAGGTCAATACGTTACACTAAGCTATGTCTGGGGAAGACCCTCGGGCGACATTAGACGAGTCACACCAAGACGACCGGACTCCGTACTCGGCTCACTCCGGCTGGCAGGCACTGCCATGGATGAAGACCAAGACCGAAGCTCGCGTTTACCAGCCAAGTTCCCGCTCACCATCGAAGATAGCATCCTTGTATGCAAGGCACTCGACTACCGATATCTATGGGCAGACAGATACTGTATAGCGCAGAAAGACCAGCAAATGCGTGCTCGGCAGATCCAGCAAATGGACGACATTTACTGCGGTTCAGCGCTGACCCTCATTGCCTGTGCCGGATCGGGTCCGCAGTACGGGCTGCCAGGTATCTCCAAATCGCGCGCATCATGTCCGTCCATCCGTACGGGGGCCTCAGAATACCTGCAGATGATTCCTACCGTCAAAGACATACATTTTAGTACCTGGGCGACAAGAGCATGGACATATCAGGAAGCACTGCTCGCGCAACGTCGACTCTACTTCACAGATCGCCAGGTCTACTTTGAATCCAGTGACATGGTCGAAAGCGAAATTACAACACTTGCGCCGGTCGTGACCAGAGTTCTCGACCCACGGATATATTCTCAAGTCACATCATTAACATTTCCAGGCGACATACACAAATGCATACAAGCATACACCCGCCGCAACTTGTCCTTCCAGTCGGATATCTTGAATGCTTTGTTCGGTATCCTGACTTACTACGGGCGTGAACATGAGATCCTTCATCTTTGGGGTGTTCCGTTCTCCGCAAACACCCTTGCGTCGATCGACGAACCACCTCGCAAGCACATCATCACATTTGAAGAAAGCTTACGCTGGTATCCGAATGGAGAGCATTCGCGGCGCGAAGGATTCCCGAGCTGGTCGTGGGCTGGTTGGATGACTACAGTGACGTGGGACATCTGGCGCCATAATCTCAAGCCTGCTTCTGCACCATTAAAGCAAGGTAAGGTGATAATTAAATTAGAACTAAAGTCCGGTGGTATAATCGGTTAGGGCGTATATCAAGCAAAATATGCTAAGCTAAACGACAGCAGCAGCCAGGACCAACAAGCCGCTTCATCTATATCAGGACTTATGTTTCCCGGCTGGTGCATATATACAGACCAACGGATAGTTCCGAAACAGGAGGAGACATCGCGATAGGCTTAGAGACAGCTAATAACGAACAACCAGTAGGGCTTGATTCGTTCAGCAATCCAGCTCGGGCTGCGGAGAATTTAGCTCACTTCCTTACCGGACCTGCAGAATCATACTTAGCGCTGCATATCTCGAATTGGCGGGAAGGTTCCGACACTATACTAGTAGTACAAGACAAAGGCGGGTATTGGGAAAGAGTAGCACTAATAGATAGTGAAGACGGGATCATGCAGCGAGCGGTGAAGAGGTAGACGAAAGTACGCTTAGGATGAAGTCACGACCCTAATGCATTCACATCATCGCCATCGCAACGAGAATAGAATCTTCTCATTTGGCGTCTCTTCGCCCGAAATCCCCTTACTGTAGCTGAGCCAGCAAACAGTGCGATTACCATATCTCAGTATACGTAAACAACAATTTGCCTACCAGTGTACGGTACGAGAAGCTTCAGTTTGCCCATTTACTTACTATTTAGTACCCATCATCCAGCTCTTCTCCTTCTATTCACTCGCGACACGAACAAATTAACCATACAAAACGTTTTGTTCCAAATCGCCTAAATTCTTTAGAATCTACACTGCGTGGCACCGTGTTCTCTTTCGTTACCTAGGTGTCTTCCCCCTTAACTGGAACTTGATTTCTATTGCCATGTAGTCGGGGATAGTAATGAGAATAGCCACACTAAGCACACCAAAGACGCTATAACTAGCAACTTATCGAGATCAAACCCGCCAACGAGACCGGGATGATCGAATTGCAGCACATTGCGCAAGCTCGCTCATCGCCAGAGACAAAAAAGTCACTCAGTTCCAAGTTCCGTACACAAGCATCTCCTCAACGAAGAATACGCATGCCCGTAGATAGTCGGAAATCTCATTGCCTTAACGTATTCCACCACCGAGCCGGTTAACCCACTGAGCCGGTCAGTTTCCGCTAAGACTTCTTACTGACCTATTAATGCAATATGTCTTAATAACACGACGCGCAATTAACTAATTAAGAAGGTAGAATCTAGCTCGCCCTCTCTACCTATAACGCTTAATAATTCTAAAGTCTGCAACGCGCTACTAAGGCGTTTAATATTCTTTCTTTAACCTTAACTTATTAATATAAGAGAATTCTATATTACTTAGAAACTATTCTTAACTGCTAGAAACTTACTACTACTAAAGAGCAGATAATTATTTAATATATACTTAACCTTAATTTATAAGAATTTACGCTTTAGCTATACAAAGTAGCAGATATAGCTAATAAACTGCTAAGTATATATAGTAGTAAGCCTATTAGCAAGTACTAAGCTAAGCGCTTTATAACGCGTTTATCTAAGCTTAAAATAGCTTTTAATTAAGCTAAAGATAAGCAGAGTATTAAATAGGCTATCTATTATGCATTACAATAGGCTAGCAGTTAGGTATAATTATATAGTAACAAGGTAGATAAGTAGTAGTATTCTAATATTTCGTATAAGAGCAGAATAGGTATCTTCTATATATAGTAGAGATTTTTAGGTAGCCTAAATTATATAACTACGCTAAGGCTATCTCTTATGCGAAGGATACTTATATTAGTAGTTATAACTAATACTAGCAGTTTTCTATTTTTATAAGTATTACTGCGTAAGAGATTAGCTTATCTAATAATTATATGCAAGCTTTTTATTGCCTATCTTATCTTCTTAATAATTATTACTTATAGAGTAATATTGCCTTATTGCGCATCGTCTTCTAAAGTAGCTACTAAAGCTAAGCTTTAGAAGTAAGAGAGCTCTAATATTCTAAGGTTATTAGGCGATAGAAGATAGAAGTTTAGTAGTATCCTTATTTAGTAGTCTTTAGTAGTAATTATAGTATATATAGTATTTGCCTAATTATTATGCAGTGT
>Ga0265780_10001434_pt1 | contig 33442 bp, 38 predicted proteins | sample P1T30metagenome_FD_192432 | JGI IMG/M metagenome (GOLD analysis project Ga0265780, IMG submission 192432) | Plant litter microbial communities from East Loma Ridge, Irvine, California - P1 T30 | ecosystem: Environmental > Terrestrial > Plant litter > Unclassified | place: USA: California...
GAAGCCGAGATCTGTCCGCGACTGTACACAATGATCGAAGACGTGTCTTTAGATGGTGCACAAAGAATCCAAGACAATAAGATTATGGATCTTCAATTGGAACTGGTTGTCTCTCATCAGCTCGCTTTCGCAGATGGAAAGTGAGATTGTTTCCGCCACCCACCTTGTTGTCTCCTGTAAAGCTGCCGTTGTCTTACCTTCTCTTGTGTGTCTCGGCTAGCGTACTTGTAGAACTTGTATATAACTCCAAACCGACTGTTTCAATTCTCTTTAACCACAATCTCATCAACCTTTCAATCTGCCCTCCGGCAAGATAACCATGACGCAAGTACCACCAGTATCACTCGCCTGCGCCAGGACGCCCTCGACCGGCTGGTGTGGTGTAACAAGTTCTCGCTGAACCACGGTGACTTGCCCGGCAACTTCATCTCGGTGGCATCTAAATCAAAGGCATACGAATTGTCAGCGCCTGACAGCGACTTGATCTTGCTGCTTGTGCTCGCATACTGCGGCCTCAAGGATACGACCAAGATATTTCTGCAAGAGTATCCGAAGGGGTATCTCGTCGATGCTCTGCTCCTTTGCCGGGCGGGCTGCACCTACGAGAGCCTTGAGGCGGAAAATTTTGACCCGTGTTCTCTTCATGACCATGCCACACCGGAAGAGCAGGAAGGATGTGAGATCAGAGTGCAAATGGATCGTGGACTGGATGCGACAATGAATTGATAAGGAGAAACACGGATGATGCGTCATGTGACCAGAAGAGCGGAAAGGGATGAATTGAGAAGGAGAAACAAAGGTGATGCGTCGTGTGGCCAGAAGGCCGGAAAAGGGTGAATTACTCAAGTAGCCTGCATGGGACAGAGCGACTGTGACCGACGTTGCGATTACTGCTAAAGCCGATTGACGCGAGGGAAGAATTAGGCTTGGAAGCACATGGTGTAGCCTATATATAGTCAGCACCCTTTCGAGTCTCCACAACATTTACACATACCCGTAATGAACGTACTTAAGCATCCCCACCCTTCACAGCAACCGCCGGATAGCACGCGCAAAACGCCTCCTGCCTGCCCACCGGCATCTCACCCAATATCCTCATAACCCTCTCATCATCCGCCTGAAATCTCTTCGCATTCGTCTTTGGCATATCAGCGATGACAGCAGCCGTGGGCGCCGGGTAGTTCTTCGCGCAGAAGTCCTTGGCACCCTGGAGGAAAGCGAGGGGCTTGAGGAAATCGCAGTCATCAATGGGTGCAGCGAGCGTGGTGAGGACGAAAGCAAGGGGTGCGAGGAGGGCGAAGCGCATGGTCAGTGTCGTTTATTCGGAGTTCGAGCGTAGAAGTAGCTTATGGTGATTGAAAAGGAAAGCGCAAAGGAACAGTAAAAAGAGCGATTTCGACAATGACAACGATGGATGAAGCAGAGTGATATAGCGTGGAGAGATAAGTTGAGACCTGTTGAAGCAGAACGAACACCCAAGCCTTTCCCCCCCCCCTACACCGCGCCACACCAATACACCACACAGCCGCCCCGTCACCCCACGGTCCCAGAGTCACACCACCGCCCAATCACAGTAACACCGCGTCACCATGCCCTGCCCTTTCGAGCAAAGTCAAGCATTGGCGGCGCTGAGCTTGCGCGATTTAAGCTTCTCTTAGCGCTGTCAGATGTGTGAAGGGCCGAAGCGCGGAGGTGCTTCCTTTATCTTGGTCGTGAGCGCTAGTGAGGGCTGGACCTGGGGAGATTGGATTCGTGGCGCGGGGGTGAGGGACGCATTTTAAGGGATTTGTTGCGATAGATGTTGGTTGTCTCGCGCGTTGTGATGGTGGGTTTACAGAGAGGAAAGGAGTGGTGTGCTCGAAGAGGTGCGCTAAAATTAGCATTGACAAAAAGCTACATCTCACTCCAAAAGTCTAGCGATAACGTCGCATTATCACCAACACGAGAACCATCTCACAAAAGTAATTACATCCTGCACAAGAGCAAAAAGAAGTCCAAAAAGAATTCAATAGTGAACAGAGTGGGAATCGACTAGAAGAATCATTAGAACCCTATTGCTACAAGAGGAATAGCGGGAAAAACTTACACCCACGCAGATTTCTCTACTAGCACCTGAAGCTAGCGCCTTAACCGCCTTGAAGAAGGTTAGTAAGTATGAGGATGAAGGTCGTGGTGTGACGTACTCGGCCATCTGTCCGTTTTGTATTTTATGAAGATTTGGGAAGATATGTCTTTATATATAAAATAAAATGGATTGGTGGAGCAGTGAGGGGCAGATTTAAGTGGATGACTGGTTTGTGCCGCTGCTAGCCGTGAGATAATGCACACCATAAGTCAGGAAGAACATTGCGGTTGTGAGGATGCCTTGTTAGGATCTGTAAAGCGACAATTCAAAGACCGACGATGTATCTACAACCTCGAGTGCGAGACGAACTCCCAGTGCATGCACTTGCTATGTTCAGAGATCCATCCACATGCAAACATTTACATGCAGCCAGATACACAAGTCTCTCTGTCCATCCTCTTCTCCCGACCGACCACCTAGAAAATATCCACAAAGCAGGAACAAACACTCCCACTATCCATCTTCGCCCCACGCCTACACACCACTCAATCGCAAAGCTATATAGCAAAACAAGTCACATTCTGTTTGAATTGGTTAGGAGATGCTTTAGCACAATAAGGCGCTAAGACATATACCCCGAGTAGCGCTAGCTTACTAGTCAGGAACAAGCTTCAATGTCCCAGTCCCTGCATCAAAGCCGCAAAGTCACCCGTATGTAGATCACCAAATACGACAATTGTAAAAGCTGACATGACATTCACATTTAGACCAATATTCTATACAACGCGTGAGTAACGCAGCGCACATACAGCCAGGCAATGCAGAGAAAAAGAACGCATTACAAAGATATACCGTGCGTGCATCTCCCATCCCATTCCTTTCCCTCCGTCTCAGTATGCAAAGAAGAGAGAAAGAAAAAGAAAAGAGATAGTACACCTCTCCCAGCCGCTTCCCGGAGCATAATGCCCTCAGTCTACCCCGGTATTGCAAAATGGCCTTCAGATTGCTTTTTATCCAGAAAAAACACAAGTCCAGGTAAAGGCCGATCTGCAAGGAGACTTTAATGCGCCGCTAAACTCCATCGCTAGTATGATATGATACAGTGCAGTGCAGAGACAAAAATGAAAAGTGGATGTGGTGCTAGGAACGGTGAGGAGACGTGGGATGATGTTTGGTGGTCGGATCGTCGTAAGGAGGCGTGAGAGGTTGGTTGATCGGTCGAGATCAAAATGGATGGACTTGAGTGTTGGCGTTGCCATTGGGTCCCAGCATCGATGGAATCGGCTTACGACGCGCCTTCGCCATCGGGATGCGTGGGACGCCTTGGATGACGCGTGGCTCTTTCATGAGCGTGGGATCGAGCTTCGCGGGGATGCGGCTGATGACCGCACGGTAGTCGCCTGGGAAGCGGGAGTTGGGTGGGTTCGCAGAGGCCGTGCGCCAGAGGTGGTCGCTTGTGTCGGAGAGGAAGTCGGCCTTGGACCTGGAGAAGAAGGAGGATTTACCGCGGTTTCGCTTTGCAAGGATGACTTCGTCGAAGAGCTTGATCGTCGGGTCATCTGCGCGCTTACTTTCGCGTTCGTGGATGAATTCATTGAAACCTTGTGTTTGCTGCAGGGTCGCCAGGTACTGCACATTCTCGCTCGGCTGGCTCTTCATGAACTCTTCCATCTTGAATTGGTAGAGCATGCCAGCCTTCTTTCGGTCGCCAGTAGCAGGTATCAAGAAGCGTCGGTAAGTGTACAACAAGCTAGCGAAACATCGAACAAATGATGCGCGAACCTGATCTGGTCGGAAAGCTGTTGGGCAAACAATACAGATCGACTCAAGACATCTGCCATGAGCGAAGGTGGTGCAGCCTGTGATAAATTAGCTTTTGCGTGTTTTCCTTTCAGACGCAGGACTTACCAGTGCAACGATAGAGGCCATCCTCAGCCTTCTCATCGCAGATCGAACACACAGCCTTATCCTCCTTGGGCCTCCATGTCATGCAATGGCCTTCCTGCCATTGAGTGGTAGCAGTGTTGCGCACAGGTTGCATTGCCATGCCAGGCATGATCGTCGATGCCGCTAATGTTGATTGCGCATACACCGAAGGCGCATACGAAGAGCCAGCTCGATACTCATGGCTGAGCGACGACGTCGAGGCGCTTTGAGCGTGTCCAAGGAAGGGCTGGCTGGGTCTCCGCAGTTGCGGATGGCGCTCAAAACCGAACGAGGAGCTTCGACGCGAAGATGTTTCAAAGTGGCCTGATCGCTTCTCACGAAGCTGCTGAACCTGAAGTGCGTAACCGGAATCGCTGCGTGAGATAGGCGTGCTCGGCATCGGTGGGAAAACTGTGGATACGGGTGATATCTTGGGCGAAGGGGGCGAGCCATAAGTTTTCATTGTGGTCGCCGTCGAAGGCCTGTCGCTGCCACGGCTGGATGCACCCGACTGTAAGAATGCGTTGTGGATCAAGGGCTTTGAACTGGGTGGTCCGCCAGGATGTCCAAACGAAGTCGAATTGAGCCCAACATAAGTATGAACGGTCGAAGGATGAGCCTTGTGAGAGAACACGCCGGGATTCTCGGAGCTGAATGTGTCGTATGGGTAGGCTTCAACAGCGTATGCAGGAGGGCCAGTGGGCACTCCATATCGCGCGTGGTGTGGAGCAGAATGCTGCAGAAGCGACATCAACTTCCGCCGTTGTTGCCGAGGAAGTGATGGAGGTGGAGGACCGTTTGAAACAATGGAGTCGCTGTCCAGGTCAATGAGCACGTATTCGTCCTCAGGGTAATCAACAGGCTCATAGCGACGCTCGATTCCAACAATGTAAGGACAAGGCGCTTCTATCGTCTGGACCAAACGGGCTGGTAAAATCGGAATAAACACTCCAGTCCACTGGAACGGGTAAATCAAGTTCACAATGGCCATGCTTGCAAGGTGCAGCATCGCAGTGTGAGAGGACAGAAGGATGATCCTCGACTCAGCGAGCACAAATTCGAAAAGTGTGACGATATTTGGGATGGAAAGGCATCGAAATAGCGCATAGATGTCGATGTTACGAGATCCTGGTATCTCGTTGAGCGCTTCCTTCCGAGCGTACATGCGAAGTTCGCGGACTGCCAATTCGACCTGGGTGATGGATGTGATTGGACTGAGAGCCTCCGCACACAGATTAACCACATATCGCTCCAGCGGTTGCCACATGCCAATTCGTGGTGAGCTTGCTGGAACTCGCAGAATAGCACCGTTGGTCATCGGTACCACCACAGCCTTCAACCATTCTTTCCAGAATGGAGTCAAGCTCGCATCTCGTCCCATCACTCCATAGGCTCGAGGTATCCAGAGTCCAGTCTCTCCATCGGTCAGGCCTTCGATTTTCGATGCTGCTCCATGTCTGACTGGCCGTAGAAGATCGGTCATAAGCTGAATCTTTTCCTCAACGGCTCCAATTTGGTCTTCCAGATTCTCGCGCTCCTCGGACTCCGGTGCTACAGTTGGAAGTAGGGTCAGTAATTGCGAAAGCTTCGCACGCTCAGTCGCAAGACGCTCCCCCAGACTGCTCGCAAGCTCTCGCTCTTCAGGGTTCATGTGCACTCTTCGCCATTCTTCGCACTGGCGCTCGAGACCCTCTGCAGCCGCAGCGTTCAGTGGCAGCCAGACAATGACGCAGATGCCGTAGAGCTTGTTGTTATCGCCACCGGTCATGGCAAATCCGTGCCACTGGGTCTTCGGCCGCTCATCTGAGGAGACTACGCTGACGTCGTTGGGAAATGCGAACATCGGTACATAGTCAGGGAAGGGATTTCGCCGCTTGAGCTCTTCGACCATGTTCTTTGGCGGGTAGCGGTCGAGCAGAACCGGCTCGTAGCGACGGAGAAGGGGGTGCATGTTCGGCTCTGGCGTGAATGGCTGCGGCGCCGGTATGACTGAGTTGTAGCCCGACATTCGCTTCGACGTTCGAATAGACGCTGCAACCTTGTCAGTATGGGCGATCAAAAAGCAAGCCCTGCGTCACCAGTTCGCTCGTATGTCTCAGTCCCACTCACATTGTCGCGCCACCGAAGACTGCCGCTTCAGGCTGCTCTGCATGGTCGATATGCGCCGTCTGATGCTGCCCACGCTGGACCTGAGATTCCCCGCGCCATCCTCGTTGCCGGTCTGCTGCACCCGCTGTGGCCGTGGGCGCGAGCGTGCTGGTGTTGTGCGGTTCTGTTGCGCGACGCCAGCAGTAAACTGAATCTCCTCAAGAAACGTGTCGCGCTCCGAGGCAAACTTGCGCAGGGCATTCTCAAAGTCCTGCTCGCTGAGGCCGGAGCCGCCTACCATCTGCACGCCCTTGATGGTCGTGCTGCTGCGGTTGCTGGCCGACTGCTTTGCGTCCGAGCCGGGGCCAATGATTGTGCCCACCGACGTGCGATGCTCGCTCATGCGTCCCCCGGACCGCCTCCAGTAGCCATCGCCGTTGCCATTGGGCACGCCCTCCTGTGACGTTGGGCGGATCGAGTCCGTCTCGAACACGCGGTCCTCCTCAATCGTCTCGTCCAGCGGGCCGGACGCCAACGGGGACGTCACGCTGTTGATGCCATTCGGCTGGGCGCGCTCGTCGTAGACCTGCGACGACTCAATGCCCGAGATGAAGAAATAGTCGGCGAGTGGCGCGGACGAGGCATCGGCGGTGGGAGCGGGCGCCATGGTCGATGCTAGGTCTGTCTAAGTGCAGGGCATAGAATATCCAAAAAAGATCAATGGCAGTTAAAGAGCGTCAGGCGGTGCGCGTCACGTTTGGTAGGGCTCGAGTAGGCCGTGGCTTAGGTCATTGGGGATTGGACGCCAGTTCCCAACGGTTGTTTGTGCGTGGAGCGGGCGTGCAGGGCGTCAGGTCAGGACAGGCTATGCACGGGAAAGCTTGAGGTTGTGCGACCGTGACTGAAATGTGGATGTTGCACGGGCGCCGCCGGTGGAAGAAATGAACGGGAAGCTTGGCCTGAAGCGTGGATGCGGGTTACTTAAAGGTGCGGCGGTAAGGTGGAGTCGATTCGATTGTTGCTGGATGTAGGTAGGTGGAGAGAGAGTGAAAGTGAAGCAGCGTGCTGGCAGCTGGACTGGCCGACAGCAGTAGACGAGGTTCACAGTTCAGCGGGCCCCAGTCGATCACCGACCAATTATGCCGCGCAGACCGCAGGCCCAGTATTGTTGTTCGAGCTAGCCTGGAGCCACACACGTCCCCTTGGGCGCATCCCGCTTCGACCCTTATCGCTGGTGAATGTGGTAAAGCGCTGCAGCCGTTCCGCTCCTCACGCCCTCAGTGGCTCGTGTCCAGACCTGCCAGTACACCGCCAGATATCAGAGATGCAAGGCACCGCGATCCCTCGTTCATGCGCGACTCATTGCTACGAACCTGCCCGACCGCCCCAAGGATACACCTCCAGCAATTGTTTCGCATTATTGCAAAGCAGAGCACAAAACACTGCGGGCGTCCATCCACCTCGCAGCGTACCCATGTCGACCCACAAGCATCGATTGGGAAGGCACGACTCTGGCCCTGTCCCGATTCGGAACGCGTGGGTCGCGACTTCCTGTGTCAGACGAGTGGTATGGCACACAGGCCAACGCGTACAGTGAATTTGTGTGCGCGCAATATATTTAGATGTGTTTCAGATGTAGTGCGCGTGCTGCGTGCATAGCGAGCATTTGCATCCGGGCAGAAATAGGGGTGATCAAGGATTAGATTATCTTCGCCTTCGATAGAGGTCTTGGGTAAGCTAGTTCTTAACCGTAGAAGATGTGCTATAGCTGCCCAGATCAGTTTCATCCTTACCACGCGTGCAACCACCTGTGACCTTCCAAACACCTGCACGTCAAGTGTCAAATCTGTGGTTACATATGCATCTCCCCGCTCAGCCGCCAGGCACAGAAAAGTCTTTGCACCTGCCGTACATGTGTGTTGTGCGCCGCGCATACATTATGAGGCTGCAGCGCGCTCTTGGATTGCAAATTGCGAATTCGAATGCTGGTGGTCATCTGCTGCTGCATCGTACCTGCAGCTCCAAAATGGCCTTCCAGATTGGACGTTGGAGCTACTGCACGCAACACCGGGGCCGCCACGCAAGCGACGCTGATCTGGTCGGATTTTTGCCGCTGTCGCGTAAAGGAAAACTTCCAACACCATCGCTTCCCCTCACCCTTTCTTTCAGATTATGGTCACCAAGATGGCCTGCTCTCACAGTTGCATTTTTGGCGGGCACAAATTGTCATCAGCCACCACACGCGTCAACTATGGAGATCAGACCCTGAGAACCCTGAGTTGTTGCAGTTGCGCCGAGATTAAATGACGCCTGGCGATCACGTTCATTTGACCCTGAATTCCAAGCTCACTGGGACGGACACTCGGACCTCTGTCTCGGTCCACCACTTTTCTAGGGTACCGCGCAAAACTCTCCAGACAAGTACTCATTTGTTGGGGACTAATTTACATGCAGCGGTCACTCATATCGTTTGGTTCCTGAGCCTTATGGTTCGGAAGTTCCCTCCCGGGCTTTAGCTTCCACCTCCTGTGAGGAACCCCACGACGTTGGATCGATATCTGACTCAAGATTCGGCTATCGACACCATGATTGCTTCCTCTGCCACCTCATCTGTGAATCGGTAGATCTACTAGATCTGACAACGACTCGAAAGCAATGTGAAGTCGCATGATTAAGTTTCGGTGAGATGGTCCATGGCTAGGATCTGTACAGGTAGTGTATGCAGGATCCTTGCAGTTACCGCAGAGCCCCAGACGGCAACAGCGCAACCTCGGTCATAGCATGGATACTATTGGTGGGTATCGTGGGCTGTGTACGGCGTTTGAGTTTATCGCCTGCGATTATTGAGAAGACTCTTGGGTTGAGTTGAGTTCCCCTGATGGCTGCATGTGAGAGTTCCAAAGTTCAGAGTATCCGGGGAGCGTTCCGAAGCATTTCTGACCACTCCCGAGCGCCGGATGGACGTTTGACACCCAACTTTCTCTCGGTCCCTACGGACTGGCTCAGTGAGGCAAAAGCTAGCCAACTCAATCGGAGAATTTAAGACGTGCATCTTCAACTCTCAGCGCCGACATGTGAGCCAGCCGGTACTCAGCGAGCCTTGATCACCTAGTGCACCGCGCCATTGTATGGCAAGCTGCCCCAGGATCCTCTTGTTGTCCGCGACCGACCTTGGTTCATCGTCCTCTGGGTCTTCAGCGCCAGACTGCTGGTCCAGAATGAAGGCTACCTGGACAACATCGCGTGGACTTAGTATTGGTGCGGTGGGCTGACTCGGACCATGTGGATGGGCGTCCCAATTCAAGGACGTCGCTTTGAGTGGGTGTTTGGCATTAACGTCAACTGCCTGTTTGGTGTCAGTCGACTTCCAGCAACTCAATTGAGATGTGGCTCGTGTAGCATGAAGACTATTGAACAGGAGAGCAATACATGCATGTGGTCAAATCTTACAACAATGGTAGCGTCGATGCACTTCCCAGGGGAAGCGACAACATGTTCCAAATAAATGAAACACAAAGACGCGGCACGGGATCCGGGTAAACGCAAGATCAAGTGCAGGGGACGGGAGACACATCACATACCTCCAAACACACAGCAGCCTCGCCCATGTTCTCCAGCTGCGCCTCGAGCAAGTACCTGGACGGACCGCCCTGCTGTGTCAATTCTGCCGCTTTCGTCCTGACAGACAAGAGCTGCTGCGCAACGAACTGGTACAACTTGCGAAACGTTCGCACGCGGCCACTCGCTGCTTTGCCCTCACCAAGTGCCGTCTCTGTGTATGTGACTGTCACGGCCAGGACGTGGTTGCCGTCTTCCTTGAGTTCAAACTTCAGAATGCGCTGTAGTGACTCGCCTGGCGCAGGTGATGCAGTGTCGTCGCCGTCGCCTGCCATATCCAATGGCGAGCCCGTCGGATTGGACGGCGTCTGCATGTCGCCTTGTATCTTCACCCCACTGACGGTTTTGCTGGTGTCCGACGCATCGAGCTCGTTGTTGGCGCATAGCGTACACGAGAAGGTCTCGCCAACATATGCGCTGCCAAAGGCCTCGGGTAGATTGAGCACCGGACTGAGTATAAATTGACTGACGGGCGTGTCTTGCGAGGGGTAGGCTTGCGATGCTTGGGGCGAGATTCCCAGGTCTTGCGAGTTGGGTAGCGGGTACTGCGTTGCGAGCGATGGTCGGGACAGCCTGACAAGCACGTTAGTACACAGATCAGCTGGTAATAGAGCGTCGATTTTACCGTAACACCTTCAGGCTTACCGAATGCGGCGTCTTGAGCGAGTCGCCCATCGAGGCCTGATTGCGCTGGTGAGCCATGAGAGAGTGGAAGCATTCGCCACTCCTCCGACATGGGCCAGAATGGGTCCGTGCGTGTTTTGCTCGTTACGGAAGTTTTTGACACCAGACAGACATCATCATACAAGACATCACCATGGGCATAATCCTCCAAGATCCGAGCATTCCGCTTCAGCGCTGTTCAGATCTAGAGATCAGAAGAGACACTCCGAAAGGTTAAACATTGGTGACCACACTACATTCGTCAAGGCGACCAAGCTGAGCATCTTGCAGGAAGAGGCGTCTTTGCGACGAAACACATACCAGCGAAGGCTATCATAGACGTCTGTCCTGTGCTAGTGCTCGGTATAGAAGAGAACAAGGAGCATATAGAGCATACCTCACTCTACCACTATACATAGTACATCAATCCCTCTGTTGCTCATGCGTTGCTGATCTTGTATCTAGCAATTGGCCAACAGTCGATTCCGATGGAAACAGGAAGCAGGCACAAGCGCTCATCCTGGGGCTTGGATCAATGTTCAATCATTCCACACTCGATCAGAACGTTGTATGGGAACGCGATGCCGAAAAATTGATCATCACCTATCGCGCCTTCAGGGACATCGCAGCGGGTGAAGAACTCTGCATATCTTATGGGAGCCATCTCACTTTCAAAGACGTAGATACACCCGTACCAGTGCGACCAGAGACGGAAATAGAGCAGCTCAACCAGATACAGATCGATTAGAAGATTCTAGACGTGCATATAAAGTACAGTCGAAAAGACAGGCGTATTGAACAAGTCGTGACAAAGTCGTGGTGTTGAAAGTCCCCATGTTGGAACATATCGGAATGTGGGAGATTGTGCATCATCCCATAGCCTCATGCCGTTACTTCATTCTGCGGTGTCGTCTCCGCCGCGCTCTCTTCCTCGGCATCGTTCCTGAGCTCGTATGCAAGATCGAAGCACTCCTCGAGGAGTTGGATGACGCGCCCTTGCCCGTCAGGAATTTCGCTACCAACCATGAACTTGCCGTCTTTCCGCATGTTGTCGATCGAGTTCAGCTATTTCAGTGTCAGCCCACCAGTCAGCAACGAGGGCAACTTTCTTTTACCTTCATGCTATAAGGGTAGAGCTCACGGGGCGAGGAAACGCCTCCGAGCTTCTTGACTTCGATGAGACATTTTCGCAGAGTGGTCAGCTGGTTGTAGATTGGTAGCAAGGCCTCGGAGACTGGCTCAGAAGTGATCAGAAGCTGGTAGATGAGGGCGTAGCTCTTCCGGAGCAGGTAAAGCAGCGTCTGTCACTATATCAGCCAAAAGTTCGTTTCACGATGAAGGCACATACCCTTTGCTCGTATATCTCGGCGGGTCGTCCAAGGCCGTCGAAGAAGTTTCCGTCCTCTCTTGACTCATCGATACGGTCAAGCTGACGTTGGTAATCCCACAGGTCGGTCTCGCGCAACGACCACGCTTGTGTCAAGGTAAGCTTCTCGAGCTTATTCCGGATGGCCAAAAGCTTGTCGTACGTGTCCTTGAAGGCAGGCGCTATTCGACCTTGTCTACTTATGTGTCAGCGAACCCAACAGCTATGAACACAGCGCCTTACTTGTTCTTAATCAGAGTGACCCAAAGCAGATTGCGTCGCAGCAGATTGCCAAGCAAGTCCTTCACTTCTGGTGCAGGCGCTGGGTGCGATGCTGTGAATTGCATCTTCTCCACCATCTCCGCGAGCTTTTCCTCTGTGGTTCCTGTGGCATCGTATGCAGTTATGCCATGCTCCTTGAGCTCTTCTTCCACCTTCTTGAGTTCCTCATGATAGTCGTCAACCTCGTCGTTTGGAAACTGAGTATATGATTAGCGTTGAAGCATCGGTATTTTCATGCATTTTGTACCTTTGATCTCGCGTTACAGCTCGACAATGAGCGTATCAGCGAGACAAGCTTCTCCCACTTTGGTGTCAATTCTGGTGTTAGATGGGACAAATTGAGCTGAAGGTCAGCCAGAACGTCCTCGCATACTTTGATCCGGGCCTCAAGTAGCGTTGAAAAGTGTGGACTGTGCTCGTCTCGTCCTCTGTCGACGTAGCGATAGCAATCGGTCAGATTCTTGGAGAGTGCTTCGAGATCCTTTTGCGAGTAGAACATGGCCTCCTTGAGGTGGTCCAAGAGTCGCTGGATTTGTCAGTCTCTATAGAAGTGCAATGAATCTATCAATCTACCTTGATAGTCGAAACATAAGAGTACCTGAGCATCTCGGTCAGTCAATGTTCTTCTGAGCAAATAGTGGAACATACACTGCGGGTGGCTCATGATTCTTCCCTACGGTCAGGTACGCAAGCGATATGAGCTGGAAGCAGTCATCGAGCATGTAGTCGACTGTTACCGTATCAGTGACATGCGCGTCGAGTGGATGGATGGCAGCAATATACCCTTGTTCTGTTCCAGACGCTTCGATTCCCGGATCTCATTGAGAATGATGACTTGTTCGATGACTTGGTCGTACAATTTCAGGACATCCTGGCTCTTGACATAAGTAGATCGGTCGCGCTTCAACAATTCCAGCTCGGTCCGTATCGATTGCAGCTTGTCGAGTATGGGCTGCTCCTTCGGATCCAGCGGTATCCGTGGCAGAGGTGAGTCTGTCATTTTCAGTTGCAGGTCCTGATCGGCGACGTCCAGAAGAATCTCTGGGAGAAGTTGCAGATATTTCGAGGCACAAAAGCAGCTGGACTTGAGACTTTGACGGTTATGGGCGCAGACGGCCAAGAGCCCTCATAGCGGGGAAGTCGGCGGACGTCAGCGGCTCGGCCTATCGCTATCGTCACGCCTCTCTTGGAGGGGCAATCGCATCCCTGCACGGTGCTTACTAACTACGGGCAGTTAGCGTCTTCTGTAAGCGAATATTGCAGTTCGCACTTGCCTACGTCGTCTTCAACAGCGCGAAATTATCCACAACTCTCACGAACACCGACACGACCACACACGATGTCTACTTCAGAGCTCGCCACCTCATACGCCGCCCTCATCCTCGCCGATGACGGCGTCGACATCACTGTACGGACAACACGGCAGTCGCAATTGCGGGCATAGTCGCTAACTGTGCCAGGCCGACAAGCTGCAATCGCTCATCAAGGCCGCAAAGATCGAGGAGGTCGAGCCAATCTGGACAACACTCTTCGCCAAGGTGCGCACCACGATTTGAAGCGCGCACAGTACCCGGCATCTGACACAAGACAGGCTCTCGAGGGCAAGGATGTTAAGGACCTGCTCCTGAACGTCGGCTCAGGCGGCGGCGCTGCGGCTGCTCCCACTGCGGGAGGTGCTGCTCCTGCTGCTGGCGGCGACGCCCCAGCAAAGGAGGAGGAGAAGGAGGAGGGTACGTTGACTCAGCACTCAGGTTTTGTAAGAAGAAGAAACGCTAACACAATGCACAGAGAAGGAGGAGTCGGACGACGACATGGGCTTCGGACTCTTCGACTAAGCGCCTTCCTTTCCTTTCCCTTCGCACGTTTGCCTTTAGGGTTCCTATCACGAACAGCGGCATATTACCGATGCTGGAGCGGACCCGTCACGATGTTACGTGGCACAACAAGCATACGGGTTTCTTGGTGAACACAATCATGGCGTCATGAGAGATATGGGTCGGCAGTTCAAATGGAATACTTCGAAAAGCGCAGACATGCTCACACCAACAGTGACATCCTCAGATTAGGCTTCTGCTAACTCCATTCCATTGTCTTGATTCCTAGCTTGTGGTGACTCCTCTCCCTGCTTCGCATACGTCTGCTGTCCATATCACGGAATTTTGAAAAACTACAACCAAGAGCATGGCATGCCAAAGCCTGTGCGCAACGTAATTCTGTGCCTTGCCGCTGAGATATGAGAAGCCACCAAAATGTCCATTTCCAACATCCTAGCGCATTCATTGCTTCCTCAGCTTTCTCCAAGTAAAGCCACTGTCGTGGCTGATACGCTGTCGCACGAGCTTCTTCCACGGAGCACACGACTCCTCCCACTCTCTCCACATCCAGAATAAATGATTGCAGTTCCAGTCCTCTACCGTCATGCAAACCTAGCAGAGTTCATGGGCCTGCTTCATCTCTTCCGCCTTTATGGGCTGGTGAAGCCCGGGTCCCTTGACTTTGGAATTTTGTACACCGGGTACTCGGTATCGGACTGTCTGGTCTCCTTGAGGAGATACTTCACCATATCCAGTAGGAATGGCGCTGGCAAGTCTTGTTTCAAGTTCTCGGATTCATCGTCAAATTGGCAAAGACCGGCGACGAGCACTTGTCGCAGTGGGGCATTTTCGCTTGTCCTCTCGTATGCTCGCATGGGAGATGTTCGCCAAGACCATCCAACTATCTAAGTCGTATCTACTCCAGCCTGGATCGAAGCAATGGATCAGCCGTTTCAGCGAGTATTCTCGCAAAGCAGGAATGTCGTACGCCTCGGCGAAGATGAAGAGCTCAATGCACAGCTCGCCGGCCTCGCACGTTGACTCGAACTCATCACGGTCGTTCGTGAGAAGGGGGTGTTGGTCGTAAAAACATATATCCTCCATGACATCCCAGCCAGGAATGCGAGGGCGGCTTTGCTCCGAATCGTCCTCGTACTTGCTCAGAAGCCATAGATTGAAGACCTTGACCGTTTCAGCTTTGACGTTGTTGGGCTTGATACCCGAAACACCGGGATACGCGAGCATTTTCGAGAAGTTAGGTGCGTAGGCCTGTAGAAGTGGTCAGTAGACCTCGTGGCTTGCTTCATGGCTTGTTGGCATGCCTAGGCGAAAGTCCCACGAACCTTCCACTGTCACGATGTCGACGCTGAGACAGGTGTCAGTATATTGACGCTTAAAGTCTTACATGAAAACCACAGCTTACATGTTGCGTTGGCCAACAATCCCGGGTCCGCCGTTGTTGCTTGTCGTGTCAGCCATTCTCGGGCTGTGCGGTAGTGTGGAGGGTTGGATGGTGTAAGAATTTGAGAGTGTGATGGATTTGTGGAAAGAGCAAAATTATGCGTTTGCATGTGAGGTGGGGCGGGGGGTCGTAAGTCGCGGTGAACGTGAGGGCCGCAAGCCACGGTGAAGATGACTTGCAGTCTTGTCCTATGCACCTTCACGCCTCCAAAAAATGACGATCCTTCACGCTGTCTCTTGAAGATGTGTCTCTTGAATATGCTCCATCGCTTGCTGACCTCCGACTCCTACCGTGAACGTGAGAAAGCTGCAGCCTCCACTCGTTCTAGTCAATGACAGGCCCAGAACATCGTGTCTCGTTTCTTTGCACTTGCATGTTCGAACGCACAGAACCGATAACTCCCCAAGACTAACATCCTTGGATTCATCAATCCGCAACCGGAGCATGTTCTTGGTACCCCGATCCGAGTTGTCTCTCATGGTTCGCCCATCCTCATGTGCTCGATCTAGCCCGCATTGGGCTCAAGAATTATGTCTCCTTTTTTAGGACTTGCATATTTCTAGCGCAAGACCGTCCCATTTCCCGAACTAAAATTTTCCTCAACCTACTCTTTGCAATCTGAGTATGTTTTTAGAAACGTGTACCGGAATGTGCTTAGCGGTGCGCTCATGCAAAGCCGCCAGCGTGGCCTGACCAGAGTTACTACTGAAATGCCTCGGGTTCGTGGCCGACCTCATTCTCCTGGCGAGCGAAACATCTTCTACGTGATGAAGACCGAATGTAACGCAACAGCAGCTTCGATGCGCAAGGGCCCGGGACTGTGCAAACATCCTGAACGAAAGAGTTAGCAGTGGAAACAACGGCAACTTTGCTCAGATCGGAGCCCGCAATAGATCGTCACAAGATAGATAGGAAAAGAAGTGCGCCTCGCGAGTCTCTCGACGCCTCGCTACCGTCGTGCCACCCGGAAATGATCCCAGATTGGACAATCGTACTGTGCCCCCGGCTGCACAGGAGCAATTCGAGAGGAGGGAGACAGGGCCGCAAGCCAGGCAACGCGCCCCGAGTGTGCCGTTCTGCTCCGCATCCTCCCATGGTCCAAGTACCGAACAACAACAAAGGGGTGAAGCAACTGCGAAGCTGCCTGTTGACTGCAACCACCTCTCCGCTCCTTCTGCCCTGGGAATCAATCGACGAGCACCACCAGTCGATCCCGCGATGCCACACATCCACACCTACTTCCTCGCTTGCGATCGACCCATATCTATCGCTTACGCATCGAACCAGCTAGAACTCGGTCCTGCAAGGCTTCGTGCATCTGAATCCCGGGCCTCTTTTTCGTCGACTTTTTTTCTGGCTCCATCAAATATGTTGGTCCGGATGGTCCTAAGGTTGTGCTTGCGTACATTTCGTCGACTTTTTTCTTTGGTTGCCCTCGACTTGGGCTATGTCAGGAATAGTCTCAGGACCGTGTTCGGTGTGGATTATGTTGGTCGGTTCTGATATTTGGAATTGGTGTTTGTCGATGATGCCGTTAGGTTCTCTATCTCAGCGAGAAGCGATCCTCCATCCAGGACAAGCCCGAATATCAACATTAGAGTTGGAAGTGTTTGATGTCTTCGTATGCGGGTAGATTCGCCGACCGTCTCATTCGGCAGGAGTGATATCAAGGAGACTCAGAATCCATGATCATGGATCCTGTCTTCCTCCAAAGTGCTAATCCAGCCTACTCCGAAAATAGGAAAGCCGACGTGAAAATAGCGGACATGAGTGAATATTGATGAGGCGGCACCAAGCTCTCCGTGTATGAGGATATCTAGGGTCGGGTGTTGCTCTTGGTACTCAACCATAGTGGACCAAAGTCGATGAATATCCAAAGGTCAGTAAAAGGCGTCCCGTCCGTCCCCTTCCCATCTTCTTTCCAAACCAACTCATTTCATCTTCACATCTTTACCACCATTACCACCATTATCACCATTACCACCATTACCACCATTACCACCATTACCACCATTACCACCATTACCACCATTACCACCATTACCACCATTACCACCATTACCACCATTACCACCATTACCATCATTACCATCGCTATCGTTCTATCACCACAAATCGTTCTCATCATTCAAGATGGCTCCCCAAAAATATATCCCACCGCAACGCCGTTCCCCCTCTTTCAGCAGCAACTCCTCTTCACCCACCTCTTCTCGATCCAGGGGATCCTCGATCTCAAGTTTTGCTTCATCGAGAACTCCGTCGCCAAAGGCAGCTCCTATCAGAGCATGGCGCGTTAATGCCATGCCGCTCGCCAATGGGCTGCCTTCTTTTCCCGAGCTCAAAGAGGGTTACGTCTGCTTTCTGCCCTCGGTACCACCACCCATGGTTTCCAGGATCCACCAAGGGCTAGCTTCCCGACCGACCAGTTCTCCTTGGAACCACGCCGCTGTTGTCACCCGAAAATTTACCGGCAACGGCGAGGAGTGTATCAAATTCCGTTTGTGCACGACCTTCGGCAACAAGACCTTGCAGGAGCACAAGAACAAGTGGCACTGGCAGTACTTCCTGGCTGCAGAAGGCACAGAATGTCCTCAATTCTCGAGAAATACCTATGTCAACATGAGCCCTAACTCGGAGTATACCATCGAGTACAAGCACATCCAGCTTTGGTGCGGCAACAACGCTCAGACGTACTTCAAGGGCGAGAAGCTGCGGGATATCGTCGGAGGTCGCCTGCAATACTGGCCCTAAAGGAGTTCTGACATACCCCCTCACCTTCTCTTGACGAAGAAACCCTTCGATCAGGATCTCAGCTCCTGACAACGCCACGCCGCCGATGACGCTTGCGTCTGAAGGTCGCTGGCCACCACCATTCAGTAACTGTAAAGTCCTACAGGACATGAGCCTACGGTTACTTAAGCAGGCTTCCCACCTCCAGTGCCGTGTGCCTGGTGAAAATCCTTCGGGTAGGGTGTGGGCCCTCATTGAGTCATGCACTTTGCGGTGTTGGGTGAGGAGGGATCTTTGAACTTATCTTGTTTCCGGTACGAAAATGCTCGGATCTATTGTGCCAACCTCCAGGATGCACTGAGCGTCAAGGTTGGAGACTCAAAAGTACGATCGTTCTTGTAAGATAAAGTCGTAGTCGTGTTCGGGAATCGCATGCGGTTCGGAGAGTAAATCTTGGTGTCGTGCTGAGCACCATGGAAGAGCTACATGCTTGCCCACTCAAAACTATCTCTTGAAGAACATGTTGACGCCTGCATGTCATCCGCCGTATCCCAGCCGTTTAGTCTTTCTCTGCCTCCCTATGCTCTTCTAATTAGCGAGCCACTTGCCTTCAGATCTTCCTCTCCCGCTCATATGGCCAACTGCTACATCGCGCGCATGATTCGCAGATTGTATCGTGAAATTGTGTTGGCGACGTTCGCCACCTTTGCGACGGTTCATGTCCTTCGAAACTCGGGAATTTTGATAACGCTTTGAAGAAATCCGGGTCGTATTTGGAGGATAATTGAAATTATGACAAAGTGCTGGAGATATTTTGGGTCTTCTAGGACGAAAGTCGACATCGTGAAAATGCGTTGGAGACACCCAGGGTCTGCTAGGACAGGAATAGGAGATCGCCGAACAACTTGGGCTGCTGTGTACATACCAAGATCGCCGTGAAAGAAAAACGTTAGAGAGAACACTGATAATAGAAGAAAATATTGAGACAAAAAGGTGTGGTGACCAAGTCCGGTACGTGTGCAATTAGCGCGAGATATTACCACGTTTGCTCCAGCTGTGATTCAGACAGTACGGAGCGGGGCATACCCCTAGCAACAGCACCATTGACACGATCAGAATAACCACTGAATGAGGCGTTACTGCTATGAAGGCCAGATTTCGCGTTGTGATGAGGTGCAGTCTTTCTCCTGTGCACAAGTACGACGAGTTCCATCGGCTTACCGGTAATTAGCGCCAAACACGTGACGTCAGCGACCTTTTCGCAACACCACACGGTCTTAGCATCGTTCATATTGATGTCGAAGTGCGACGACCCATCCTCATGCAGTACACTTGTAATGTCTGCACAATGATCACTGGCTTTATCGTATTCCTTATAATAGCTGGTAGTCCGCCAATCAGCTATCTGGTCTACCTCCCCGAACAATGCTAGAAAACCTCTAGAGCCGAGGTCATGGCGGGGATCAGAAGTTGCAATGGCTTTACGGAGTTAAGGAGAATGTGAAGATCAGATAGCCAAGCGCGTACTCCACTACTCCACTACTTAACAGCACCCCTCGCCACAGTAACTGCCTACTTCGACCAAAAGCCTCTTTCCCAGTGATCATTCAATCACTTGCTAGAGTTGTCCAACTTTATATTCTCTTTGCAATCATGTCTCTCCCAAAAGCCCCTCTCGGTCAGAATGGTCCACAAGTCACACGCCTTGGATTCGGCGCCATGGGACTGTCCGCCTTCTATGGCGCGCCCAAACCCGACAACGAGCGCCTGGCTCTCTTCGACCAGGCTTACAACCTCGGCGAGCACTTCTGGGACTCAAGCGATATCTATGGTGACAATGAAGATCTCATTGGCAAGTGGTTTGCAGCCAACCCCAACAAGCGCAAAGACATCTTTCTCGCCACGAAGTTCGCTATTAGTTCGGGTGGCATCGACAGCAGCCCCGAGTACTGCTTGAAGGCGTGCGACAAGAGCTTGAAAAGGCTTGGCATCAAGCAGATTGACTTGTACTACGTCCACCGCTTGGACCAGAAGACGCCAATTGAGAAGACAGTCGAGGCGATGAAGCAGCTCAAAGAGCAGGGCAAGATCAAGTACCTAGGTCTCTCTGAGATCTCCTCGGACACACTCCGCCGAGCACACAAGGTTCACCCAATTTCTGCCGTGCAGGTTGAGTATTCGCCTTTTGCCCTAGAGATTGAGAAGAAGCAAATCGACCTCCTGAAGACGTGCCGCGAGCTCGGCATTGCGGTCGTTGCGTACTCGCCGCTGAGTCGAGGAATGCTTAGCGGCTCTCTGAAGGGCCCCGAGGACTTTGAGGAAGGTGACTTCAGGGCTGCCGCGCCGAGGTTCAGTAAGGAGAACTTCCCGAAGAACCTCAAGCTAGTTGAGCAAATGTCGGCCATTGCAAAGAAGAAAGGTGTTACGCCTTCTCAGCTTACGCTGGCATGGCTGATGGCGCAGGGACAAGACATCTTCCCTATTCCTGGCACTACGAAAGTGGAGCGTTTGAAGGAGAATCTGGGCGCTTTTGATGTATCGCTCAGCGCGCAGGAAGAAAAGGATATCAGGGAGAAGGTGGAGGCAGCTGATGTTCAAGGCACGAGGTATGGAGAGGCTATGATGCTGGCGTGCTATGCAGACACACCGTCTTTGTAGATTTGCGGAGCATCAGTCAAGTATTTGCAGGCATAGCATGTATACACACATTATTACGACTATACCCTAATACTCTTTTCTTTGCTTAGCTACCTCTTCTACAGCGATTGCAACCATCGCCGATTCGTCATCACATGGTGCATGCCCAGCCCATGGTTCTTCTATGACTTGATCAGCTTTATTCGCACCTTCGAGCTCAATTGCAGCAAAACATTCGCGCACGACGCTCTGAACGTGTGCGAGGTATCTGAATTTGTATAGTTATCGCAGCCTAGTTTTTCCTCATTCTTCTGGTGAGGGTTTGCGCACACCTCTGATACCTAGTTTCAGAAAGGCATACCTATCAGGTCTTTGACGCTGCTCCTCGAGAGTCTTGCTTTCGTGTGCATCTCTTGTTCATTGATGACTTCTGACTACCCAGAGCGCAAGATGGCGCTTTTGATGGCCGGTCGTAATGATCTTGGTGTTGCTGAGTGTCTCCGATGCAAGTTGCATCCTGATCTCGGAAGGTCCTTTCTGTTCTCGCGGGAGCAACCGTAGAGCCCCACTTTCCTCCGGTCTTGCGGCGGTGGGTATCTTGTGATAGAAATCGGACCCTCATCCTGCATTGACTTGGACTAGATGATTCATTGACACGTGGATCGGAGCCTTGACCTGGAATGTACATGGGACGTTTGTCGACGTGCCACGCCCGAACCGCCACAGGTGCTATCAGCCAAAGCTGATAAGGCATTTCCGCTTTTCAACGTCAAGCTAAAGCTCGCGAAAGTTGTCGAAGAAAGCCAGGCGAACGCCACGAACAGAAAACCGGGAGACCCTCGTGTGCGGCTTCCGATGTCAAGCCACACACGTTCGAGAACCATTCCACGATAACCGCCTCTTCTGCATGCCGATACCCCTCCGTTTACCGGAAACGCGGGCTGACAGCCTGACCACAGGTCTGCGATGGATAAAATCAATTGCAAGGGCTCCAACGCACTGATTGTCTGTCTCCAGCTCTGGCCGTGTCACAGTGATGTCGAGAACACTTTGTCACCGAAACGAAGCAAACGGACTCATCCACATACCCACGTCTCAACTGATGACCGTCTTACTGCGAGACAATATGGGTGGGCGGAAAGGGGAGGTTGTGTAGGTAGTTCATATTGGAGGCGCGCACACTATCGACATGATGCAAGTACGCGGCAGCATGTAGCCTGCGTCGAAACACTTCCACATAGGCTGCATGCACCAAAGCGCTTGCGTTTCACAGCCATGTTGATTGTCGGCATCATGTGTATTGGACAACCACGGTCCGCGACCGGGCATTCCGCCAATATGACTCCTGGAAGTCTCACCCCTGCGAAAGACTGCATGCAGTAGTGCTGAGGCCATATTGACATTTCGACGAAAGGTTTTCGTCGTTGGGGTGAGCTAGGCGGCAAGCCATGTCGCACAAATGCGTCAAGAGGCAGCGCAGCGTTCACGCCAAAGCGGGCCGCCTACGCAAAAATGTTCGGCTGCCACGTGTCTGCCCCCTGCAGGGCACGGCATCAAATTCTCAACGATGCAGACATGACTCAGGGGCTGCTCTTATTCCGCGGAGCATTTTATACAGGCGACGGGTGATCTTCGCCTTGCACTGACAATAAAGTCTTTGCTCTTTTTCGCCTGACCGCGGCCCACACAATGTTTGCTCTTGGTACATACATGCTGCCTACTGTACATGTGGATCGTGGCCTGATATGTGCAGAGTCGGCATTTGCCAGGAAAGGGCTGCCGGTGTTCGAGGCTCGTAAGGCGCCGAGATTTGCTGGTCTCTGACAGAGGAGTGGACGCTGCAAGGTTTCACACCACCCTTTCCCACGTGGCTTGGCGGGCTGGCGAACATTTTGTCGGCGGTCGCAGAGCACTGCTGTGGAGATTGAAGTGGTCGGAGACAATGCACGTCTTTGTAACTCACTGAGTTGAATGCAGGTTACGTCTCAGCTCGATGATTTGAGTGCAGGTCCGTTCTAGTTCGAAATGTGTACCCTCACCGTTCACACAAATCACACTCGAATGACAGTGCGAAGTCTGTCCGAGCAGGCAAAAACGTGCGACCCTGGCTCTGAAACACAGTGCGCTTTTGCCAGCTACCGCTCTAGCCGCTTGTGCGGAGAATGCGGGTAGGGCAGGGAAAGCTGCGATACGATCTCGTATGTTCGAGAAGCACAGTCTGCAAATTCTACTGGGCTTGAAACTCTCCTGACGAGAGATGGTCACCTTTGGAGGCAATTTGAGAAGCGCCCGCTGCAACGAATGCAGGTTCAAGGTAACCAATTCTTCGCCCCTGACGCGACTATCTGGGAATAACTCGGAGAGTCATTGAGAATGGCGAGATTTGCTTTTCGAAACCATTGCATCGGAATTCCATGACCACAGCCAAGCGTGGCTGAATGATGCGCATGATTTATCTGTCGGAAGACACACGTGGAAGGTGCGGCACGTCGCCCCTCAATTTCACACACGACATTCCCCACGTCGACACCTACCAAGACGAGCGTAGAGGTGCAGATCTGCCAGGGATTGATTCAAGATGTGCGATCATGGAGTGAGCAGGACATCAAATATCGGTTTCGGAACGATGCAGCTGCACACAAGACAAGGGCGTGTCTCGCTGACCACCATGTTTGAGAAGCAAGGTCACAACGTGGCATTCCACGTTCCTAATGCACCGCGTACGATTGTTCCACAGAATCGGCCAGCTTTGCGATTGGCCTATGGCCGTTGGATCGTCGTACTACAGCTGCAGTAGCAACCAATTTGAACGTGAAATGTTGTCGCCGCCAAGAGCGTTACGCGAGAACGGGTTTGTCCATCGTTGGGCAAACCGTAGACGGCCACCGAGGTAGCCTGAAGCCGAAGTGTTCGTACGACGACGCTTTGCTGCTCTCGTGCCCTCGATGTGGGTGGAATGGAATGGCAGCCATGTACCCAGATTCTACGTCCGAAGTCAAAGACCTCTTTTTGCGGTTTGCAGGAACAAAGTTGTCTCTAGACAGTAGTGCGAGACCGACTGGATGTACTTCTTGTTACACGAGGCTGGGACAAAGAACGTGAGCAGAGACCCCTCTTTTGATCGCCTTTGTCTCGCGTAGTGGCTGATGGACACACGATGCTGCTGCTGTTGCTGCAGTGCGCAGGCATGGATGGTGCCGCATATGGCCGCTCCACTGGAAGCCCTGCTCGCCATGAGTCCGTCGAGCCCATAGGACGCACGAAGAGCCTTCGCTGTGGCGTAGTCAGCTTCGTCCACATCCACATGGACGTACAAGGATGGCCTCGTGGGTCTCATATCCGTGCGTTGCTCTAGGCGATATGCGGCATAGTGATGGTCCACAATGTGTTCGATCCCGGAAACTTGCAGAGTGCGGTGTGAGCGTCTGAGAAGCGGCTCCTGCGCGACAATCTTCTGCCTTTCCTGTCGGCAATGTTCTTGACCACGCCGGCTCCCTCTCTTTCTGTGCCTGCTTCCACATCCACGTCCATCTCCGACTTGTTCTCATCCTTCGACGTCTTTGTTGCCGTACCCGTGGGTGACAAGACTCAGTCTGCGAAGAAGGATCCCTTGCTCGCACCTGCTCCCGCTCCTGCCCTAACCTTTGGCGATCCTGCCCGGCCGCTCTCCACGCACAGCAGGCGGTACACCCTATCGCGCTTTCCTTTGCTGCGTAAAACGAGCCGTGAGCTTTCTCGTGCGTCCTCCACGCATCACCCCGCCGCACCACGATCTTCGTCGACGACACTGCGGGGAGAAGACGCGATTCCCGAGCACACGCATATCTTTGGATTAGACGACTCACGTAGTCTTGGAGCTGAGCGTCTGCCACGACAAGCAAAAGCAGTCGACCACCGCCATTCACAAATACCCTCCACTGGAACAAACAAACGACTTCCGCTGTCTCAAAAACGGTCCACAGACCGTCCCTCAGGAGCAATGCATCAAGTCCGTCGAATACATAAATGCATGTGAGAGACGAACTAATATCTACGCAGACGTCGTCGAGGTTATTGCGCATGACGGACGGTGAGCGTCCGTTCACAAGAGTACGTATTCTTCTCATAATCTTCTCTATGACGGTATCTGGCAAGGGGAACGCGATACGCTGCACCGCCCCACACCCATCCACCGCCGAGTTTGCTGGATCTTAGACGGCCAAAGCAGGAGTCTGCAAGAGTAACTACTGCAACTGGGCTTCTGTGCTTGGGTGTTCTTCAGGCTGCGGAGATTCTGCTCTGCATTCATGGACACTTTGTTGTTGGACTTCTCTGAGAACTCTTTGCTGACATGGACCCCGCAGGATTTCAAAGATCTTTTCAGCACACTCATGGTGTCCCTGCCGCTCACCCAACATCGTGTTCGCTTCCGCATGATCGACTACACCTTCACGAGCGATGAAGCGGTCACGAATCTTGGCTCCCTCAAGTTCTCGCAATCGAATCGCATGCCAGATCCCAAAGATTCATCACGCGTCGTGACCACGACCACAACTACAACATTCTCCATGGCAAAAGAGATGGCTCGGTCCGTATGTCAAAAGTTCCTGGACGCCAAGTTCGTGGAGTCATTAGAGGGCAAGACAGATTTCACAAACAAGAGCTCCGTGTGGCAACTCACGCCAAAGGGCATTCACATTCTCGGGCGCTTCTGCACACGCAACGGTATCCAGTCAGCACACGTTAAGGCCGTCATTGACTCGAATCGTAATCCACATCAGCTTGTCATCCTCGAGCGCAATTCTGAGACGGACGTGCTACACCATGATGAACAAACCATTGGAATCATCTTCCGCCGTTTCCTCGGCACCACAGCGAACGAGACGCAATCCGATTCTGACTCCATCCACGAATTTTCCACCTGCAATGTCGGCGTCAAGCTTGTCAAGAACCGTAAATCAGCAAGTCGTCCGTGGGAATACTCCTTCAATGGCCGCAATGCTGCGCAGTGGCTCATGGACTGTTCGACAATGGTGGATCCACGAGAAGTCATTGAAATAGGATCCCTCTTCCTCAAGCTTGGATTTATTGCTCCTGTCGATGCGCGCAATTCTGAGAACACCTTTGTCGCTCAAAAGCAGGTCAGCTATTACATCACGGCTCGTGGTGAACAGGCGGTAGGCTGGGCTGCGGAACCTGTTTTGACAGGAGGAGATGCACTTCCGGCCAAACTCAGAGAGGGCGTGACTCGCGATTCAAACAGCAACCGCACCAATGTCATCATTCGCAACCCGTCATGGCGCCTCCTGTACCGCGAGTTCCTCAAGGAGACGATGTGCGAGGAGAATTTGTCTTTCTATCTCGAGGTGATCGACTTTACCCGCCAGTATCAGACTGCTATCAGCGACAAAGGCGAGAACAAGGTCGAGACGATCCGCGAAACACTTGCTGCGGCTTATGGTCTGTACAACGCGTTTCTGGCACCAGGTTCACCGAACGAGCTCAACATCGATCACGCCCTGCGAACGCAACTGGCGACACGTATGACTCGTGCCGTTGGCGATGATGCGGCGATGCTCCAGAGTCTGAACGAGGTGGCTTCGCTGTTTGACAAGGCCCAGACATCAATCTTCAAGCTTATGTCTAGCGTAAGTACCTCCATCCAATTTGCTTGAAGTCCCTCACTAATGGCTCATCAGGATTCTGTTCCCAAGTTCATCAAGCATCCTAAGTATGCTCCGCAACTGAAAGGTCTCGACGCTGCTGCTGCATCAGCATACGCGGCAGCTACACCTTCTGTTGCTGCTTCGCGATCATAAAAAGTGCTCGTTTCGCATTCGAACCAACTTTCTGCGATTCCAGCGTCATGCGTCGCCGCTTCACAGCTATCTATGAAGCCTCCAGATAAAGCAAGCGCGCTCTTCCAACTTGACATTACGATACTGCCACTTGACGATCCCACAACGACACAACAATCACGCCGTCTTTCTCTCGATCTTTCCCGCTTGACGAACGACCTGTCTCACGGTTCCGGAATCTCCCTGGAATGACGCATCATACCCTTTATCATCTACTCTTTGCTGCATTATCAAGACTCGAGGCGTTCACAGGGTTAAAACATCAGCATTGGCGTGGAGGTCTGCTTGGACCATATTCTTTCTCTTTCTATTTCTTTTCGGGGTAGTAATTGGTTAGGCCCTTGATGTGCAGTCGCGTCAGCTCTCTGGATGGCTATTGGATATGCCGCTGAGAGCACACTGGCACTCTGGTCTGCATGTGTTGTTTTACATAATCTGCGTGACGAGACCCGTCATGCGCAATATTCAACTCAGTACAGAAACTCATGGCTTCCAAGTGGGTGAATACTCATGCATCATTGTGATACATGCCTGGCCAACACAATTGCCCCAACATCAGTCCCCCCTATCCCGATGGCTTCTCCTTCTCCAGCACAAGCCTTTTCGCACATCGCGTATGTCCAGCCTCATGCTCCTATCTCCGAAACCCAAATTCGCAAGAAGATCCCAAAGTTTAAATCCTCGGTCCGACTCCAAGCTGTCAAAATCTGTTAGTAGGAACCCTGTTGTCGAACGGGCGTTTCCAGCAGCGAAGAGATCAGGTGCTCGGATAAAAGATACCGAGGACCGTGATGTCGTCGGAGTATACTCCAGACGCAAATGATTGGGAGCGGAGGTCCTGCTCTCAACTGTGGGTTTTGCATCACGTTACATGGGGGATGTTGGCATGTGGGTACACAGGTGGGTTGTGGGATGTCATCGCCGTGGCGGTGCAGGGTGTTGGGGTTGCGAGGGCGGAGATGGTGAGGGTTTGGGGAAAGGATGTTCGGTTTGTGGGTGGGTTTTGCTGGAGCCTGGGAAGGATGGTTTTGGTGGTTTTGGTGGATTACTGATCATACGGCTGTACAACCAGCCAATGGAATGAGACATTTCTCTGATATACTTTGTTCATGGACTACGGTTTTGTTTCGCTCATGTGCTGGCACTCACTATGATTTTGATGTATGCATGTACAAGATATGCTTTCAACAAGGAGTTGCCAACAGCGAATAACACCTTCTCGCAGCTCTGATCCGGCGCTGCCGAGGCTCGCGTGGTTCGTGAGATATGCTTTGTCGATGAGACTAAAGAAAATTTATAAACTCACCGATGGAGCGGTGAACGACTATCGGGTACATGGTCAAAGTCAAATGTCGGAGTGGCAGCCGCTCAAAACTTGATGCCCAAGATCCTGATGCACGCCGTTTTTCCCGGTATTGCGGTCAGTCCAGCGGAGGATGTGTCCGATCAGAAAGTTTAGCCGCCGTGGACTTTGAGATGATCTTGATGTGAGTTTGCTGGCGTCCGGTGTTGAAGCGTGGGTCGTTGTCAAACTCTTTTAGCGCGTAAGAAGAAATACATCTAGACACGCAGAAAAGGTTCAGGATATTGTCGCAGAATTTCGTTGCGGAGTTGTTGGAACAAAAGCTGATGTAGGGATCAATTGATCATGGGCAGGCATCGGTGGTTGATGTCCAAAAGACACTGAGACTAGAGAGGAGTACCCATCGCATGCTGCAGCAGAAAGAGTACCTTGTGTGCTCGGTGCGACCTGAAAGCGGCTGTACGATAGTGCCACCGAACGTGATGTTGTGGAAACATGCTCATGAATTGGCCAGTATCGAACGTGCCGGACAAATGATGCGAAAACATATTATCTGCTTCCAAAGTACCTGTCCCATGAAGACATCGAGACAACCAAAGAAGTGATGATGTCATTTTGGTCAGCAAGCGTTACCGACAACTGTAGGTGATACCACATGCTACACAGTCATGATCCTGAATTCAGCTGACAACCAGTGAACGTTGTGATTGTCAAGTCAAGGATGCAGGAGGTGCGTGCCTGTGCGAATCAGATTCGAGATCGGACGCCCCCACGTGGCATTTACGGCTGTCTTCCACGTGAGCTGGCGAACGGAAGTCGCGTCGAAGGTGGCCCGTGCGGGTGTTTTTGACATCCATGCGCTTGAACTATCTCGGATGACAGCTAGGCAGCAAGCCCATCGTAAACAAATCCTTGCTGGAGTGATGCATTTGGTTGCGTGAGGCATCTTCCTTGAGCTCAACGTCGCGAGAAAGATCGTGACGGCCCTTTTGCACAATCCATGGCGCCAGCGCCGCCTGGGGTAAGTCATCGCAAGCGCACACCGAGCACCGGCATGATGGTCACATATTATGCTGGCAATGGCACGTGAAGAACCTGAAGCTGACAGCTGCATAGAGTCAAATCGCGCCTCTACCAACGAACCTCCCCTTCCGCCTCGTAAGCAAAACCATCGGCCAGGGCGCATATGCCTCCATCCGCAAAGCCGCACCCATAAATGCGCCCAAGCCCATCATCGCTATCAAGTTCATCAACAAGGAGCACGCTTTCAAGCATGGCCGCCTTACGCCCAAGCAAATTCAGATGGAGATCATCCTGCACGGCCACCTCAAGAAGCACCCAAACATAATACACTGCCTCGGCAACGGCGAAGACCCCCTGTGGACATGGATCGCAATGGAGCTTGCTGAAGGCGGAGATCTTTTTGACAAAATTGAAGCGGACGAGGGAGTTGGTGAGGACATTGCGCACTTCTACTTCTCGCAGCTGGTCAGCGCTGTTGCGTATATGCACTCAAGGGGAGTGGCGCATCGTGACATCAAGCCCGAGAATGTACTGCTGAGTGCTGAGGGCGACCTCAAGCTGAGCGACTTTGGGTTGGCTGCTATGTTCAAGAAAGACGGACAAGTACGGACATGCAACACAGTATGCGGATCACCGCCATACATTGCACCGGAGATTGTCAGTGGTCGAAGAAGCAAGAGGGCCGACATACTGGACGAGGGCTATGCGCCGAACATTTGCGACATCTGGAGCTGCGGCGTTGTGCTCTTTGTGCTTCTGGTCGGTAACACGCCTTGGGACGAGCCAACAATGCGCAGTGAGGAGTTCAAGGAGTATGTCGAAACGGGTGGCCACACAACAGATGAGCTATGGGAGCAACTATCACCAGAGATCACATCGCTGCTCAGGGGAATGTTGACGCTTAATCCGACAGAACGCTTCACTCTCGACGACATTCGGACGCATTCATGGTTCGCGAAGAAGAATCCATATCTATCATCTTCCGGTCGAAGCGCGAATCCAGTCGGAATGGCTACGCAGATGCTTTCACAGCTCCGCATTGACTTCACGAGAGGGCATACACAGTCTCAGCGCGGCCTCTCACAAGACGAGGACGCTATGGACGTCGACTCGGATCCCCGTCGCTCGAGTGGCGGCAATCTCGTACCTTCTACGCAGCCTGCGACACCCATAGCCGAGACACCTTTCGACTGGGAGCGTCCGCCACGACTCGCGTCGTATGACGGCGTAGCAGCCTCGCAACCTGTGAACAACCGCCAACAACAGACGCACCCAACAGCATCACAGAACACGTACGCGCCAGTCATGTCTCAGCTGCCTTCTTCGACACAAGACATGCTCTCACAGGACCCTAGCATGACGCAATTTTCTCAGACAAACGGCATTCCGATGACACTCACACAGGCTGCCCGCAAGTTTGCGGACGTCATGCCGTCACACTCTTTCGCACGTTTCATCTCACCTCGATCAATGCTCCTCCTTTTACCCTTACTTCTCGAGGCTTTGAACCGTCTCGGTGTGCCAGCGCCGCCAGTCACAGAGGAATCAATCGCAGAATTCGAACGTGCTGGCAAGGCGAGCATACGAGTGAAGATGGCAGATGGGAGGCGGCAAGGACTTAATGGGTACATTTTGGTTGAGAAGGCGGTGTATGATGGGATTGAGTATAGCGAAGTGAGGTTTGCAAAAGCTAGTGGTGATCCGCTGGAGTGGAGGAGATTCTTCAAGAATGTGGTAGTGTGTATTGGAGATGTGGTGCTTAGGCCTGATTGATGAAATTATCAAAGGTCTTTAGGACAAAACAGGAAATCTCACGCACGATGAATGCACTCACAAATACAACTTCCTGGTACATTATCCCTGTGACATTCCATGATATGTAGCGAAAGATCGCCGTCATTCACCGTGCAAGGATTTCTCCATTCACGCTCTTACAAATCTTTACCACCGATTAAGCAGGTCTAGTACGAGCATGACTACCAACATAATACATTGCTCATAGGGTGGTGTTGGTGTTGTTTCCATCGAGTGACGTACCGATATGGTTAGCGTCTTGGCTACACAGCTTCCAACTGTGCACGAACACTGACGACTCTTCCTCATCTTGTATGATCTTTTACGGCGCTTTCATCGCAAGACCTGGATGTGGACCATCGTTAGGGCCGTATTTTGCTTGCAAACCATCCACTGCCAATGCTCCCAGCCGCTCGATCGAGCCAGCGCCCATGATCTCCAGCACGCTGATGTCCAGACCCAGGCCCATCCTCCACCAGTTCCGTATCTCAATGCTGACCAACGAATCGACTCCCATGTCGGTTAGTGTCATCTTAACATCAACGACATCGTCAAATTGCACCATGAAGGATCTGATGCGCTTTCCGATTTCCTGCGTCAGGAAGTCAACGTGTTTCGCCTCATTCAACATTACTGGACTGGTTGCCACGGAAGTGAGAAAGTCCTTTAGACCCTCGCTGGCGGTACTCGGCGTAGACTGCTTCTCTGGCTCACGGTTCCGGTAGAGGGCCATGCGGACATCGCGTTTCCAGACTGCTCTGTTGCCGGGATCCATGATCGACTTCGTGGAAGCCAAACCGATGGTCAGCTGCCCAGTGTTATAGAGCCTTCCTGCCGTAGGGTTTCCAGGCATCGATTTCCCAATGGCGATTTCTATCGCGCGCAGGAGGTCGGTTTCCCTGAGACCATGCATGCTGTATGCACGGAACATGTCCAGTACAGAAGAGTTTTGGCTCACGTAACCGACATCCTCCATCACGCCGACGTCAATAACGGATGCCGGTAACCCGAGGCCGTGTCGGTAGCTGACGAAGGAGTCAAGGAACGTGTTGGCTGCTGCGTAATTCGATTGACCCCATTGACCGACGATTCCGGAGAGCGAGCTGAAGAGGAGGAAGAAATCTAATTTGACATTTCGAAATGCCTGATGCAGGTTCCAAGTGCCGTGTACCTTTGATTGTAACGGTGTCTTCCAATCATCGTACGTCATATCCAGGAAACTTTGGTCCTGTAGAAAGTCAGCTTCCCCATTTTTGTTCATTGGCGTCTCGTGCTTACTCTCAAGATCATAGACAGTTGTACAACCCCAGAAACAGGCTTTTGCGACAGAGCCATTGCCCTTTGCACATCTACCAAATCATTTACACTTCCGGCGAGTGCGTGCGTTTCGCAACCTTGAGCTTCGAGTTCCTTGAAGAAAGCTTGGTCTTCATCCGTAGTTCCTGCAGATCTCGAAAGGTAGACTAGGCTACGAGCTCCCCTTTCGACCATCCACGTCGATACAGCGCGGCCAAGACCACCGAGGCCGCCGACCAGGAGATACGATGCCTGTGCCGAGAATTCCGTCGACTGAGACTTTGGCAGCGCTCCAAGCTCATTTACCGAGTCCGCCATGTTGATGACTATCTTGCCCATGTGTTGGCCAGATTGCATGTGTCGGAAAGCATCAACGACCTTCGTCGACGCAAACACTTTGATAGGGCAAATGGGGTTGATATGGCCTTGGCCATAGAAAGAGAGACATTGCTGCAAAAGTCTCTGACATGCTTGGGGCTTCTCCGATGTCATTTGAGCGAGATCGATCCCTACGAACGACCGGTTCGCCTCGAAGATGTCCATGGCCAATTGGGCATGTCCGATGAAGTCGCGTTTCCCAATCTCGAGCATCTTGCCGAATGGCGCCACACACTTCCACGAAGCATGGAGAAGCTCGCCGGATAGGGAGTTCAAGACCAAGTCGGCGCCTCTGTTGTTTGTCTCGCACATGAGGTCCGGGAGAAAAGATGCGCTCCTTGAATTGAAGATTCTCTCTCGCGGAATCTGGAAGGTGTCTATGAGGTATTGAACCTTCTCTTCGCTTCCAACGGTCGCAAAAATCTACTTGGGTTAGCTTTGGTAATTTCGCTTGGCTGGATGTTTACCTCTGCGCCCAACATCCGGCAAATCTGGATGGCTGCTATGCCGACACCACCACACCCAGAGTGTATCAGCACTGACTGGCCGCTCTCAAGCCCTCCAATGTTGACGATGGAGTGAATGACGGTGCTGTAAACACACGGCATAGTAGCAGCGTCCTCAAAGCTAAGCTTGTCGGGGATCTTTGCACACAACTTTGCTGTAGTCACTATGGTGGTGGCCAAGCATCCACCGTCGCAAACCAACACTCTGTCCCCGATATTCAAGTTCTCAACGCCCGGGGCTAGCCTAGTTATGACACCGGAGCCTTCGAGGCCCAGTCCACCATCAACGCCCTCCACGATGCCCATGCTGACCAGTACGTCCTACCACCAAGTTAGTATCGACTTCAAATTGAGCGGTTGGTCATGTCGCATACCCTAAAGTTAAGGCCGACGCTGCGCATCTGGACTTCCACTTCGTCTCCTTTTAGGATCTCTCTCGCATCGAAACTCTTCCACGCGAGTGAGCTCAGAAGTCCATGTTTCCGGACCTCCAGCCGAGCTTCGGTGGTCACCGTCGCGCAAGATTCCTCCTCTTTGGTAGAGATCCAATGGCATCTGCTTGTGTGGACCTTACCGTTGAGAAATGCGTACTCGTAGTCCGGGTCGAGTAATTCCGTCTTCCGCCGTACCCGTAGTCGTTCCGAAAGCTTCACG
>Ga0265780_10001435_pt1 | contig 33439 bp, 34 predicted proteins | sample P1T30metagenome_FD_192432 | JGI IMG/M metagenome (GOLD analysis project Ga0265780, IMG submission 192432) | Plant litter microbial communities from East Loma Ridge, Irvine, California - P1 T30 | ecosystem: Environmental > Terrestrial > Plant litter > Unclassified | place: USA: California...
GCCGCTGACACTCCTCGGCACACCACCCGACGAGAAGTTCCTCACATCGCCTCTGCCCTCTCTGGGTACGGCGGCGACAGGAGTCACGCCTCCCTTGATGCGCATCTTGGTGCCAGGGATGTTGCGCAGGCGCGAGGTGCGCCATTGTTCGTACCAGCGAGCGCGGCTGAGCTCGCGTAGGTCGGTGCGCCATTCGAGGAAAACGGAGTCGCGGAGACGGGGGAAATCGCAGTGTTGCGGGTTCAGAGGCGAGGCGGATCCCCAAGGGAAGACACGAGAAAGCTCATGTTCGGTCGCATGGCCGGATGTTGGAAGCGTGTATGGGTCAGGAGAGAGGATTGAAAGGGGAAGATACGGCTCTTCGTCCGTTGGAATGCCTGATTGAGAGGAATGACGAGCAAGAGAGGCGCGCTTCGACATTCGTTTGGATTTGGAATCGACCGATGAGTCTGATGAGTTTGAAGCGGAGTCTCCTTCCTCGGGCAGTACATCGGAGTCTTCGCGATCGTCCTCTCCTTCGTCGTCCTCGAGTTCGAGCGCATCCAGTGGGTTCATCGAGTTGTCCTTGATGCTACGCCATACTGCACGCTTCAGGTAAGCCATGTGTTGGGTGGTCAAAGTGTCTGCTTTTGCAATGACCGGGATGACCACAGTCTTTTCCCAGAGTGCGCGCAGGACCTGCACGTCAACATCGTCGTCCAGACCGCCAACCCGAGCCCTGGAGAGGTTGTCGCTGCTCTGCTGAGCAGCCGCAATGTTGGCATCAAGCTTCAGAGGGTCGAGAACGAGGAAGACGCAATGGATGTGGGTGTCCCTAAAACCCGGGCTACGCATCACTTTCTGTTCCTCGGCAAAGGTCTCCTCAAATTTGGACTCGATGAAGCTGGTCATCTCTCGGAGCTGCAGGTCAACGATGGCTTTCTCCAGGCCGGCGGAATCCCAGAGTGTCAGACCGATCCGCTCGCTGTCAAGCTCAGTCTCAAGGTAGGTGGAATTGAAGTTGCCTTTCTTCTGCGGTGGGTGGTCCTCGGCATCGCGTTTTGAGCCGCGTGTCGCAAGAGAGTGATTCAAGAGTGATATGAACGAGCTTTTGCCGCTGCCCTTTGTGCCGACAACGAGTACACTTTAAGACGTCAGCAACTATCGATTGAGCATGCGCGCAAGGATTTACTTACTTGAATGGGGTAGGGTCTTTCCGTCTACGCATTCTTCTCGGACTGTTGACATGACCTGGCTGGGCGGAATTTGCTGTGTAATCGTATCGGCCGCGATTTGTCATGCTCGCAGTTCTTCCGGCGAGGTCGTCTCCGTTACTCACAGTGGGTTTAGTAGGTGGCGGGCTGACTGATGCTGATGCGCCTCGGAGAGCGTAGGCTGGTGGACTGGAGTTGTCTCTGTGAGCACTTGACATGGACACATTGCCCGGTCTGGAAAAGTTTGCGGCCGGCTGTGTGGGTGCCGTGGTCCGGACGTTGGTGGTCTGCGGTGGGCCACGATGCGAGTAGGCATTGTTGAAGATGGCGAAGCTATCTGGGCGGTTGCCGTCGCCTCCAAAACTGGGCATGCCTGGTAGAGCCTGGTGAGTGGGAAGTTGTGGTGGTTGTTTGGGCAGCATCTGGGCCTGGCGCTCTCGACGCTCGAGCTCAGCTTGCTGCTGTTGCTGCTGCTGCTTGGCCTTGGATCCTCTTCGCAGCATGTTGGAACCTCCTTCTCGTGATTTGGAGCGTGAACGTGAACGAAAGATGCTCGTGCTCCTGCGTACTGGTTCGGAATCGTCGAATGAGTGACTAGGTCGAGGGTGGTTAAAAGGTGTTGGGTATGCGGTGCTCGTGACCGTGGCGGCGTTTCCAAAGTGAAAGTGTTTGTGCGGGTCGTCGTGTGGTATTGGTGGAGCAGCTGGGTACGGGTATGGAACAGGTGGAAGAGGAGGGGCGGTCAACGGGTCGTTGACGGTTCCTGCCTCTGGTGTGTGTTTTGAGGCGCGTAAGGAGCTACTGCGCAAAAGTCCAGCCAGGCTGTTGGTTCTTGATCTCGGCTTCTTGAGTATGCTACCGCCTCCCGAGCTCTTTTGGCGAACGTGGTGGTGATGCGCGAAGTGGTGTTGGGTGAATTCGGGCGAGTGGTGTGGACTGCCGGTGGTGGAAGGGTTGGAGGGCGGTGCGGGAGGAGGGCGGTGGGCGACAGAGTAGTCCACGTCGTCCTGCAAGTTGCCGGCGCCGGATATTCCAGCGAGTCCTGAAGCCATTGGATAGGTACGGTACGGTAGTAGTGCCTGTAATCAAAGGTGCGACAGGGCTGCAACGTAGGTGCTACCAGGGTCCGATGCGCCTGCCGAGATTACCTGCAGCCTTCACTTCACTCGCCTACCAATCACGTGCCGTGGTCAAAAGAGGTGTGAGGGTCTGAAGGATGGAGTTGCTTGCGTGTAGTGATTGACTGTAGTCATGTCGCCAAGTTAGGTGGGCAGAGTGGATCATCACAACAAGACGCCTCGACGCGCGTGTGAAAGTCACGGCGGCATCTTCAGAGCTGCAGGGTACTATCGTCACCACTGGAAGTCAAGTCCCACTTCAGCTGCCATGGTCAAGGCGCCATACTTCACGCTTGCCCATCCGAGCAATCCTCGCCGTCCTGGGGACACTTGACCGTTACGCTACAGTTATCGGAGGGTCAAATGTGGATGCTGTCATGTCGCAAGATCGTCCATCGTTGGGGGAGTTGGTGGCTCGGGTGGTACGAGAGTGATGGCTGTTGTGTCACGAATCTACGAAAATACTCATTGCATTGTCTCCATGGCAAGTAGTATATTATAGCATGCATTGCATATACATGAGCGCCACATCCTTCAAATCGATCCATCAATACTAATAGGTGTAACAAATCGATGTCATGCGAGACACTGTAAAGTCTAACCAGTCATTCGCGGGGGTCAGGATTAGGGGCTGTTACCACCCGATCATCAACAACCACCGTCTGTCAGCATAGTATAGATCCTTGCTCGGGGTCGTGAACCGGTTTGAGTTTGCTCGGTGCTTGATCCATCGCTTCAGTTTAACCGGGGTTGCATCCTGGACTTCGTTGTGTTTCCTCTTTCTGTCAGTGGTCAAATCTCGTGATGTCTCACATGTCTGCGAGTCAGAAAATATTTTTTGTTACAACCCAACGCAATGTCACTACTGTCATGATGGATAATTCACAGCAAACCGAGCGAGCTTCTCGGTCAGTTGAAACCGACAAATCCCTAGCCTTGCTTTGCCTACTTACACCTCACACTATGTCCATAATCATCATCAGCCGTCGGGAAGTCACCACCCACCACTTGCACGCCCCCATACAAGACAGCCACAGCAACACCGAGTTTCTCGCCCTCCCCCGCCGTGAAAGTGCCAAACTCATCCACCTCGTCAACAACCCCAAGCCCACCCGGAGGCCAAACACGATTCACCCCCCAATAAACAACAAAACTGACCGCAAACCCCAGCGGGAAAGCAAGATAGTAGAGATTCGTGCACGCCACCGGAACATCCACCCCCGGCGCAACGGCCTTCACAAACCCCGGAAGGAGATAACTCCAACCCACGACCCAAGCCGCGAAACTGCGCCAATTGACGCCTTTCCAGAAATGGTAGACCCCTTCTTCGCGGCCGTGGTACAGATCCGAGAGCTTCACTCTCCTGCCCCTCACCACCCAGTAGTCGCAGATCATTATCCCCGCCATCGGGCCGAGGAAAACGCTGTACGCAGACAACACGCTGATGAACGTCGCCGCCGAGGAAAGGAGCTGCCACGGGCAGAGCGCGATGCTGATGACGAGGCCGATGTAGGCTCCGCGGCGGATGTTGATGTAGCTTGGGAACAGACCGGCGATGTCCATGCCGGCGGAGAAGGCGTTGTCGATGGTGTTGATGGCGAGCTGCGAGGTTACCAGGCCGCAGCCGGCGAAGAAGGCGGCGGCGCGCGACTTGGGCGTGTAGGAAGTATCGAGCCATTTCTGGACAATGTCTGGTGGGTTCCTGGATGACAGTCAGTATCGGCGAAAAAGCGCGCGTGAGAAATGCAGATCTCCTGTTTCTTACCACAAGGCTTCGCCGTAGATCTTCTGTGTAGCGGACGAAGTGAGGCAGCCCAAGAAGGGCATCAGAATGCCAAAGCCAATGATGGAGATCCATTGCCCAAAGACTTGGTCGCCCGGGCGGCGTGCGAAACGGGAGTAGTCCATCTGGTTGATCAAGCCGGCGGCAATGTTTCCGATGACAGTGGTGACGCCATAAGTGATGTTCCAGCCCAGCTCTTCACTCTTCATCGGAGTGCTGCCTTGCGAAAGTAAAGGGCCAGCGCCTCGCGCGGCAGAAAGCGCCCAGATCGTCATGCACACCAGTGTGATGCCGGATATTACAGTCAGCCAGAGGATGACATGCTTCATGCCCTCGGGTCGAATGTAGATGATTGGAGCCATCATGCAATTGAAGACCACCCACCCAACGAATTGCTTCGTGTCCAAATTCGCATCGACCGGGAAGTGGTTCTTCATATGCTGGAAGCTCGGGAAAATCGCAGCGAGGACGTTCTGCACACACAGGCCGCCGGTCCAACTTTGCACAGCGAACCAGACTAAGCTAAGGATGATCCGCTGGACAAGCGCAACGTATTGTCCTTTGACACCCCATACGTAGCGGGAAACGACGCAGAAGCCGATGTGCCAGGTGGCACCGACGTAGCCGTTTGCGATCGCTACTGCGGCGATGATTATCTTGCCGATGACGAGGGCGATGATGGCTTGCCAGACGGAGATGCCGGTGGCTACTAGAGACCCGCCGAGCTGCCAGTTGGAAAGGGCGATTTGGTTTACTGCCCAGAAGGATATGAAGCTGTTCTTCGAGTCAACTCTGTGTCTTTATCGGCGCAATGCATCATTTGGACTTACGCCCATCTGCTCCAGGTTCGCCGGTGAGGTGGTAAGGGCCGGATGTCGTCGTTGATCCACACGTTGGAGGCATTGTCCTCGCTTGTGGGCACTTGTAAACGTCTTGTAAGAGTACCGAGTGGCATCTTAGCCACTATAAGACGCGAGTCCGTTGTCCTTGGATCGTGTCATTGTTGGAGAGGCGGGGCGAATCGTTGTTATATCGGCGGCACATGCTAGCATCCGATCGCTGTGATAGACACTCCAGGTGTAAGCATTGATAGTTGGAGTGACCGTCTGGCGTTTTGAGTTCCGGACCCCTGCTTATCAGGCATTGTTATCTTGAGCTTCGAGGCTATGATCGTAGCTCTGTGGGGTCATGGAAGGCTGTGATACCAATTAAGTAGGGATGCCTATCAGATCCGCATGGTATCATGACCTAGATGCGGGGTCATTTTGTGCTTTGAGTCGCATCTGTATGTTGCATTGTCGCAAGTTGTTGGAACGCCGTCGGTGGCATCTTGGCCGTCGGCGAGGGTGTCGGCGAGGCTTGTTGCTTTTGACCAATCATGCTTCTATCATGCTACCCCAACGAGCGATATCCCAGAAAGTATGCACAACTTAGCTGCATCGTTTGTCATATCTTGACTGGAGTCATCTTCTCCACTAACGACTCCAATCCCTTTGCGTGCCTGGCAGCTAACTATGGATGTCAATGCAAATCCAGCGTGAGTCCCACGCTTCTGAGCCGCAATCATTGCCATGCACTTAAAAACCTTGCGGTAAACTGTATGCTGTTCGTTCGAAAATAGGTCGAATCGAACCCAAGAGTAAAACATGACTTCCCAAGCCAGTGGTAGATGTATCCGCATCGGCGTCGATGTGGGAGGTATGTTGCGCAAATCATGGTCTTAGAAGACTGTCGCTCCATTGCTGAAACCACGTTCCCAGGAACAAACACCGACGCAGTGGCAATCGACAAATCGCAACAACACACCGAGAGCCGCGGTCTCCTCGCTCACTTCAAAACTCCAACCTCACCAGACGTGACGCAAGGCATCCAAGACGCCGTCCGAGCCGTTCTGACACTCTCGAAACTCTCAACCTCAGACATCGCCAGCGTGACAGTCGGGACGACACACTTCATCAACGCCGCGATCGAGCGAGATGTCCGAAGGCTGAACAAAGTGGCGATAATCCGACTCTCGAAAAGCTTTTTGCGCGAAGTGCCGCCATTCTCAGATTTCCCTCCTGGGCTTGCAAAGATCATCAATGGGTACGTGGGGTATGTTGATGGCGGTCTCCACATCGATGGCTCGGAGGAGTCGCCTATCAACGAGTCTCAAGTCGTCCAGAGGTGTGCTGAAGTTCGAGCCTTGGGGCTATCCTCGGTCGTGATCGCCGGTGTCTTCTCGCCGATCGATGAGATCTTCCAGCAAGAGAGGCAGGTGCAGAGGATTGTCTCGAGGGAACTTCCGAGCGTGGATGTCATTTGCTCGCATGAAGTAGCCAACATTGGCTTCTTGGAACGAGAGAATGCCAGTATCCTGAACGCGGCCATTCTCAAGTATGCAAAGCGAACGATCAATGGCTTCCATCGCGCGATGAAGACGCTGGAGCTCAGCTGTCCATTATTTCTGACTCAGAACGATGGCACGCTTCTGGATTCGAGAGCAGCTGCAAAGTTCCCGATCCGCACGTTCGCATCAGGTATGACGAACTCGATGCGTGGTGCTGCGTACCTGGCCGCGCACGACACCCGCCAATCTTCAGCGATTGTGGTCGACATCGGCGGCACTACGAGCGACGTCGGAGTGCTGCTTCCTTCCGGGCTTCCTCGCCAGGCTTCTGCTTATGTCACGGTCGCCGGAGTACGAATGAACTACGCAATGCCGCATTTGCACAGCATTGGCCTAGGAGGTGGGACGGTTGTGCGAAAAGACGCGTCCAGCAAGGTGACTGTCGGGCCGGATTCCGTCGGGCACTATCTCACAAGAGATGCTCTGGTTTTTGGCGGCGCTGTAACAACGGCATCCGATATTGCAGTTGCGGCGGGCAAGATCGAGATGGGCGATTGTGCGCTTGTCGAGCACTTGAGCTCTAAAGAAGTTGCAGAAGCTCAACACAACATCAAGGCATTGCTTGAGAGGGCCATCGATGTTATCAAGACAACACCGGACCCAATGCCCGTTCTGCTGGTCGGAGGCGGTGCTGTGGTTGCTCCAGAATCTCTTTCGGGCGCGTCTGAGTTGAAGATTCCTCCGTTCCACGATGTTGCAAACGCTGTTGGTGCGGCGATTTCCAAGGTCGGTGGGGTTGTTGATATAATCCAAGATGTATCAGGCCAGAGCCTCGAAGAAGCCGAACGTAAAGCGAAGGCGATCGCATGTCAGCGTGCGGTCGATGCTGGAGCTGTGGAAGGCAGCGTCGTAATCGCCGAGGTCGAGAGCCTGCCGGTGACATATGTCGCCAACCAGCTGAGGACTATAGTGAAAGCAGTGGGTGAGCTCAACATCACCATGCAAGCCCAGGAGATCGCGGACAGCGACGAACTGGCCGCTACCGACGAGGAAGAAGATATCAAGGATGTCCCGACTGAGGCAATCGATGAACAGCTGGCCAACCCCGAGACATATGTTCCAACGATTGCTAAGAACGAGGTGACTGGAGTGAGAGAATGGCTGATCTCTGAGACGGACATTGACTTTCTAGCCAAAGGTAAAGTTACAGGGAATTTTCGATGTCTGTACAAAAACTTACATTTCTACAGGCTGTTATGTCCTCGGCTGCGCGGGAGGTGGCTCGACAGCGGCATCTCGACTTCAACTGCGCGAAATGCTCCGACAAGGACACAGAATGCGCGTGGTCGACGCGTCGGATCTCGCAGAAGAAGCGTTGATCTACTGGGGCGGACACATGGGCTCTCCAGCGGTTTCAGTCGAGCGACTGCAGTCTGTGGAGACTTGCTATGCGTTCAAGGAGCTCATGGATTACCTCCATCACGACAAGCTGGACGCTGTCATGGGCCTCGAGATTGGTGGCGCGAACGGCATGGAGCCTTTCCTGGTCGGCTCTTCCAGATTCTTCGACTGTCCAGTGATCGATGCGGATTTCATGGGGCGCGCCTACCCGACGTACTGGCAGACGACCCTGGCCGTTCACCACCCTGGCGAGCTCGTTCCTTGTGTCATTGACTCCGGTGATGGAAAGACCATCATCATGACAAAGGCGCCAAACGACGAGATTGTTGACCGGGCTTTGCGTGCGTCTTGCTCGGAGATGGGCTCGAGAGTAGGAATGGCATCGAGGCCGACCACGACAGAAAGAGTGCGGAGCTCATCTGTGTTGAACACGGTATCGCTTGCCTGGCGCATCGGCCGTTGCATTGCTTTGGCTGAAGCCACAAACACAATGTCCAGTGTAGCTGAAGCGATCGTGGAGGTTGCTGGTGGCACGAAAAGCGCGCGTATCCTATTTCGAGGTAAGATCACACAAGTCGAACGGCGCTTATCCAAGGGTCACTCGTACGGTAGCATTACCATCGTAGGTGAGGAAGATGAAGAGGAGGGAACATCCGCTCACCGTATACCCGCGGTGAAAGTCGGCGGGACTTTAAACATACCGTTCAAGAACGAAAACATTTACGCCGAACACACATCGGACTCGGGCGTGAAGGAGCATGTTGCTGTCGTGCCGGATCTCATCGCGGTAATTCTCTCGACTCTCGACCATGAGATAACACTGACAGTGCATACAGGTGCTGGACTCCGGTTCAGGGTGTGCTTTGGGAGTGCCCGAGTTCAAATACGGCTATCGCGTTACCGTCATCGGTATTGCAGCCTCGCCATTATGGAGCGGGACCGAAGAAGGCATCGCGATTGGCGGACCGCGCGCATTTGGGTATGACCTTGAGTATAGAGGTTCGGTGGGCGAGTATGTGAAGCCCGTGAGTGTGATTGAAGAATACTCAAAGTAGGGCAGTTTGGCATAAGATAGCGCACAGCCAATAGAGATATAAAGAACTGCTGTATGATCTGGTACAGTATTTGCCGGATCGGTCGTGGCTGGGTGGTGAAGAGGCTTCAATAACAACAATCGCTGGTGGTGGCAGGGAGGGAGTAGTTGGTGCAAGCGCAGATCGCAAGTCGACAAGTCGTTTTTTGGTGGCGAATCGTCCGATGTCTGCAGGCTAAACTGGGGTCTAACTAGAACGAGACGTGCAGACGTCGCTTACGGCCATTTCTGACCTCATACCGCAGACAATCCTTGTCGTCGCAGTGACAGCCTGCCGTGTCGCCTCCCTGCCGTGCTTGTAATACGCCGACGACGAGATTGACGGTGATGATGTGGCGACATCACTGCCAACATGCTTGCATGGCTGCAGCCCGGTCTTCGCTCCAAGAACAGGAAGAGAAGATCGACTCTGCAGGCGGCGTGTAGACAGAGAAGAAGGAAGAGGCAGGTCTTCAAACGCGTACACACTGACACTAATACTTTACACACACACAGCCCTCGGTTGGTGCGCGTTCCGTCTTGATCGCACCGTCCACCTTTGACCCCCTTCACGCTGTACCTGCTTTTGCGTAGGACAGACATTGAAGCGAAGGCTTGAACTACTCGAACTACTGCAACAAAACATACACACGCGCTCTCTATAGGTATATTTATATCGCAAGCCCGGCCACCCTCTCGTACACAATCCACGCCAAGCAGCTCTAACTTGATCACGCCGCGACCTAACAAACGCGCTTGGGCGGACTCGGTCTTGCTCTCCCCACCATCTCTGCAGCACTACGCCGGAGTACATGCGCCTAAGTCATGGCCCACCTGCCAGACAAACCACGCCGCTCCTCCAAATTCCGTGAGATAGGCCTAGAATATGAGTTTGCCGACTCTGCAGCTCCAGAAGACCAGACTACGCGGCCGACTGCTGTTCGCTTCAACAGTAAGCCAGAGGTACATCTTTTCCGAGAGCGACAAGACAGCGCTGCCAGCACTTTGAGCGGTGAGCTGCCAGGTCTTCTTCCACAGGGCAACTCGACATTGCTATCGCGGAACTCGTCTCTGATGTTTCGCCTTGCAACTGTCGCTCTGGTGGTGGCCTCGCTGATACCATTCCTGCGACTGGGCTCTACCTCTGCCATTCCTCTCCAGGGTGTGGAAGGCGGCCCCATACCACGCCATGCCGGACCCGATGATGGCAGCGTGATTTTGTCGCGGCAAGACGACACTTCGACAGATGTCTGCTTCCGATGGGCACAGCAATCCGCCTTGGTCAACGGTACACTGTACCTCTACGGCGGACAAGCATCCACCGAGCAAAGCCAGGACCAGAATACTTGGAACAACGACTTTCTCACGCTCGACCTCACTCGCACATGGAACATCGCAGATCCTTCATTGACCAGGCTGCCTTCGCCTTCTGGTTCTTCTGGTCCGCCGGCAGTCGCTCTCGGCTATCTCTGGAGCTCTCACGAGTCTCTGTTCTTGTACGGTGGGCAGTTCTCTTGGAAGCCAGCTGATCCGCCCACGAAATTCTCGACTTGGGAGTATAGCATCGCTGGAGAGGAGTGGATCGAACACGATGCAAAGACTACCAAAGGCGAGAGCGCACCCAGTGACAACGAGGACGTACAGCGTGCGTCGGAGGGTGCCGGCGTCAACGTGCCATCCCTAGGTCGTGGCTTCTACTTTGGCGGCCACCTTGACACTTGGACGACTCAAGGTTGGTCCAACACCATTGCGAGAGTCTACCTTCAGTCCTTGCTCGAGTTTACCTTCCCTGGCTACAGCAACAATGAGGTCGAGTCTCTCAGCGATGGAAAAACCGCCGGCGACCAAGGATCTTACCGCAACATCACTGAGGGCGGCATCCAGGAAAAGTCTGGTTTCACACAGCGCGCCGATGGGTTGCTCATCTATGTCCCCGGCTTCAGCGATGAGGGCATCCTCCTCGCCCTCGCCGGCGGAGACAACGAGACTTTCACTCAAATGAACAACATTGACGTGTACGACATTGCCACCAGCAAATGGTACAAACAGGCGACCTCTGGCCCAATGCCCAAGATCCGCGTGAACCCTTGCGCCGTTACCGCCGCCGCAGCCGACGGTTCTTCATACAACATCCACATGTTTGGTGGACAGAATCTCATACCAGCGGGCGAGCAAACGCAGTACGACGACATGTGGATTCTTTCGGTACCTTCTTTCACTTGGATCCAAGTCGACATGGAGGGTCAGTCCGTGCCATACGGCCGCAGCGGCCACACTTGCGATATATGGAACAGTCAGATGGTGGTTGTTGGCGGCTACGTTGGCGACGATCTCAGCTGCGAAAGCCCAGGAATCTACGTCTTCGACCTGAGCAACTTGGAGTGGGTGCAACAGTACACGGCTCTTAGCGCGGGAAGCTCCAATAGCGACAGCGACAGCGACAGCAACGGCGAAGATCCAAACGACAGTAGTTTCAACTCAACCGGCGCGAACAACCCTTTCAATCAACAAGTGGCGCAAATGAAAGAGAGCTCCGACTTTGGAGGCCTGCAAGGCTCCTACGGCTACCAAGTCCCCGAAGCCGTCATCAAAGTCATCGGCGGTGACCGCAACGGCGGCGCAACAATCACTGCTCCCGTTGTAACAGCTACAGACGGTCCACTCGCAACCGGCAAACCCGTGACATACACCGTGACATCCGACGGCGCAACCGCAACCGAAACCTCTGGAAGCACCGGCGGGACGAACGGCAACAGCAGCCCCGACTCCAGCTCATCCGACAGCGGACCCAACGTCGCCGCCATCGTCGCAGGCGTCATCGCCGGCGTCTTGTTCCTGCTAGTCTGTTACCTCCTCTTCTGCACCTTTGTCTACCGCAAACAACTTGGCCTCTACAAACGACACGTGGAAATGTCGCAGCGCCAGGCCCGCGGCGAGAAAGTTCCGGCCATAGTAGGCTTGCTGTCTTCGCAGGAGAGCACCAGCAAGACAAGTTCGGAGCGCCGGAGCGATGGCAGGAGTGGTGGGATCGGTAGTAATCCCAGCAGCCGACCGTATACCGAGAGTGGTGTTGCGAGTGGAAGTGGAAGTGGATATCCTTCTGAGAGGAGGGGGAGCTCGACGGAAGACTTGCTGGCTGGTCAAGAGCCAACGTTCGTTGGGGTGCTTCTCAACCCGAGACGTAGTCTGAGAGTCGTCAATAAGGATTGAGAGGAGTGGCTCTGGCTGGATTTTTTGGGTGGCGTTTTGTCTCGCTTTCGTTTGATTGATGGATGGTGACATCGGTGTTTCCTCCATTCCTTTGCAAAGTAATTTGAGATACCCTTCGCGTACATATGTTGACGTGGTAATGAAGTCTTGTTTATTGATTGATGAAATCTTCCTCTGTCTCGCCAATCGACACTTTAGCGAGACGCTTACCTATGCCTACACCATCACGGAATGCCGACGCCTGGGCAATGATACCGCGTCATCGCTTACTGCTCTAGCGAGACCTGCGTTGCTTCGACCAACAGCGCAACTCTCGTGATATGTCACGTGACGTGATACCCCGTCAGGTACTTCACACGTCAATCCGGCATCTCTGTCTCCGCAGACACGCCATCAACAATGTTATGTCTACAACGACTTTCATCGATCATTCCCCGCATAACACAAATTACATCTCTTAGGTCCGGTACGAGCTTCATCCGGGATTATCGACATTGGCGCCCCACTGCGGCGAACATAGGGACTGCCGCTTATTGTGAAATCGATGGCGCCGAGCCTCTGCACAGATACAGACCGGGAGGCTACCACCCTGTCCATTTGGGCGATAGCTTGAAATCTGGAAGATATCAGATACTGCACAAGCTCGGGTGGGGAGGGTATGCGTCCGTTTGGCTCGCCAAAGACCACAGGTCAGTCGTACTCTGAGCTCCAAAGGCAGCTTGTTGATAGTGAGGTAGATTAGGGCGGCCAGTCGCTAGTTAGATCCTGGTTTCTGAGTCGGGCAAAGAGCACCAAGAGGCGTCTTTACATTATCGTCTTTCTAACAGTCCTGCCGCTTGTCCAGGACAGAGCAGTGTGCCGGAGCTGCTCGACTCCTTCGACTTGAACGGTCCGAATGGTGTCCACCAGTGCCTTGTCATGGAATCGTTAGGACCCTCTATGGCTTCGTTAGCCGAATCCCATGAGGCTAACCGCCTGCTGGGGGTTGCGGCATGGGAGGTCTCGAAGCAGGTTGTGCGGGCGATTGCATTCGTGCATCGCATGGGTATAGTTCATGGAGGTCTGCTTTAGCCCTACCTCTTCTGTCGTCCAACTTGCTGAGTGTACATGCGATAGATCTCCATCCTGGCAACATCGTGCTTGTCGATCCTACTATCTCGAAGAAGTCTGCCGACGACATACTTCGTTCCATGGACCCACCGATGACCTCTGAGATTCGCGGCGGCAGCCATTTTCCGCAATATCTCGTACTCCCGTCAACGCTGCTTTTCTCTCCCATACTGTCAGACAACTGCAAGGTAAAGCTAATCGACTTCGGTTCTGCTTTCCTCTCTGGTGGCCCTTCGCCCAAGATGCGATGTCCACTGCCTTTCCGTGCCCCAGAAGCAGTGATGACGGGATCTTGGGACGTCGAAGCCGACATCTGGAGCCTGGGCTGTACAGTTCGTAAACATTCCATTCGAGAATTCAGTCCATAGCTAACGTGTTGTCAGATATTTGCACTCATCGTCGGCTATCCCGCCATTCGACTCTTTCCTGCTCAAAGAGAAAGAACTTGTTGACCAGTGGATCGCCACTTTCGGAGAACTGCCCGAAGAATGGAGAAGTCATCCTGTGGCACAAGGTTGTGATATTCTCGCCTTTCGAGTGATGCATGCTGACGAATGGGTAGGTCTGGCCAGTCTCGAGAGTGTGAATTTGTCCCAGTGGCTCCGGGAGATCTACTTTGACGATTGATATGGCCCGTGGGAGTGGCAAATAAGGCAGTGGCAGAACAAGCGAATGATTTCGCGCATTGGAGACCGGGAAAGTTTAACTGTGATTAACTTTTGGTACCGAAGCTTACTCTATATTCGGCTCTACGTCAACGGTCCTTCGTACCAACACTTCGTCACCTTCCACGCTCACAGCATGTACCTTCATACCACATCACACGCCCGCACTTCACTCCTGGAGGTCTACCGCGATCGGCCGTCAAACACCCATATGCTTTCATTGTAACAGGTGGCTCCGGTGAACACACGAGATAAGAAGCACAAGCGCGGTCTGGAATTGTGCCCAACTCCCCGATTGACCGAAGCGTGACGATCGGGCGGCCAATTAACATCAACACGGGCCGTATTCTGAGACGCTGTGTTTGATGCTCGTCACTGAGGTCCGGACCTTCTCCTGTGACTCTCATGATGGCCTCACTCACACTTCTAGAGGACCTCCCCGTCCTCATCCTTGTCAAGCCCTAGACCCATTTCCACAACATGCCACCCCGGCGCAACGCGAAGAGCCTCTCATAGTGTCTACATGCTATATCGCCACCACATATCCTCTACCATCGACATGGATCCTCAGTCAGACCATTATCGCATTGTCCGCCGGGAGTGGCTGCCTGCATTCGCCATCATCTGGATGTCCTTCGCTTCGCTATTGGTCATACTTCGTTGCGCTTCGCAAAATCAGTCGCAACCTCGGTCTTGATGATGTGAGTAAGCCGCAACTCCCAATTCGGTAGCCGGCTGACAATAGCGTAGGCCCTACTCCTACCTTCCTGGATCATATACATAGCCTTTGCAAGCATCGCAACATATGCCTCGAAGGCGGGACTCATCGATAGACATACCTACGACATGCAGCCATCGAAACTTCGTGTTTTCGCACTCACAGCATGGCTGTCCGAGTTTCTCTTCCTGATCGGCACCTGCTGCATCAAGGTGTCCGTTCTACTGTTCTTCCGCCGCATGGTGAAAGATCTCTTCGAACGAAGGTGGCGAACCGCCATCTGGGTAGGCGTTTGCTTCACCGTCACTCACACGCTCGTCTTTGTAATCATTCTGGCGAGCAGCTTCAACTGTATCGGCTACATCACAAGAGGAACCAGGTCTGGAATGTCGGAAGAACAAGTCGAGTTCTGCCTCCATACTCCGAGAAGCGTTCTCGCCGCTGGCATACCGTCGGTGATCAGCGACTCCTATGCGATCCTCTTGCCCTGGATTATAACAAGACGCCTCAGTCTCCCGATCCAGCAAAAGTACGCAATGAACGTCATCTTTCTCTTCAGCACACTGATCATCGTTGTCGCCGCTTGCTTCCGCACGAGTGCGCTGGTGAAGTTCCACAAAATGGAGGATCCCTCATGGTAATGCTGAACCCACTTGAGACCCTCGGGCAATTGACAGTCGCTGACAAAACACCAGGCGAGGATTCGAGACAAATATCGCAGCAATGATCGTGAGTACTTGGGATAGACGAAATCTTACATGGAGACTACTAATATCAGCTCGCTCACAGGAGTGAGGTATGGGGATTACCTGCGCGTGTATACCCTCTTTGCGTTGCTTGTGGCGCTCCTGCAGGAGTTCTCACATCAAACAGCATATTCTCTCCACCTCGAGAGAGATGCGCTCAGAGTCAAGGGAAATGCAATGCCGGGGAGAGGACTTTGCGCGACCGATGTCTTACCCTCACCAGTTTGTGGAGCCGTTGCACTCATTAGAGTGTCCGAAAACTGCTCTTTGCAAATGATGGGTTGCTTTTGATCAAGTAATCAGTAACTATTCCCTCGAAAGTGTTTACCGACCAGTAACCTGTACTGGGCAAGAGCGAAGTGTGTTCGAAGGCCTGAGATAGTAACATGTTCGCATCGTTCACTCAGGCACAAAGCGCGATCATTTGAAAGTGTGTTTGTTTGAACAGGCTTGTTTTGATCTCCCCGCCAGAAGCGCTAATGCAGGAACCGAACTCTATCGTAAACTCTGCCCTTGCATCTGGCTTATAGCGGTATAGCTTGTGTGGTGCTGGCAAAGTCGATGACTCGTGCGGACGCTCATCGCGTATTCGGATACGGCATCAACAACTTCTCTCGCGGTCGTTTTTTGCTGAGATGACCCCCGAACACTCTCCTGACTGCGATACATTCACCTGAAACTGTCCTCCGCTTCGATCTCTTGAGTCATTTAGAGCAACTGTTGAGTGCTGAACTGAAGGATTGCTCGGAGTTCGACGCGATTCGAGGTCCGGCTCCACTGTATCAAAACCCCTTAGGGCTACGGGGTGCTTCGGCATACCAGAGAAGCATTTGACCAAGTTCTCGAAGCATTCCAACGATACGTAGACACTAACGACTCCGTTCCCTTTGAACATGCCCACTTCATCATCGAATCCACCGACACTTCTCCCGAGACATAACCATGATCGCTGTTCTATAGCTTCAAGTCCCTTGTTGGGGCCATTGAGCCTCCTGCTGACTAAAAAGAACCCTGCAGTTCAGTGGGTCACAATCTCCAAGTACTTGGTCTCGCCTACCAGCACAAGCATCTGGTAAAATGTGGTTGCCTGAAGGATTCGATATCCACAATCCACGTTATCCCGCTTAACTCCGGTGATGATAATGCTGGGGACAATGTCTCTTGCTCCAGGCCCGAACCAATACTTTGAACAATCCGACTCAATCCAGTTTCTAGTACACAGCGCTGTCACCTGACGAAATATCGTTTCACGCTCTACATCCGATCTGGCGATTGCTACGATGTCTGGAGCTCCCGCTACCGTGCTTGACGTGATACTCTCGCTCGCCAGTCAAGTCGCCAAAACCTTCCATGCCATCCCTGGCTCGGCCGTCATTGTCCGCTACGTACGCTCTTCCCACCAAAACGATATTGCCCGCAGCATAGTGGAGCTGCTATTACTTCTTCTCGCATTGCGATACCTGATGGCTAAGAGCTACAGCCCGGATAGGAAAGGGAAGCACATCTCCTTGAGCGATGAGGAGATCGAGGATCTGGTGGATGAGTGGTTGCCGGAACCGCTCGTGGAAGACAAGCCAGAGTTGCGTCTGCTGGACGTCAACCTACCGGTGCTGCATCGTGACGCATGTTCAGGACCTCGCACCAAGCTCAGCGATGGTAGAACGGTCACCAATCTTGCTACCTACAACCACCACAACCTCTCCGGAGACCAACAACTCATCGATAGCGCAGTCGAGACATTGCGAACGTATGGCACCGGTCCATGCTCCGCGCCTGGATTCTACGGCACCTTCGACGTTCACTTGAAGCTGGAAGAGGACATAGCATCTCACATGGGGACCGAAAACGCCATTATCTACGCACAGAGTTTCTCCACTATCAGCAGCATGATCTCGGCTTTTTGTAAGCGTGGCGACATTATTGTCGCAGACCGTGCAGTGAACTTTCCAATCCGGAAGGGCATACACGCTTCCAGGTCCATCGTTAGGTGGTTCAACCACAACGACTTGGATGATCTCGAGCGGGTACTCTCTCAGCTGGCGAAAGAGGAAAGACCGCTCACCCGACGATTCATCATCACTGAGGCCCTGTTCGAACACACTGGCGAGATGGTCGATTTGCTCCGACTAATCGAGATCAAGCACAATTATAAGTACCGGGTTATTCTGGACGAAACGTGAGTACTCATCTTTCCGATCGAAAGATCATTGCTGATGCAGAGACAGATGGTCATATGGCATCCTGGGCCGTACCGGCAGAGGCTTGACCGAGATGCTGAACGTTGACGCAACAAACATCGACATCATCATCGGTAGTCTGGCGGGATGTGTGGCCAGCGCTGGCGGGTTCTGCACGGGCGCTTCGCTCATGGTCGAGCATCAGCGCTTGAACAGTCCGGCCGTCACCTTTTCCGCCTCTTTACCTACTTTCCTAACAACGACGGCATCGGAGGTGATCACCCGACTGCAAACTGCTCAGGGTGTTGAACTTCTGAAGAACTTGCAGGACCGCATCACTACTCTTCGGCATCAGTTGATCCAGAGTGACTGGGTGCGATGCACTAGTGCGCCTCAGAATCCTGTCATTATGTTGGTCCTGAAAGAAGAGCATGTGCGGGAGAGATGTCTCTCGAGAGGCGAACAGGAAACGCTTTTGCAACAGTGCGTTGACGAGGTAAACTACAAGCCCAATCGAATGAGAAACGCATGTGCCAAGCTGACCGTCACCGCAGGCTCTGTTAAGCCACAGCATCCTCATAACCCGCCTCAAGACCATGCCGCTCATGGATGGTCTGTCTTCGCGAGACTTGGGCAAAGAATGGTTGCCGGTGCCGGCTATCAAAGTCTGCGCCACTTCGGCTTTGTCGCAAAAGGAGATTAGCAAAGCGGGCGTCAGCATCAGGCATGCGATCACGACGGTTATGAAAAGGCAAAAGTGGCGGCCTGTCAAAGCTTGAACATCGACCACTCACCCTCCGATCCGCAGAGGACAAATCGCGGTCCATTATCGTAGTTCAGTATCCCTCATTGAACATGCTTGATCATCTGCAAAGATCTCGCCTGAGTACTCACGCCGCCAAAGTGGCGAGTATTGAGGATTGGATACTGAGAACGGAAAACGGAAGTCTAGAGCTGAGATTCGATACAAGCTATCATTCGACCACGCCCCCCGCCACCCGAACCATTCCAAGCGCACTTTGTACTCAAATCTTCGAGGACCTCGTGGGAACGTCCAGTAGCCTGGAAGCATCCCTTGCAGCCCTCTTGCCGCTCTCCAAAGCACCATCAATGAACCCCCGCCAGCCATCAGCCCAGTCCGCACTTGCGAAGAAGATCGCTCCATGGGGTTTCTGAAGCGCGGTCAGGTGCATAGACATCCCCAAACCTCTGTACGAACTCCAAAGGCCCTTGCAAAACGGATCGGTGGCCCAATCGTGCAAGAGGTAAGCAGAGACGTCGCAGCCGGGCTCGAAGACTTTCCCGTATTCGGCAGCTTCCACGTCTTTTGTGTTCGGAACTGTGTCGCTCTTCGTTGCGGCGATCACATACGAGCTAACCTTTGTAGCGATATCAGCCAGCTGCACCGAGTGTATCGTTACAACGGAAATTAATTGTAGCATATCTTCCTTGGGTCTCGGAGAACAAGTCCCGTTAAGGTGTTGTCGTCGACGATAAAGGACAACGCATCTCTATCTTCGATAACGGAGCTGCATGCTTGAAGATACACACCTGCATGTGAAACGATTCAACCTTCCATCGGGTGAACGAAACCCGTAACAGCCCAATGCCATGCCGGAAGTAGTGTGCAAAGTCCCGGCGTCGGGTTGCGCGGACAGCGGAAACCCTCGGCAGTGCTTGGCTTCTCACATGGGGAATTGTACCTGTGACCAAGAAGGTGTCAAAGTATAAGTGGCACAGATGAACGGAAGTCAATTATCATGCTCCACGATTCAAACTCCAAGTATCCCGAGAAATCACAACGCACTTCCAACATCCAACGCCGACCACGCACAACCCAATACAAAGATGGCCGAACCCCAATCGAACGCGATGCACTACTCGCAAGCAGTCATGATAGGAAACACGATCAAAACCTCCGGCCAAGGAGGTTAGAAGTCAAATGGAAGCATCGCCGACAACGCTTCCGACCAGGTCGATCTGGCGTTCGAAAACATCGAAAAGACCCTGAAAGCCGTGGACACCCGTCTGGCGTGGAAAAATGTCTATGCTGTACGCTCCTATCACACGACGATCGATGAGACGGCGGATTTGGTCGTGTTGAAGTTCAAGAGCAATAGGCCGGACCACAAGCCCATTTGGACTTGTGTTGAGGTTTCTAAACTTGGGATTGAGGGCATGGTTATTGAGATTGAAGTTGAGGCGGCTTCGTGATTTGGATCTGTTTGGACGTGACAATAGCGATGCGGCAGGACGAGAAAGAAGCAAATATGGATCAACGACTCGGGTTGATGGCCGGCGAGATACAATGTTCATTGCGATATGTCAGCGCGTCAGTAAAGACCTATATTATCATTGCAAATGGGAGCCCCGATCTTCTTTGCGATCTTGTGTATGAAGTATCAGGTGAAACAACAAGCAAGTCCGCGCTGTCAGCATCGGAGAACTGCCATCTTCCAGTCCTCCAATGCCTTGTCCGGACGTACGGTCACGACGCAAGACCTCGTTCAATCTCTCAGGATGTTGTTCGCGGGTGGCCCTTGGAATCCTGAGCACGGTCAATAAATTGCCCTCAACAGCGGTATTGCGTCCAGACTTACTGTCTTTCCCAGAGACGGCATACCATACCCCACTCAGCGCAGACAGTCCAACGAAGACCGCCGGTGCGTAGTTGGCCGGGGCTGCCGTTGTTAGAAGCACGGTAGGCATGCTGAACAGCACAAGCTCGAAAAGAATCCAGACTACAGCTACAACGTTGGCTGCTGTACCCAGAGCCGGTCCCAGAGTCCATCTCGCTTGAGAAACTTGCTGTCTGCCGAAAAAGAGACTCAAAGTGATCGGGATCAAATACCCAGTGGAGAGAGCTATCTCACCGACAGAGGCGAAAGCAGTAATTGCACTTTCATTCCCGAGATAGATCAATCCGAGAAGCATCTCAACAACCGTGACCAGAGCCAGTGAATACAGCGGCCGATCGGAAGTCGTACGTGACCATACAGCGGCGAACGGAAGAGCATGGTCCCTTGAAAACGCCCATGTGCATCGGGAAGCAGCGGTTGTGATGCTGATCGAGCAGAGCAGCGTAACAAGAAGGATCATGACCATGACAATGATTGCGCCCAAGGCAGAGCCCATGACGTTGTAGATGATGAACGGCAGCGCTTGTCCGTAGGGTGCCGTCAGCACGGCTTCGAGCGGTGGGAGCGTGAAGCACATCGGAAGGATGAAGAACAGGCCTGCAACACCACCGCATAGAATGCAGAGCGCCATCAATCTCCGGACGACTCAGCAGTTGCTGAGCGGTGTGCATTGATCCTTTCAAGTTATGGACCTGATCTATGTGGTCAACTACCGTTTCATGTCTGCAGAACCGCGACGGCCATAGCACTTTGATCCCCAAGCTCAGGAACACACCATCGTGCACGTACAAACACATGAGTTTTTACGATGCGTCTCGTTTCCGGGGGGGCCGTGGACAATGCACTCTCACGTGTGGTGTCGTCCATTCTGTGCCATCTGATGCATATCGACACCCACCGTCAGGCCTCTCAAAGACTTCTTCGCAACAGCGGTGAACTCTAGTGGCTCCCGGCCGGAGGGCTGCCGTTGGCGTCCACAAGTCCTTAACTGACCAAATAGGGTGAACGGATACACAGCAGATCTACTAGCATCGGCAAAGATCTCTCCACACAATGAGACATTACCCTCGAAAGCCATGCACGCCCGAGGCTGGATTAGTACTTTGCAGCCCTTTCTAATACTCGACTAGTCGGACCCCAAGATATAATGGATTCACGATTACCATTAGTCTGGCATATAACACCGCTTCTCCTCCGCAAAACAAGAGCTTCAAGGCATCAAATCCTCTCAGCCATCTCGCCTTCTCCAGAACAAGACCCTCAATCTTGACAATCATGCAGTACACGTCTTCCCTCGTCCTCGCAGCGGCATTCGCGAGTTGCTGCGTTGCACAGAAAAATGCTGCGGAAGCTGTCGAGAGCATCGACAGTATCACTCAAGGCATCATCAAGGTCGAAGGCTTGATCAACAGCGTTTCCGCAGAGAACCCACCAGAGGCGGAGGCTGAGACGGTGAGTTGGCCCTCGAAGCCTTCCCCATTTCTAACCACGCACGTCAACTGATGCCAGACGTATCGAAGGCCCCATTGTTGCAATGGCGCGATTTTGTCGTCGCAGAAAACAACTTCATCGGAAACGCTTCGTCTGAGATAAAATCCACGGCCACCAAGGAAGAGGGAGAGCAGATCTGTGTCTCTCAGAACAAGGTCCGTTCAAACAGTCTCCCTATCTTGTCTTCCCTTTCCCTATGGTCCGAGGCCGAAGACTGACGTACTACAGTCTATTGAAAAACACATCCTACTCCTTGATACTCTGATCGCCAAACATGATGAGTTCAGTGCCAACTTTCACAACGTGGCTACCGCGGTGCTGAAGTTGGACGAGGATGCTGTGGACACCATGGCCGTTTTGCTTCGCGATATGGTACCGCTTTGCGAGATGAAGAACTTGGAGGATTTTACCGATAAATTCGACACTGCAATCGAAAAGTACAGTGCACCCTAGACGGACTTCTAGTTCGTACCACCTGCGGTTGAGCAACCTGCCAGTCACCTCGGACTTGGCTGTCGCCCGAGAATCTCATCTTTCTTCCACTACAAGCGGTAGAATGGCGATCACACGCGATGGGAGCCTCCTGTTCATCCCGTCTTTACTGGCCGGCTCGTGTGTGGATGTGAGAATCTGTATCCTTTCTCACTGTGAGGTACTCTGGACCAGCCAGGGTCTTTAGAGTGAAGCATCCATTCTAATTCCATACAAGCGTTGGGGGATGCTCGAATTGGATCCATCAATACTCGCGGTACTTTTTGTGATCTCCAAATGACAATTCTTCGATTAAGTTTCCAGACTGGCATGTGGCGGTCAACCTGGAGATTGTTGGCACACTGTAGCGCCGGACGTGTCGTTCGTTCTACACCGTGAAGTCTAGACCGACCCATAGTCTTATCCCATTCTATATAGTCCACGTGGGTCAACGGGCGCGGATCTACACAACACCCCGTATGAGCAGCGGTCTAACAAGGAGCAATCCCTGCATACCATCTTGGTAAGACATTTCGTGATTGCCAAATCCGGTCTCTGCACCATCACCCGCCTGAATACACTATCAGAGCAAGGTTCGTCCGACCGTGAGGGAAGATGACATTCATTTCACATATAGAAGTCGCCCACCTACCTGCCTAACAGCGGAAGAATCACAACCATTCCTCACTTCCGATCATTCCACCACCAGCTCTCGCAACCATGCAGCCCACATCGATTCTTGCCCTCGTGACATTCGCGATTGGTTGCTACGCACAATTGTCCGGCAAGGAACTAGCCGATGGCATTGATGGCTTGACGAAACAAATCACCGACACGAGGGCCGCCATCAAGAAAGTATCACAGCTGCTGACTTCCACTCTTGAAAATACACTTGTGAGCCGTGACAGCCTGTCATCTCACCCTTGTCCGTCTAGCTAACATCCAATTTCAAGGTCGTGCCCGATGTATACGCCAAACTACTTATAGTCATGAAGAACTTCGATGAAAAATTCAACACGAAGCTGGACTTCACCGAAACGGAGCAGGAGCAGATCTGTGACCCTCTCAAGGAGGTCAGTCAAACCGCTTCCCATCCACCCACGTTCTTCCCTGTTCCCATGTTACCGACTGATCCAAATTGCCAACCAACTAACAAAACATCCTTTGCCCACAGCTCACCCGCGAACACATCCAGTTTCTCTACGACGTCATCAATCGCCAATCCGTCATCCTTGAGGGTTCTCACTACACGATCTGGAGAGATGTGGACAACGATAGCTTTTACGAGGACCTGAGGACTGACGCGGTCCTCCGCGCGGCGCCGGGCTGCAATGATACCGCTCTGGTGGAAGACATGGCCTTGTTGGACAAGACGTTCGAGGCCGCGCTCAATGCGTACTGGACTGCCGGAAACAATGCATGAGAAGTCGGGCGCACATGTGTACTAACGCAGTGGGCGAGAACTGTTCAGCAGTCGGAGGTATCAGCCTTACAAGATCAAGCCTCAAATTCCTTCAATGGTTGGCCTCGGATAGTTGGACTAATAGAGATAGCAATGATACTTATACTCAACCGCTGAAGACTACATGCTGCGAATGGCGGACTTGTTGTTCATCTCCCATCGATGCATAATTGTACAGGCGAGGCTGACACCCAACGCCAGCAGTGAAGGCCACAGTCCTATAGAGTGCCAAAACACGAGAGGTGGGAGGCTGGAGGACCTACAAACTTGCTCTCTGCAGTGATATGGAACGACAGCATCAGTTTCCTAACACGTCTAAGCTTTCCGACGGCGGCGGCTTGGATCGCATGGTCTCAGAAGTTGATCTCTGATGTTATAGCAGACAGAGTGTAATTATCTCTGGTCATCTTACAGCTTCCGATGTCCTGTATGTAGCGGCCACGAACAGGGCATAATCGCCATACGTACAACATTGGATCGTGACTCGAAGTTGGACGTGATGTGTTAGCTGCCGAGACACGAGAGACGAACACACTATCAGAACTCTCGACTGCGAGCTACAAAGACCACAACCGGACCAATAATGTCAAGACGCCGAGCGCTTTCCAGATCTGAAACGCGGCCACGGAATGCCTCCCCGGACGATGAGCCAATGACAAGATCGATTCTAGTCTGGGAGAAGCAGTCAGCATGTGCCACCTACCGTAAGCGAACGAGGGGTTCATGTCTCTTCTCGATGGTTCGCGACAGGTGATTGAGACGGCATGCCACCACAATTCCGCTACGGTGGTTTATACTTCAGTGTCTACCAGACAAACGCCGGGATCACCTCTCGTCGGTTTCGGCTTCGTACTGCTTAAGTACTGGTGAAGTGCTTTCCAGTACATTGATGCCCTGTGCCTTGGAAATGAGAATTCGACTTACTGTAACCGTGCATCACTTTAGATGTCGTCTCGTCCTTGACCGTTCACCTAATGGCAACGCCACGGCCATCAGCCGCGTTGTATCGAGAAGATATCGTGTGTAAGGAAACACCCGGGTAGCCCTATAGCTCATGATGAGTCCTGCCAATGTTCCTCGAAGCCTAGAAGTCAAGATCCATCGAGACCAGACGACATATTGACCAGTAGCATGATCTGGCACGCGTCTCTCGGGAGCCGGCATCCACTGCAGAGTAGCACTAGTGCAGTGTACAGCAAGTTGCTTACTTCGCAGCTTTCCAGCATTGTCGCGCCTTGGGGCCGAAAATCTCCAGCACGTATCCCCGACGACTGCTGTGCTGTGCTCGATTCCTACAGCACGCTTGTCAGTACGCGCTTCCATGTCTCAGACACCACAGGCCAGCCCTGTCATGTCTGTCATGTTTGTATCTGTATCTGATTGAACATGCCAGCCTTACGCCTCGACTCCACGCAAGCTGGCAAACGCCGTTTGTTCTCAGTGGTCTGTAAGTACTTGTGTACCGGCGGGGTTAGCCAATCCTTCAAAGTCGCCTACCACCTGCTGTGCTGGGTACAGCAGAGTGAGCAGGTCGACCAGTCGGGCTCTGCTGCCGACACGGCCCGGAATCTTTGCGGAATAGGTCTGGACTCAACTCAACACCGATATCTCGGAGTGTCGTCCCGAAACTCTCCGTTATCGCCTTGCATCTGGCGGGACAGCATAGCAGTGTTCATGGTAAGAAAGCGGCCAATTTCTCCGCCATAACCGTAGCTCTCAAGAAAGCGCGTCACTGATCAGATAGCAGTCGAGCGGTCACGACGGGCCTTGCGGTTGTGTTCTTTCTTCTGTCTCCTGACCAAAGCAGCTCCGCTCCGATTGCAAAGTCAGCAGACTGCCGCCGCTTGGCAGGGTGCTGCTGACTTTACACACGCTTCCCTGCATGCTGTAGTTAATCTACCGACAACACTTGCGCCATTCCTTCTGCCACAACTCAGCTGAAAAGCCATCTCAACCAACCGAACTTATCAGCCTTGGTTGGCTAAAAGCGCCACGTTACAGAGCGAACAAGTCCTTGAGCCCGGCGCCCTGAATCTTCGCCAGGGTGTGAGCCATGGGGCGCCTTTCGGGCAATCAGATCCATCTCTGTGATTGATGGAGCGCTCGTTTCCAATGGGAGAAGTGCTCAAGATCTTCGTCTTGATACGCTTGACAAGACCTTGTGTCGACATTATTGTAGGGCGTGTACGTTGCATCGCATTGCATGACATGCATATGTGCATGGCGGCACGGACATCAAACTCTCCTGTGCTTGAGCTTGCAGAGGCACGTTTTTGAAGCTTTCGCCGTGCGGTACGAGCGGGGCTAAAAAGGAGTCTGGTTGGTGTTGTTGAAGGTACATTGGTACATACCAATGGTAGCCTAGAGGTAGTTAGCTCTTCCGCCTGTTGCAGATGAAAGCTGACGCGGGAGCAGCGCCAGTTGCGGGAGTCAAGAGACCTGTGCTCCTCGACGACGTGATCCCAGGCACACATGTCATTGTTTTCTCTCTGCAAGCTGTATTGCCTGAGATATATAGGCAGCCTATGTATACGGGCTGAAGGACGTCAGCTTCGCCTAAGCTTACTTGACCATTTCATCGCTACTCACCTTCTGTTCCTTGTCGTTAATAAGAGAGGTTCTCAACCGTATCAAAAGATCATCGCTCGAACTGCCAGTCTCAAGTATTACAACTTCGAGTCGAAGCACCGTAACTTCCAACCTGCCATCAGACATCAGACATTAGACAACAATCAGCAGAATGGAATCCATGGACTACACTTCTTACTTCACGTCGGCTCCGAACACATTCGGCTATGTTGGTTTCGTCAACGATGCCAACCTACCCAATGGCCACGGAGTCAGCAGCGAAAGCAATGCACCCATTCAGGTGAGAAAACCTGACAGCTCCGAAGCAATGAGATCAGAATCACTGATGTCAGAAACCCAGAGCATGGAATTAGAACAGAACTTCGAAGCGAGCTTGAGTAATTTCATGCCGGCCGTCTTCGATTACAACTTCGATGGGCCGATGAGATCGCATGGCAACAATGGTACCAAGTGCAACATCGCATCTGCCATTATCAGACAAGATAGTTCGAGCTCAACTTCTTCAAGTCCGGGACAGAATCTTTCGTCAATGCTCATATCCGGCAACGACTCCATGGACAGCGGAATGTCCCTGGACCATGATGGCGAAACAACTCTCGTTGGACGAGAAGATCGAAGGTCGAACAGCGTGGACAAAGAGCTTCTGACGCCCGCACAGTCGAGGCGAAAAGCCCAGAACAGAGCAGCGTAAGCCTTGAAACCCATTTATCTGTCTCTTTCCCACAAAGCAAAGCTGAGAATTTCCACAGACAACGAGCATTCCGCGAGCGCAAGGAACGCCACGTCCGAGATCTGGAGGCGAAACTTCACCAGCTCACAAGCACTACCGCATCACTACAATCAGACAACGAGCGGCTCAGACTGTTGCTGCAACGCACGCAAACCGAAAACGAGGTCCTCAAAGCCACTGCTTCGCCTGCAAAGCAACACAATCACCATCACCCGCCGTGCTTCGTAGACGATCCTCATTCGCTCCCTTCCTCTCGTTCCTCGACCTCGTCCAGAAGTACCACGTCCGACGATGATCACTTCGCCACCGTCAACCGATCATCACCAGCAGAACCACCCTCATCAACGCCCAGCAGCATGACATCGCCTCAAAGTGATAACGCAAACACGAGCTCCATCGCTCACACCAACAATCCCCGCAAACTTACTCCACACGCAGCCTGGGAAATCCTCCAATTACATCCTCTCTTCGCCCGCGGCATACTGGACATAAGCCTTGTATGCGAACGGCTGAAGCAGCTAGCTAGGAGCGACGATATGACCGGCGGGCCCATGTTCGACGAGGAAGAGGTCAGGGCTGTTGTCGAGGAGATGGGAAAGGACGGAGAAGAAGGCTTGGAATGAGTGGATCGGTTTCGGCTTCCAACCGATCCGATGCGATTTTTACCCACGATCACGGCCTGCAGTCCGTTGTAGATGAGCTCTTGTCTTTATTTTCTCGAGTCGTTCAATGATACCGGTGTGTGCGAAAAAGCAAAATGGGAATTGACGAACCCGCGGCGATATTGGGATATCTGCACGACTGGTCTGAAAAGGGGATCCAGGAGGGAGAATAGGAGGATGGGATGTTTCGAGTGGCGAATTGAACGTGTGCTCATTCCTTGAGCTCAAGAGACTCGGGATACCGATTAGCCAGTAGGTATACAGAACACTTGAAAAAGTAATGTCTCGACTTGAACTTCTCCTTTTCCCTATAACGTCGACAGGCCCGCGAACGGGAGTTATGGCCACTATGTATAAATCCTCAAAGACGACGCATTCTTCATAATAGTAATAGTGGTAGTAGTAGCAGTAGTAGTATCAGTGGCTGAGCTTAACAACAAAAAGATTAGATAACGTATCTCCATACCAGAAGCAAAAGATTAATTTCTTAATCCCCAATCTCCCAGTAATCAAGCGAACCTTCTAGTGTTTTACCACTTAAATTCACCGGCGTCCCATCAGGGTATCGAACTTGCGTCCTAAACCCGAAGATTGTACAACTGCGCTAAATCTCTTTTGTGTCGCGCTTACCACTAGGCTGAGGCTACGAGATCGCTTTGTTGAGGTGTGAGTTGTGCGCGGAGTTATATAGATTGTCTGGATGACGTGCGGTGAGGGGTTGAGGGGTGCATGTGAGCGAGCGCGGGAGGCGAGGTGGTGAGGTCGGGCCCGGTGCGGCACGCGGGAGTGGGGCGGGTGAAGTGAAGTGAAGTGAGGTCGTCGGGTTCTTCCGCTTTCTGGGCTTGTGAACTCATGTCACGTCTCTCACGTTTCTACCGGCCGGACTGGTTTGGTTATTTATCTTAGCGGACACATACGTTAGGCCACTCACTGTCTACTTTAGAGATCCACTGGGTCTCTAGGTTGTGCCGCATCACGCTCAGTCACAGCTCGCCTGCTGGATAACCTGGGCTTTGCTGTCAGACCATGCCTCATGCTCATTGTTGCTTCTGGCAGCGTGTAGCAGAGCTGAATTCGATCTTGCGTGAAGAAGTCTGGTAGGACTGGCTAGACGCGAAACTGTTTGTGTATCCAGAAAGGACACCGAATGTGCAATGTTCGCCGTATGCCGAGTCGTCATTCCATCCAGTCATGATCTGAGCTCAGTCCCAGTCGCTGTCGTCGTCTTCAACAGTCGTGCGGTTTCCTTGCCTGATACCAGTCTGCTTAGGCTCGTCCTCGTCAAGATGCCTCTTGGTCAGCCTGGAATCGCCATACTTGACAGCCCCGAGGCCGGTGAGCAGCTTCTCAACATCTGCGAATACAGTCAGCCTCGGAAATCTCTCAACACGAAACAAGAAACAACAAAACCCACCTTCAGTCTTCGTCTGCTCCCCCCTCAACTCCTTCAACGTAACAATCTGCCTCTTAACATCCCCATCCTTATAAACAAGCACAGTCGGACAATTCCGATCCGGATACCCCTCAATACACAAATCCCCCTGAATCTGACAGAACTTGACCTCTCCAAACTTCCTCGCCAACTCCCTCCAAACCTCAATCAACAACCTACTCTCCACATTCGTCCCACTGCTCGAAGTGAGCAACACCAGCACCCAAGCCTTGCGACTCTCCTCCGTCACCTCCGTGCTCCACTCGGGCTTCTGTACGGCATAGACCTGATTGTAAACACTCGCATTGACCAGGTGTGCGATCTCTTCCATGCGCTTCTGGCGGTACGAGTCGAGGAAGTCTTCGTCCTCGTCGTCTTCGAGCTCAGCCAGCTCGTCGAGCTCTTTGCCTTCGAGGCGGTTTTCGTGCGCGAGGGCGCGCGCTTGCTCAAGGGCTTCTTGGATCATGGGCGTCGGGGAGGGTTCGCGCTCGGGGATGATGCCTTTGGCGCGCAGGATGTCGTTCCATTCGGTGTCGGCGTTTGGGTCGTCGACGGGGACGTTGATGGGCATGTCGGGCGTGTTGTTCATTTTGGGTGATTGGATGGGCCGTGAGGCGAAGTGGAGGTGGTGGGTGAGGGTCGCTGTGTTGCTGTACTGCCGTATTTCGAGTGTCTTTTGCTGTTGGCGACTATGCTCGGAAAGACGATGTGTCCTAGGCTGCTGTGAAGCTCGTGAATTCGTCAAATGTTGAAGTCCCCCACGTGGTACGTCACCGGACGGGCTGCCACACTACATGTATGTCTTAGGATTCTGAAGAAGGTTTCAATGCATGAACAACACAGGAGCAACAACAAATCCCATCAGGCGTCAGTAATAATCCCAACGTACTGCATCCACACGATCGAAAAGAATGGATCACAAAGATTGTAAAGCAAGTTCTCAATAGTAGCTAGCTACATCTGGGTCAACTACAAAAAGAGAAGCCCTCGCTATTCGAAAGCTCTCCCGCTCCAGGCAACAAAGCTACTATGCTGCCATAGTATGTCTCGTGCCTTGCCAGGTATCCAAAAGTCCGCAGACGTAAGCTTCGCAAAGACAAGGAAACGGGTCTGCTGCGAGCTTTTCTTTGGCAAAATGGTACGCTGCGTCCTTCGAAGACCGGACAAGTCCATTTATTTCTGTGCTACCATATGCTGGTGAGCAAAAGGCAAAAGCAAAGTCAAGAGACACCGAAATGTGTGGTGACTCGGTCGGCTGGTGTGGGCTGTTCTGCAGCTCACTCGTAAGATAGTCGATGGAGTAGCTTGATTAGATCATGGCTGCAGGGTGTGGCAGTGCCGACCGAGGCCCATGTTGATAATGATATGGGTTATTGATGCTCGCTTTGGATACAGCCGATTGGTTTAAGTCTGCACGCTCTAGGTACCTCTGAGGTGGATAAGTCTTTGGTCGTAAGCCATCGTAAGCCGTCCGAGTTGATGATGGTTCGAACGGGTAGGTCGGAAAGAAACGTGCAGGAAAGACGAAGCGCAAGTGTGACAAGTGCAGTTTGCCGATCCTGTGGTGCCACGCCTGTGTCATGGCGAGTCGGGTTCCCCAAGTGTTGGGGATGGAGGGTCGTTAAGGTGTGTCGGACGGTGCAATATTGATACAGAGTATTGGTGGAGGGGATGGTCATCCCGGCGATCTGTGACTGCGCGACGATGGCTTGGTGTTGTTGGTCACGTAGTCATCGTCGGGTTTCCACTCTTCGGGTTGGAACTCGGGGTTTTGGTAGTGTGCCGTGTTGTAGTGTGAGCTTGAGGTGTGTCAGCAAACGTTCATGATGTGTACTGGCAGTTAGGGGCCCGACTTACTTCTTGAAGATCGACGTCGTCAACGGCATGTGCGAAATGGTCTGTGCGAACCCGTCTACATGGCTGTTATACATGGACGGTCGGAAGATTCCACTCATCTGGCCCTGCGGGTCGGCGTGTGATTCAGTAGCATGATCGGCATGTGGTAGGGATGCACACGGGCGGATGGGAAGCTCGGTGAGCACCTGCGTCGGTGGCAGCACATGGCTGACCTGTGCACTGGAGGAGTAAGCGGGCTGGGCGGGCGCCTGCTGTAGCATCTGCGGCTGAGGTGCTGGTGCTACAGGGCTAGGAAGGGTCTGGGCACAGCTCTGTACTGGGGCAAAAGGAGCAGAGAAGAAGTCGGAGCCGTAGTTTGGGCCAGACATCCATCCGTGCGAGGGTGCGATGGACATGCCGGGGATGAACATCAGGTTGTCGGTGGCGTCGCTGTAGTCACTGATGGGGGCGTACTCTGGCTGGGGTGCGTGCTGCTGAAGGTAGGCCGAGATAGGCTCGGGTGCTGCTGGCAGCGGCACATCCTCGTACTTGTACAGCAGATCGTAGTGTCCACTGATGATGTTAGCGAAGTATTGAAAATGGCATTGCTCGGGATACTCACGGCCTGTACAGGAGTCTGACGGTCGCGGCAGTGTAGCCACTGATGGGATCGAAGCGGTGAAGGTTGACCTCTTCGCCCACGCTACGGTCGAGGTACATGACCTCGAGCGCCAGGGAGGCAGGGCTGAGGATCACGTCCTTGAGAGCACTAAGGCCAAGGTGCTCGATCTCACCGTCCATGGGCATGACGTGCGCGTCGCAGTACTGGTCGACGGTCTGGCCAATCATGTAGCCAGTGTAGTTCTCTGGGTGTGTCTTCATCCAGGCGGCAGTGAGTGTCTGATGTGACGAGTCAGTACAGTCTAGCGGTGATGTATAACGGTGTGATCCTTACCTTGAAGTGGGTGATGACATAGTTCTGGACGCTTTCATCGTTGAAAGCGTCCATCAAAATTTCATCGCCGTTACCTTCGTTGATGGCGCCTGCGATACTCCTGATCAAGGTGAAGACCGCATCGGCAAAATCTTCGTAAAGGTAGGGCTGAAAGCCGGCCGAGTTCAGCACGTTCGACAAAGAGCGCAGACGGGCCTCTTCCTGGAAGCATTTGTTGCTGTCGCCAATGAAGAGCAGACGTTCGAAGTAGCCAAAAGCGACGGCTGTGTAGATGTCAGTGCGAGGACATGTGTTGAGTGTATGCGACATCACTTACCACGCCAGCCGCACTTGCCGTCACCTCTCATCTTGCGGTAATGGGAGTACTTTTGCGGGAGTGCCTATCGTTTGTTGTCAGAGACAGCAAGAAAGAAAACGGTACATTGGAATGTAGACTTACGGCAGTCTTTGCCTGGTAGGTCGCGTCGGCGGTGGCATACTCTTGGGTGATGGCGGAGCTGGGCTGACGCTGGCCGACTAGAGGTCCCTGCAGGTAAGGATAGTCAGTTGCGTGTTCATAAATGTAAGGATAACTATTTTCCGAGCATATGGAGTCTGATCCGACAGGCGATAGGGTAGGTATCATCAAAAGAACAAGCAGAACAACGTCGACATACCGTGGCTTCGCTCTCATAAGCAGCACTGAGGCGCTGCATCTCCGACATTTCCTCATCGGACGGCGGGTAAGCCATATCGGACTGCTGCGAGCGGGTGCGAGTCGACTGAGTTTGGGAGTGAGTTTGAGTGTTGGTGTAGGTCTGGGCGGGGAGGTGGTGGGAATGGTTTTGATTGAGTTGGTGGTGGTGGAGAAGTCCGGGGTCCGGGGAGCTGGCGTTGGCGTGAGCACTGGCATTGGCGCTGGGTTGGGGAGAGAAGGCGGGCGACGACTGCGCTAGAGAAAGCTGCTGCTGCTGCTCCGGCGCCACTGCAACGGATGGATGCGCGGTCTGCAGCTGCACGGAGCGATAGTCGGGTGTGAGCAGCAACGGTGAGTGGTGGTAGGATGGTTGCGGCGCGTAAACATGGTGGTGGTGGTGGTGGAGTGCGTGCTGCTGCTGGGACAGGGGCAGAAGGTGGTGTTGTTGTTGCTGTTGCTGCTGCTGCTGCTGCTGCTGACTCTGCTGCTGGTATTGTTGTTGCTGCTGCTGCTGGACGAGGTGGTGGTGGTGGAGACGCTGGTGAGGGTATGTCGGGTAGGCGGCGGCGGGATGCAGCATCTTGCCCTCTGTCTGTCTCTCTACTCGCTCGCTTAGGAGCAGCCGGCGATCGACGACGATGAGATGGAGCCCTGGAATTCAGCTCGACTGCGGGCGGGCAGACGACAAGAATACTCTGCGTTTGGGTCTTGCACGCTTGCGCACAACCGACTCAAAGTAAGCTGGAGTCGACTCTTGTTTGCTATAGGCAGGCTGATGAGCTGGCTGCCAGCTGGACAAACGCTGGAAGGGGGGATCGAGGTGAGGGCACGCGATGTGACGGGATGCACTGGCGAGTCCCGGCTACCTGGTCACCGCCAGCGTTCTGATGCTGATGCTGACGCTCACGCGACGAGGTGCAGTGCGGAGTAGAGTTGTACTCTGGACAAGACAGGACAGAAGAGGCAAAGCAAGG
>Ga0265780_10001436_pt1 | contig 33435 bp, 33 predicted proteins | sample P1T30metagenome_FD_192432 | JGI IMG/M metagenome (GOLD analysis project Ga0265780, IMG submission 192432) | Plant litter microbial communities from East Loma Ridge, Irvine, California - P1 T30 | ecosystem: Environmental > Terrestrial > Plant litter > Unclassified | place: USA: California...
CAACCAACCAACAATCCCTCCTTCAATCCCAATCCCTCACCCAATCCCAACCCCCCCCCCCCCCAAAAAAAAAGAGGCCAAACTAACACAACCCCCAGGACCCCCTTCCAAACAGCCTACCCCTGCGAAATCTGGCCCTACCGCCTGCGCTCCCGCGGCCTCATCGTCACCCTCACCACAGCAGTAATCGCAATCTTCTTCAACACCTTCGTCAACCCGGTCGCGCTCGAGCGGCTAGGCTGGAAATACTACTTCGTCTTCCTCGCTGTGCTAGTAATCATGGCGTTCACTATCTACTTTTTTTATCCTGAGACGAGGGGCCACACGCTCGAGCAGATGGCGGTGGTGTTTGATGGCGCGGAGGCGGAGGGGCGCGTTGTTGCGGGGGGGTTGGTGGTTAGGGCGGGGAGTGGGGTTGGGGGGGAGAAGGGGGGTGTGGGGGTTGAGAGGGTTTGGGGGGAGGAGGCTTGATTTTGGGCAGGGTGGTGGTGGTGTGGGGTTTTTTTTGTTATTTTTTTTTGGTGCGTGTGGGAGGCGTTTGGGAACAAAAGGATTTTGGGGTAAGGGGATTCATGAAAAGTCATGTTTGAGCGGGTAGCGGTTTTTGCTTGGGGCGAAATCCAACCGTCATTACAGCTTGCAATCTAACACTCGTTGATGAATAAGGTTGGCCACTGTTGAGATGAGAGGGCTCACTTTTCGATACCGAGTTCCCCATCCGCCACGAAACGAAGAATCCAAACCTCGATTTCCAACCCCGCCCCCCTTCCCATGCCTATAACTTCACTCATTATCCCTAACATCAATAACCGTCTTCTTGAACTGCCTAGCCGGCACCCTGCGGTTGAACAAGATATCCAGCTCGCGGTACGAGCGGTGCTTGAACTCGGGCAGGAAGAAGAAGGCCATGATCCAGCACACGAGCGCCGTCCCGCCCCACACGTAGCCGCACTTGCCCGCCATGTTCCAGCCCGTGGTGTTGAGCATTTGGGATGCTAGGTAGATCATGGGGATTTCGGCGACGTAGTATCTGAAGAGGAGAGAAGTGGGATTAGTAATGGGTTATGGGATCGGATGTCTTTGGGTAAAGGGATACGTACGCGCCACGGCCGACCCCAGTGCTTAAAGCTCGCAGACGGACGGAAGAGGCTTCCGCGATGATGGAGTAGGAGATGGGGCCCATTGCTCCGGCGAAGACGGTTGAGATTAGGATCCCCAACACGGCTTGGGCGTAGTTGGTTGCTTGGGTTTGGGTGATGGAGGCGCAGATGCCGAGGAGCATGAGCAGGGTGACGTTGACGGCTGTGCCCCAGAGGTAGATGGTGCGGCGGCCGAACCAGGCGGTGAGGAACCAGGAGAAGGCGTTGGCGACGAAGCCGACGCATGAGTTGATCAGGCCGAGCTGGAAGGCGAAGTCGTGGCTCATGCCGGCTTCTGTATGGGTCGTTAGTATTCCACTATCATTTGGGTGGAGATGACTTACGTTCGAAGAAGAAGGTGGCTTGGTTGGCGATGAGGTTGCCTGCGAAGTTCTGCGATGCGTACATCAAGCAGGTGATGGTTGTTCGCCTGAGATCGGTGCCTTTGAACAAGTCGAGCAGACTCGGGTTGCCGCCGAGCTTCGCCTCGATCTCAACGGTCCTCTCAATCATGGCAAGCTTCTCCTGGTGGTTCTCCGTCTGGTTTCCAAGACGCTTGAGTGACTGAAGAGCTTCGGTCGTACGGCCTTTGCGAGTGAGCCACCAGGGAGACTCCGGTGCGAAGAAGATCAAGACCATGAGCGGAGTCTGAGTGCGTCAGCTTTTGAACTGATCGTGTATCGTCAGGCGACTTACGGGAAAGATCCATTGGAGAGCAAGAGGCATTCGCCATGCCCATTCGTCTTGACGCCCGTTGTATGCATACGTCACACCGGCGACGAGGATGCCTCCGATCGACCAACTCATTTGGAGTGTTGCTGTGCAAGCACTGCGAAGTGCGAGAGGGACGACCTCACTGGCGTAGGCTGCAATTAACTATCAGCTGACTGTTCGGGCTATGGTACACAGACCAGAGATTGTACTTACCAGGTGCATTCGCAATGAAGATGCCCCAGGGGATGCCCTCAAAGGCCTGACCGATGACCAAGACCTCGAGTGAGTCGGCCTACGAGAGATTAGGACTAGACTTCAGAGCTTCAAGATCAAACAGCTTACAAAGAACGAGATGAAGATGGTTGCGTTCATAAGAACCAGTCCCAAAAGAGTAGTCCATCGATAGCCCAGGATGTTGGTAATGGGGCCAGCCATGAAGACACCAACAAAGGCACCACATTGCCCGGCTTGGAATAGCGACGACTGCCATTTGGTCTCGATGGCATAGACGATTGGTTTGACACCAGGATCGGAGACTTGAATGCCGTATCTCTCTTGGAAGTGGGACAGCGCAACGAAGTTACCGTTTAGGAACATGTCGAACGACTCCATCACACTGTAAGCGTGTCAGCTTGGAGCTCACTGCGCCGACAACTTGCCTTGATCGAGATAACGAGGTTCGACGTTCGACAAGACAGGGAATACTAACATGGTGAAGCACATCACGAATGCCCAAAAACAGGCCATCTTGTGGCTCACGACAGCCTGCCACACTGACTGGTTGTGTTCAGAGTCTTCACCTTGAAAGGCATCTGTCATGAGATCCTTGTTGACTAGGATCTCCGAATGAAGAGTGTCCTTCTCCTTGAGTTGTTGGATGTCGACATCGTATTGCTTCGTCGGCTCAACCCCTGTAGACGCCATTTTTGCTGTCCAGTTGGTCAAACAATGTAGGAAGGAGGGAGATGAAACCTAGATCAACAACGAGGAGCACACGACAGGCGACATGCGCACTTAAGAGCTCGTTCTGCATGAAGGTATGCACCACATGAATTTAGCCAGTCGTGCAGTGGCACCCACATCCCGAGCCACCAACGCCGCGTGACAAGCGATCCTTCCAAGTGACAGCAAGCATTGAAAGGCGTTTGCAAGCTCCGATGCCAAAGTTGCCCAGCTGAGAAGCCTGGTGGCGTACTTTTGAGTTTGAGATTGGTGGAATGAGACATTAATATGCACGGCGCATCCTTTACCCCCGCAATCTCGTAAATGATACCCTGGGGAAGCCTGGGGTAGGCGACAAGCGAAAGGTCAGTGGTCAGTGGTCAGTGAGCGAGTCTTGGATCGGAGCTTGTGGGCCTATACCAGGCACGACAATCGTGTCGCCAGGATGAGGTTGTGAGCTGTGGTCCCGATGGTTCTGTGATTGTGGTCCCGATAAGCGGTTGCGTTGCTGGGAATCCCAGATGATCTCTCGAGTGGCACACGGATGTGTCCTTCGTTTCACGTGGCACGCAAGGTAGTGCACATGAAGTCGCGAGGGGGCAGCTCAGCAGTAGGCTTGTCGGGAATGGCTCCCCTAGGTACCACCTAGGCAAGGCGAGCGCCGAGCCCTTGGGTGCATGCTTCGCGCGAAATGGTTTCTTATCAGGCGAGCAAGGCTAATACGGCTGCGTCGCTCCACGCCGGGTGGCTTGACCAAGCAGCAGTCTTGTTCGGTAGTCATGCGTTTACCGCCATGTTGGACATGCTCATGGATTGTCCAGTAGTACGGTAGGGTACTTGCAGCAAAGAAGAAGGCCTCGGGGCGAGTGTAGTCTTGAAAGTCCGACGGCAACAAAGGATGCGTATTCTGGCAGGTTATCATGATAGTTGAGAGCGCTCAAGAAGATTGTTGAGGCAACACAGATGAGACCATAGGTGCAGCACGGCGTTCAGGCGATTGTGAGATTGCCGGTGACCTAGCGTTGAGTCGGTGTGAAGACAACGACGATGTGGTAGAGTGTTTCCGAACAATTCACAAGCAGGTATACACCTGTCAGTAATACCTGCAGCGTGCTCATTAAACCATCTGTACGTGTTTGTCGAGAGGTTGGATGTGTAAGTGAGGTCCATCTCCCTTCATCGTCAAAGTTTATCCTCGGCCAACAGCTCGAGCAACAACGTCACCGCGCGACATCCTCTCACAACCACGACCACCATGCCCAAAGCACTCACATTCAAAGGCGACAAACCCAAACCCAAGAAGCGCAAGCGTACGCAAGAGGAGAAAGATGCCAGAGATGAGGGCCCCTCGTCAAAGCAGCTGGTACCTTCAGGCGACGCGCCGGCAGAGGTAGAAGAAGACGAAAACTGGGTCTCAGTAGACAACGTGAGCGATCTGGCTGGACCGGTGATGCTGGTCTTTCCCTCTGAGCCAGTCATGTCGCTGGCATGCGATCAGCTAGGTACTGTGTTCGCAAGCAAGGTTGAAAACATGGTCGAAGGTGTTGCCTCGAGCGCCGAGCCCCACGATGTCAGGCAGGTCTTTGTCGCGACACGCGTCGTGGGCAGCGAGACCGATGTTGTACTCAAGGGATGCAATGGAAGGTAAGTGTGGTCGTATGAGATCGTCTAGTCTTCTTCTCTAACACATGCTGCAGATACCTTGGTTGCGACAGCATTGGTACTCTCTCCACAACACGCGAAGCCATATCCCCCGAGGAAACCTTCAAATGCCTGCCTTCGGAAACCCAGCCTGGCCTCTTCACCCTTCGCTCCATGCGCAACACATATCTCAGCATTGACGCCGACTCGTCTCCTCCTGCGATCCGCGGCGATGCCGACGAAATCACGGCCGCAACAGAGGTCCGTTTGCGTATGCAGGCTCGTTTCAAGCCAAAGAACAAGGACGAGAAGGCAGAGAAGGTCCGCGCGAAGATTAGTCGCAAAGAGTTAGAAGAGGAGGTCGGCAGGCGTTTAGACGACGACGAAGTGAAGAAACTGAAAAAGGCAAGGAGAGAGGGAAACTTCCACGAAGCCATGCTGGATGTCAAGGTCAAAGGAAAACACGACAAATTCGCTTGAGATACCCAACCTGAGCCGCAGAAGAAGTGAAACGTGCGGGCAACATTTACCCGACCAAACGATGCCTGGTCAATCTTGCCAACCGCACTGCTTTACCTCAGGACCCTTCTCACCACCAAGCCGCTTGTACCGATCATCTTCCACTCCTGCGAACTTTCTTTGGCTCATCTCGAACCGAGCCGTCATCCTGCGAATCACTGCCATTGTTATTGCGATCCATCAATCTTCGACCGACCTGCCACCAATGCTGTCCCGGCTCCGTATCATGGCGAATCAACTTCGGCATCGACTGCTTCCCCTTACTTTTGCTGGTCTCCTTCGGTCGCAGAGGAAGTCTCTGATATCCCAAGTGCGGAGGGCTAGGGAGAAGGACTGTCGGCGGCCTCTGTGGCGCTCTGTCTCTGGCCACAGGCGTTCTATTCCGATGCGGAGTGCTCCGTGGTGGTTCTGAGAATTTGATTCTGCTGGATGGTGCAGTGGCGCTTATGCTCCTCTCGACAGGGCTGCTTGGAGGTGTTCGAGGCGGTGGTTTGATGGCCTTTGACATGCTCATGCGGTTTCGGGGATCGAACTCGTCGAGTGAGTAGTTGTTGTGTGCGCGTGGTGAGCTGGAAGGTGGCGTCACTTCGGGATGACAGCAACACCAGAGACGCCAGTCTGAAGGCGACATGGCTGGAGGTCTGGGGTATTCTGGCATGATGGTCTGGAGCAAATGTGGACGCTTCAAATAGAGCCCATATATGTTTGTGTGAATGGCTGGGTCAAAGCGGATGTTTGCCGGTGTTGTTGGTTGAGTGAACAATGGAAGTGAATCCGGTCTTTGGTGTTTGCAGATGATGAGTGTGTGTCTTGTACTGATGGCCACAATGTGTGGTAGTGAGAAGTACTTGCGATCGCTGGTGCAAGTACGCTTCTAGGCATGTGACTATCGACCTACCTTGAATGAATGGCCGGGGTTACGATGCGGCATTCAAACACGGTTTTGCGGCCAAGGCTCCCAACATACAGGCATGGCCGATAGCAAAACGAAGAATGACAGCACTCGACGCGTGCTCTGTGATCATTGGTGGTCATGACATGGGTGAGTCTTTGTTCAATGACCTCGGATTCCATTCTTCCTTGGGTACTTCAGTGTCCTTCCTGCTTCCTGCTTCCTGCTACTTTCTCACTATCCATATCCTGTTGGAATCGCAACAAATCCAAGCACAACTTCCTCGGATGTCTCATCGTCGTAACAAACCACCGCCACAAAAGCAGTTTCAACGGCATCGCTGTAAGTGCGGCCTCGAGCATCTCCCTGCTCTCAACTCTGATCATGAAAGATTTGACAAGATGTCGAGGGAAAGATACCAAGCAACTCACAACTCTGCTCAGTCTTCAACTTCTGATTCTCGTCCATATGACCGCTCAATTGATCGTCCTACATCTCCAAACCAGCTCAGCACGCCCCAGGACGGAATCTATGGTCCACGGCCGCCGCGTACCCTGGCCCACACAGCAAAAGTCGGAGAGGGAGATAGCAACCGGACACTCAACTCGGTACCCCTCATCCCCTCTTTCGACCGTCCGCCAATTCAGACGAACGATCACCACGTTCCTTTTGATCAGCGCACGATGGTCGGAGACAGGCCACTAAACGATGCCAGTCACGAACTACAGCCACCACGTTCTTTCGGGGAGCGCGAGCGAGGCAATCCCAGCACAGACTATAACCCAAGCAGTCACCCTCATGGCCACTTTAACCAAGGTCATTCAGTGGTTGCCAATCGCCCAGCTTCTTCCATGTTCCCTCCCGGAATGCTACCTGGGCGTGAAAAGTCCATATGTGAAGGCGTATATCCATCAGGACATTCGTACCGATGCTCCTGTCCTGACTGTATTGCTGTCACTACTGTAAGATTGGACCGTGAGAAGGCTGAGCGTGAGCAGACGAAGAGACGGAAGGTTGCATCTCGCTTGGACGATTGTGTCTCTTACAACGATGGGCCTTCAAGGTATAGAGATGCAGACCATCAACAACCGCGCATTGATGCTCAGTACGGAAGGTCAAGGCCGCCCTTGAATGAGCCTCTCCGTCCGCCGGTCCCACCACTTCCACCGCTCATCGCTCGGCCGGATCCGCCGCAGTTGGTCGATCGAATTGTTCCTACTCATAACGTCGATCTCGGAATATCCAGTCTCACGATTGACGATAGTACCACGACGCCGCCTCGGCAACGTCGACCTGATCCCCGGCATAGCCGCCACCTTGACAGTAGAAGAAGGGCTTGGGAGCTCTTGTAGCGTGACTTTGATCGCTGAGAAGCTCATGACCAAGACCCTTTGATGTTACTTTTGAGATTTTGGCGCAGGGTTTGATAGCATGTTTTGATCAGCTACTGAGCGGAGACACACTTGGCCTCCTTGTTGTTCTGAGGACACTAAACCGATTGCCATCAAAAATCAAACCCGATGGACGGGGCTGCAGCAACATAGCGAACGTGCCAAGACAGAGTACTTCCGCGACCACATTACCCGGGCCCATCAGTGCATCGTCCATTCCGACTAGGGTGCCACCGCGCTTTGTTTCGCCAGGTTTGCTACGACCTGGATTCCCTTACTGTATCCCCTAGCGTACAAGCGTCTTGAGATACCGTCGTCGACAGCCAAGACTCGATGTAGTCGAATGTGATGCTTCGTTTGAGGATCGCCTGCTGGCGTTGGCACATGGCCCACAGAACGCCCTCGAGCTTACTCAGCCTCCTTTCGATTCTGTTTAGAATGCACTGAGCGTCCTCGCTGTCGCTCTCGCTGTCTGTAGCAAGGTAAGACACCTCGGGCTGGATAAGGGTTTGAGCCATTTGGGCGGTTTCCAGCGGTTTGTTTCCAGTGAAAGTGATCACAACGTATGGGTTTGGATCGTGTAAATGAAGTTCGACCAAGTCTCAATGATCGTTAGTGGTAGACCTCAGATCGAACACATCGTTAGGTAACGTACTTTTATCATGTATTGACCTTACAGTTCGTTGGATAAGACGATTTCTTGATGATCACTCATTTAGATCTGAGCAACGAAAAACCAATGCGTGCGTTGACATGCACTACCAACACCTCTGTCCTGCCTTTTCGGACCGGTCGTTTTGACTCTGACTCGAATATTGGTGTCCGGATGGTCCAGACATCGAATGCTTACCAATCCCACGCGTCTGGTCATGAATTAGTTAACCGTGGCATCGTTAGCAGCCGCAGGGTTAAGAACGACGACCTTTCCCGGCAAATGTGGCACACATGTTGGAATAGAGGATCCCACTCCAACACTAACCCTGACTCGGCGCTAAGAAATCTCTGGGCTCCATAACAGATCTCAGATCTTGCCGCGTTCACCTCCGCGTAACTTTACGACCCGAGAATAAGTGGGATGACAGCCTTATGTCTTTCACCATCATCGAGGCATAGCACCAGAAGCGGCAAAAAGCTGGGACGAGACAAATTCTAAGGATCTTGGAGTCCAGACTGCAACCACACTCGAAGAGCTACCGTTGTCCCTCACAGCATCGCTTACACATGACGCTCAGACTCGGAGATTCATTACCAGCAGCAACCCTTGAACAGTCACGGTCGTATACGCTGACCTCTGGTCTCGAAGCATTGAAAGCTGGGCTGCTTGAAACCATTCCTCATCGACTTCTGACCCTTTGAAGCCCGATGACTTTCCCGAGAGTTGACCGTTGCAGACAAACGCCTCCCGGTGAAACGCAGCAGTACACGATCAGCAGTAGATCTGCCGTTCTTAGTGCAAGCTGATCTCAGTTACCTTACTCAAGTCGAGATGGCATGCTCACATTGGCCAGCTCTGATTAGGTTGACGTCCCGTTGCATCTAACTTACTCTTTGTGGTATATGCCCAACCCGAGTCACAGGTATGACGACCATATACGTAGACCCTTGGTAAAGCTCACTACTCAACCCTTTCCTCCATCCGCCGACCTGTGAGGACGTAGAAGTTCTGTCGTCCGAGAGACTTGAACTCATCGATAACCGATAACATGGAGAAACACTCGCAAGAACCTTTGCAACCTGGGAAAATCGAGCCACACCACCTGCATTTGTCCGACAATGAACAGGCCGAGGGGTCCGCTCTGGATAAGGATGCCGAAAAACGCCTACTCCGGAAGCTCGATCTTCACATCATTCCAATTTTATGGCTTATCTTCATGCTCGCATTTTTGGACAGAACTAATGTCTATATCCCTTCATCCCCGTCAGATCAGCATCACTGACATTCAATACAGATTGGCAATGCCAAGATCCAAGGCATGACGGAAGATTTGAACCTGACGGGCAACGACTACAACATCGCGTTGCTGAGTTTCTTCGTCACTTACATCATCTTTGAAGTACCAAGCAACCTGATCATCAAGAACGTGAGACCTTCCATCTTCCTTTCGAGTATCATGGTTCTGTGGGGCATCGCCACATTGGCCCAAGGGCTGGTAACAAACCTCGGAGGTTTAGTTGCTCTTCGATTGCTGATCGGCATTTTTGAGGCTGGATTATTTCCTGGCTGTCTGTACCTTATCTCTTCATGGTATAAGCGCTATGAACTGCAATGGCGGTTCAACCTATTCTTCTCCGCTTCGATCTTAGCTGGAGGCTTCGGGGGGCTACTTGCGTATGCTATTGCGCACATGGCTGGCGCAGGGGGCTACAATGGCTGGTCTTGGATCTTCATACTGTGAGTGGTCTGTTTCCTCTTTAAGGCCCATGACAACGTTACTGACATTTCCCACCAGTGAGGGCACTTTCACCACCCTTGTCGCGCTGTTGGCGTGGATGGCAATTCCCGATTGGCCTGAAACCGCAAAGTTCTTGACAGACGAGGAAAGAAAGATGGTTCTTACCCGGCTGAGCGCCGACGTTGCCGACGCAAAGATGGACCGACTCGACAAGGCGGCAGCAAAGCGCGTATTCACGGACTGGAAGATCTACATCAACATCCTCATGTTCATCGGCGTTGCGAACAGCAGCTACGCCCTCAGCTTCTTCACACCGACAATCATCAACGAGATGGGCTTCCAGGCCGAAGCCGCACAAGTCCGCAGCATTCCTGTGTTCGTAGTGGCAGCGATTTTGACAATCGCCACGGCCTATTGGTCCGACAAGATACGGCACCGTTTCGGCTTCGTCATCGGCGGTATCCTTCTTGCGACAGCCGGGTACGGGATTCTGCTGGCGTACGACAGCGTGCCGGTCGGTGCCAAGTACGCGGCGTTATTTTTCATCGTCAGCGGGGGCTTCATTGCTCAGACGGCCGTCACGGCATGGTCACAGAACAACGTGGCCGGCCACTACAAGCGTTCCATGTCGGCCGCCATGATGGTCGGCTTTGGCAACTGTGGAGGCATCACTGCGAGCAACATCTACATCACGAGCGAGCGCCCGCAGTATCCGACGGGCCTTGGTGTGAGCTTGGCGCTCTTGTGGCTCTGCGCTTTTGCTTCTACAGTGTTTGTCGTTGGCATGCGTTGGGAGAATAAGCGCAGGGATAGAGGTGAAAGAGATTCTCTTCTCGAAGGCCCTGATGGCGACAACCTGGGCGACGACCATCCCAACTTTAGATACACTTTTTAGTGCAGAAGTGCTACTGCGCGTGTTCCTTCTCCACTGCCTTCGGTATCCGGACTGTTGTCGCTGTAACCAAGGCCCCTGCCAACGCCGCCGCTAGGCCATACCACCAGATTGCCCGGATACCTTTCAGTCCTATCTCTCCACCCGGCAGCTTGTCTACTTTCGTCCCAATCGCCTCGGCGATGCTCGTCATGATCGCTACTGTCAGATTCTGCACAGTCACCAGAAGGCTCCCTGCAGTACCCTGGTAGCTCTTAGGCACACTGCTCGTGATGAAGATGGCCGCCGCCGCAAAGCTCATATCGGGGCCGAATGTGGCCAGTGCAATACCAGGCATCGAAAGTGTCCAGTAGCTGGTTCCAGGGTCTTGGGGGAGGAAAAAGGCTGGGCCAAGGCCGAAGGCGATCATGCTGATGGTGAGGATCACGTGGGTGGGCACGAGGTGCATCGTTTTGGATACGACCCACGCGGCGAGGATGCCTACGATGCCGTTGGGGAGCAGGTAAAGTGCGGTGACCAGTGGAGTTGCGTCTTGGTAGCGCTGCCAGAATTGGATTGCGTAGAATTGCCATCCGCCACCTGGGAGGCACTGTCAGCTACAGGTTTATGGAAAAATTGCATTGCTTGTCGACTTACTGTACGCTCCGAGACCCAAGAAATAGGCAACGAGGAGGCTTGTGAACCCCGGCGTTTGCCAGAGTTTGTTGGGGACTAGAGGACGAGCTGCCCGTTTCTCAAAAAAGTAGAAGCCGCCGAGTGTCACGATCCCGAGAATGATGCTGACGTATGTGTACGGATTCCAATGCGCAGATGAGCCCTGAGTGAGCCCAAAGACTAGCAAGCCACATCCCGCGGCCGCAAGCATGGCGCCGCCGATGTCGAATTGGCGCCATGAAAGCGTCTCAGCGGAAGTATTGTCGCTCGCCGGACGCAGGGCAGGAATCGTGAGATGTGCCGTCAGTGCAAAGCCCGCGATCAGGATGGCCGTACTGCCAAAGATCCACGGAAGATGCGAGCTCAGAGCTCCTGCCTGCAAACAGCCCAGCCAGTATCCGAACGGAGAGCCAGCCGCCATCAAACTGAAGACCCTCGTCTTACGGAGACCAGGGTTATACACCCGACCAAGGATACTCATCGATGCCGAGACAAGTACGCCGGCCGCGAGGCCCTGCATTGCTCTCGCAACAAAGAAAAGCACTTTCAGTCGTGGGCTAATTGAGACTGCGGCTATTGCGTTCCACAATGCCGACCAGAGAAAGCCCCAGACCATAAGTGGCTTTGGTGGAGTGAGGTCGGCCAGCGATCCGGAGATTATCACCGACAAGCCAGCTGCAAGCGAAGACGATCCGAGCAGCCATGGGAGTTGGGATGGTAAGATACCGAGGGCGTCGCCGAAAGCGGCTTGCGTTACGGCGACGTGACCGATCAGAATAGCAGCGACCAGCTGGCCGCCTGTGCATGTCAGTACGAAGATGACTTCTTCGAGAAGGCTGTGGAGTTCGGCGGGGATGCCCTGGGGGACTGGAAGGGTTGGTCGGCCGTGATCTTCGACTGGGTCGGTGTCCCAGATGCCAGAAGAGACAGTGTTATTTCCCTCTACGTCGTTCTGCATACAGACAAGCTCAAACGATGTGCTGGAAGGGAGCTCGGCGGGAGTGATGGCATCTTCATCCTGCATTCTTAGTCGTTCTCGGTCGTCGGCGTCGGAACGGAGTGCATCTTTTGCTGGTTGGGTGAAAATTGTCCTGCGATTCTCTTCATCCAAAGAAGTGGTTGATCGGATACCTTCTGTCGAGTTGCTGATATCTCTCTGGGTGCTCCCCGCATCTTGAATGCTCGGTAGATGCATTGTAGAAGCTTTTGGTGCTCAACTTACGGAGTCGTTTTACAAGATGTGCAGTGCTAGTTTGGATTGCAGACGTTCGCTGAGATTGAAGAAGCTCAATCTCGATCGTTTAGACAGACTTGATAAATGTTGTGAATGTGTTAGAGAGATCAAGATGCCAGATTTGTAAGCCCCCTCTTGTGCTCAGCTCGGGCCACGTCATAACTGCGTAAGTGAATCTGCGAACATTGGAAACAACCTTCAAATGATACATTTTGAGAATCCATCAATTCCGCTAACGCGCAGGAACATGATGATATCACGATGCCGGAGGTAAAGCTTAGGTGAATTCTACATATGACGATCGCTTGTTCGATCACCGCAGCCGTGTCTGAGATCTTTCCTTGTTAACAGACAACTTACAACGCATCACCTTGCAGAGCGCACCCATCGACATGGCTGACAAGAACTTCATACGATACGATACCCCAGACCTGACACCAGAGATCCCGGATGAGTCGCAAAAGATCCAAGCACTCCACGACCTCATCAACAGCGTCCAGCAAAAGAACTTTGCCCACCATCGCCACGGCTTCCGCGGAACGCACGTAAAGACGCAAGGGATTGTCAAAGGCAGACTGACAATCTTACCCGACCTGCCAAACCACCTTTCTCAAGGTCTCTTCGCCAATGGCGGGCGCGAGCACGATGTAGCCATCCGCTTCGCCAACGAACCGAGCTTCCTCCAAGAAGACCGAGCACCTGGACCACGCGGCTGCGGTATGAAGGTCTTTGATGTTGAAGGTGACTTTATGGAGCCCGAGGGAGCGCAGAGTCGCACGCATGACTTCACTTTCAACAACGCGCCAGTCCTGGAGCTTCGCGACCTGCCGACTTGTCTGGAGATTTTCCAGCTGAGGGAAAAATACTTCGACGATGGGCCGGGGCTTGAGGCTGCTTTGAAGAAGCGCAAAGACAGCGACTTGCAGTTTGCGCCCAAGAGTCTTCCGAACCAGCACTTCCTCAGCTATGTGATGTACTCACAGTCTGCCTTTCGTTACGGCGATTACATAGCCAAGTACGCACTCTTCCCGACAACCCAGACACAGAAGGAACTGGAAAGTTTCCAGATCACGGATACCTCCGACCGTGAACAGCATTCGATGTGGCTGGAAGACTATTTCGAGAATCACGACGCCGAATTCGACTTCCGTGTGCAGCTTCTCGAGAACCTGGACGAGCAGAGCGTTGAGGACTGCTCTCAGGAATGGGATCAAGATAAATACCCCTTCCAAACAGTGGCGAGAGTCGTTCTGCCAAAAGGTCAAGACGCTTTTGATGCGAAGCGGAGGGTCTTTTGGGAGGATCGGATGAAGTTGAATCCTTGGTATGGGCTTGACGCTCACAGACCACTCGGAAGTGCAAATCGACTGAGAAGATCGCTTTACCAGCGGAGCGTGGCGAAGAGAAACGAGCTAAATGCTTCGCAGGCGGAGGCGATTGGCTTTGTGGAGCAGATCCCGTGAGGTCAGATCCTGCAGCATGTTTGCTATCAAACAGTTCCACTGAGATAGCGACAACAGTTCTGAACAGGTGACACAACCCTGACAGCCAGATCCCTGCGCCATTGCTCGTTCAAGAACACTCGCGGCGACTCGTTCAGACACCATCGAATCGCAGAAGCCATCGCAGGACCTTCATTGGACTCCACTTTGTCCAGCCATTTCCCTGCAACTATAAGACGATATAAAGGCTCTGACTTCTGGGCATCGCTGAAGCCCAACTTTTGCCACCACTCGCAACTTTCGATCGGCATGTGGCAGCAGAGCTCGAGCAATACTATCCCGAGACAAACGAAGAGGCGGTCTGCCGTTGCTGCTGGCGGACTACTACTTGTGGCTTGTGAATGTTGGAAGCCGGCGTTGATGTAAGGCTTGTTCAAGACAGGGACGCCGTTGTCCAGTGGGAAGTTAATGTCGCTAGCGGTCCAGACCTCAGTAGCCCACGCTGTTGATTGAAGCTGGAGGTGTGATGAGCACATGGCGAGCGCTATGGCGTAAGTCTGGTTGCGATACAGTTCTCTTCCTGCGGTATCGAGCAACAACTCCTTCAACGACATACTGTCTGACGACGTTTGAGTGAGAGGCTGCAGCGAGACAGAGTAAGTCTGGTCCGAGATCTCATCTCTCAAGGCACCAATACACTCGGCCTTCTTGCAACAGGTGGACATGATATTGCACATGTGCTCGATGTCGATACCAAGGTTCGATGTTGTTGAAGGGGATGGAGACACAGCAGGCCTCGTCGCCGGTGAGGGGGGAACGCTCGGTCCTTGAATGGAAACTTTTTTCTTGCGATCGTCAAACCTATACCGCGTCAGCTCGCGAGCTACAGGCTCAGAGTAAGCATCGGCATACCTTTTCTTGAAACGACTAGAGAAGCTTGGTTTTGAAGTAGTCGGGAGCCCAGTTCCAGACACCGTCGAACCCGCTGTCGCTGCTACGGGTGTCGTGGGAAGTGGAATGGTGATTGCGTTCACCAAGTCACTAGTCTTGACATGCTCAATCTTCAGATCTTGCTCCCGCCATGGATGAGCAGCTAGTGGCGAAGAAGAAAATAAGACCAAAAGACAGAATTCGAACGCTGGAGACGTGCGATGCTGCAAGTACAAGCGAGCATGGTGATGATCCCGGCACTGACAGCCCCAAGCACGTCCCAGTAGATCGTGGAGACGCTGTGCGTGTTTCCAGTACTGAAGGACGTGTTTTGCCAGAGAGGAGTGTCTGGAACTTGGTGTCGAGTCTTCACGCAACGCGGCCACTTTCCCGCCAAACTTGAGGAACCTCTCGAGCTTTTCGTTGTTTTTCTGGATGTTGCTTATGAAGGTTTCCTGCTTCGTTTTGTTCGTGGCAAACTTGATCCTCTCCATCTGGAAGTCAAACTTGACATATGCTTGACGAGTTTTGCTCATCAGGGTATCATCTGCATGCTTTGAAGAAGTTCCGCCTGCGGTCTAAATCTCGTTAGCTTCCGGCGTTAGGTTACGACCACATTAACAATACCTTTGCAGTGAAGATTCGATATTGCTAGCGTTTGACCTGTCAGCTTTCCGATCAGCGTACCTCGTCGGCTCCCAAGTTTCGCAAGACTCACGATGCTGGGTTTGTCGAAGCCGATACTCTTCAACAGCTGCATGCACTGTTTTTCTGTATCTTCTAACACCTGGATGAATGGCATGTGGGCGTCCCCTAGCCGCTGATGGAGTGCTTCGCTGATGTCTTGATCGGCCCAACTACTGTCATCGGTGTTGTTGACGATCCTGTCCAGGTCGTCCTTGTGGATCATCTCGTCATTAACGAGAGGTCTCACAAGCGTCTCAATGATCAATCGGAAGAGCAGCTCCTCGTGTTCAAGGTCTCTGAGGACGTTCCGGTATAGTTTCTCGAAATCGCGAAGCCGATTATTGGCCGCAGCTAGGTCTTCATACCACCGGAAGAGGCTGATGGCGAGGGGAAGAGCCCCAAGGACAATCCCAACGACCTCGATGCCGCTCATGCTTTTGACTGACTGGGATCCGATGGAGCTGTGGTTCTACAGAAATGGATAACTGTTTGGAGTCTCCGAAGGAAACAGTCATGTGTTGCTAACTTCAGCTCCAGAATATTGGACACTGAACATCTGAGCTTCGCTTAGATACAGCACATCTACCCCGCTGTGGCGTTCATGAGCTGATAGAAGACAGCATCTTACTCGGAGCCGAGTCATCTCTTGTCGACATGTACAAAGTCAGCCTTCTTGTGGTCTCGACGCGCGGTTGATAACAATGCACACGATCAAATTTGCTGATCAAACAAAGGGTTACAAGCTCGATGGCAGCTACCGACTCAGGAGAGTTCGCAGTCAAGGTTCAGGGTCTCATATCCGACTTTAGACGAGCGGTTCTAGACATACACTGCGACGACACTACCCACGAGCAAGATCAGTTTCATCAAAGCAATATCCGGAATAATCTCGACCGCTTCAAGCTGTGGGCTGGTGGCTTGGGTGCCTTCCATCTTCCATCGGACCCTAGATCTCTCGAGCATCGCTTACGAAAAGCACCACAAGTAAGGTCTCGGGTCCACGATCTTCTGGCCGCGTTGACTGGAAGTCTACTCGAAAGTAAGTCGATATCAAGTACAAGTTAGGCCCCGCTTACCATTCACAACCTAGTACTCCATGAACCTGGCGTAGACACAGAGGGGGCAATCAGAGAGCAGCAAACTGTCACCAGTACGCAAGATGAGTTGGACCTTCTTGACATGCTTGGTCTGGGAGAAGACGAAAGCACAGAATCTTGTACCAAGATTTCCCACGCCTGCGAAAAGATTGCCGAGGACATCAGCCATTTGTTCAAAGTTGCAGCCCTGATTGGCAAGTCTATCGCACGAGACAGATATGCAAGAGCAGAAACTGCCTCGAAGGAGAAATTTGACGATCAATACGACGTTGCGCATGTCAGAGCGAAGTTCCAACGGCAAAGAGCGCCCGACTGGCTCTTAGTTCGTCTTGGTCAGGCAATCACCAAGCGTCGACAATACCTTAGGTACGTGCGAGAACATCGCAGCCGGATTGACTTCAACCCGTTACAGCCAAGACAAGCAGATCTGATAGCACCTTCATTACCGGTGGATCCGTCAGCAGCCAAGGCTCCGCCTAAAGCAGTCACTCTGGCTTCGAGACCCTCTCAGATGCCGACTCTAGCAACAACCGTCGTGTCCAATGTACTGCTCAACATCGAGCGACCTTTCGAAGACAATCAAAGTGTGACCACCGCAAATACGACTTGGTTCGAGGGCGATCCTGACCAAAAACTCTCTGTACCTGCCTTGACTGACTACACCTCACTTGGTCGGGAATTCCAATGCCCATTCTGTCCGACTACCACCAAGTTCAACTCTCAATCCTCTTGGAAGTGAGTATGTAGCATTCTTGCAATCTTGATCCGGCCGCTGACAAAGTCCACTGCCCAGACGACACGTTTTTGCGGATCTACGCGCTTATCTTTGCACCCACGAAGAATGTGGTATGGCAATGTTTGAGCAAACGCGTTCTTGGGTTGACCATGAGATGGCGCAGCATCGGCGGAGTTGGTTTTGCATCCTCTGCAAATTCAGCTCTGACCAGCAGTCTGAGGTTACATTGCACCTCGAGCGACATCACCCCGACACCCTTGGCGAAGAATCCGCACACACGATGACCTACATGACTTCCCGTCCATTGGACTCTATAGACGCTAGCACATGCCCGCTTTGTGATTGGGACAAAGTGCTCCTGTCGAAGAGCTCAGTGACGACGGTGTCCCGAGAATCCTTCATGAGTCACCTAGCACATCACCTAGAACAATTGGCACTGTTCGCTATACCAAGGGTAGGATTTGGCGATAATTCCGACAGCCTCGAATCGAATCTTGCGGCGAACCGTGGTTCGCAACCCTCGCAGAGTACTGAGAACCCACATTTGATGGGACAAGAACCGTCCATCGAAATGACCGCGACTACCAAAGAGGATCCGGCGGAAGTCGCTGGCCCGCCCTTGCAACGAGCACTCGACAGTCAAGCGGCCAGTTTCACCGCTATCAGTCTGGCTTTCCCCTCGCAACCTCAAGACCATGATACCACCATGGCATGGATGACCCGGACAGAGCCTCACGACCCCGACGCTGTTACGGCCCCCCATGAGCGACCGGAATCTGAAGTTCACCAGACGTGCAACGTGCCATCAATAGCATCAGCCGACCTACCCGATGACGCCACAGTGCAACTAAGCGAACTTGAAGCTGGGGTGGCTTCATCGGCGAACTCATCTGAGCCTGTATTGAGAGACGCATCGTCTCTATTGTTCAACTCGCTCAACGATCAACAGTCTTCTGATGATAAAATAGCCACTTGGATTGAAGGGGTTCGCCCTGATGTGACCGACGCATCCTCATGTTCTACTCCCTCGTCGCTTGAACGAAATGCTCATGAAAAAGAGGCGGCATGGCTCGCTGAACTCCCGTCCAAACTCTGGTACCCAGGAATGAAAGAGAGAGAACAGAGCATCCCACTTCCCCTGGCTACAACATTCGATTGGGTTTATGGAGAATCAGGCCTTCAGAGGTGGCTTTTCAGCGGAAACTCAATATTCTGGATTGCCGGCAAGCCCGGCTCGGGCAAAACTACTTTGATGCGAAAGCTTGCTTTTGACTTCAGAACGGAAACACATCCTTTGCGCGGCTGGATCGATGCCCGAGCGCCGTATATCTTGTCTTTCTACATCCATGGTACAGGTAGCACACTGCAAAAGAGCGTTGTAGGGCTGCTTCGGTATCTAATCCATCGATTAATTGAGAAGGGAACGTTTTGGATCGTCGCGAAGAGCGCAGATAAGATTGGGTCTTATGACAATTGGACCACCGACGACCTGAGCTCTGCCTTGAAAGAAGCTCTACGCTCGTTACCCCCAAGAAGCGTTGTCCTGCTCGTAGATGGCTTGGACGAATGCAAATCCTCTCCGGATGAACTAGAACTAGTAGATTTACTTGATTTACTCGTTGAGCTTCAGACGTTGGATAGTGTCAAACTTTGCGTCGCCAGCAGAGCTTGGCCCATCTTTCTGGATAGACTGGGAAAGCCGCCTAGTTTGCTACTAGATGACATCAACGCAGGAGACATCCTGACATTTGTCAGAGTGAGACTCGCCCTATGGAATGGCGAAACGCTTGGGGATCTTGCGCGAACGCTGGTCGAGCGTTCCGAGGGATCTTTCCTTGAAGCTGCAAGGCTGTTAGATGGGTTAAAGTCGGCACTAGAGGCAGGAGCTGACGAAAAGGCATTGGAACGTCAGCTTAACGAGTTACCAATTCATCAGACACAGGATAGTCAGGACTAGCGTCTTGAACAGTCGTGAAATGCAAGTTTGGCTTCACGACCTACCTGTCCCGTTTCTGTGTAGCTCTCGGGCACAACGCAGCAACAAAGCCCTTGATCCTTGTCATTGGCCCATACATTCTCATCTGGCAATGGTAGGAACCACCAAACTTTTGATGGTTCACTGCGATCAACATCGTCTACGCATGAGTACCACCCACCGCTTGATCCGCTTGCTCAATCTCATCCAGCCAGAGTCGGCAACACTTTCAGGGCACGGAGGCACTGCCAACCATCGAAGCTGCGAGAGAGTCATCGATCATTCGGAGAATAGATCCTGTCGAGGAAGAGTGACTCATGGAAGTTGCGAACTACACTTCACACAAGAGCGACGGCTCCGGCGAGCGGAACTGTCGCAGCAGACGATAGCGAGACAACAGTATCTGCCTTTTCCAAGCTGTGGCAGTAGATCCTGAGTTGTTGTGGCGCAAAACACAGATCGAGGACTCGAGATGGACTCGGCGATGTACACCGGTCACCGATCTGGATGCGTTAAGCGACACCGAATGAACGAACCGACTGGATTTTTCTTCCGGTGTGCACGATAACTACCACGAACAGCGCCAAAACCCCAGACGCTTTTCGCATCCTGAAAGGTTCGACTTGATTCACTACAGAGTCGTACCGCCACCGAAGTTGGAAATGCACGGACTGGGATCCGCGTGGTGATGGCGTTGGACGGCGTTTATGTCCAGGCGTTTTTGTCCGGGCGTTCCACCTGTCGAGCCGAATCTGTTCCTCGCCATGGCCAATTTTTCTCTGGGTCTCGGGGTTGGGTGCATAGAGTGGCTACTGGGAAGATACTCTGATGAGTGCCAGAGATACCGGAGCGGACGGGGAGACACAGGAAGGACGGCAGGCGACTTCGAAGCGGTTTGCAAAAGCCCAGGGGAAGCTCGCCACGTGTGCATGCCCCGATTGGGAGACAATCTCGATACCTGCCAACGGCTTCTGAGTGACGATCGATTCGAAGACGACAAATACAGATGGAAGGCCGATTACTGCCCCTCCCTCTCCAGACTCTTCTCAACCACCTCCCAAGCCGGCGGATGCAACGTCGCCATCACCCAATAATTCTCACCATGATCCTTGCCCAGAATTACAAAGATGTTCCTCTCCGTCGGGCTCGAGCGCAAAGACTGTACGTGGTGGGACGTCAGCGACCCAGGCGCATTCGCCCTCGCTCTACTCTCGTCCGCTCCCTCTCCGCGCACAACCGCAGGACTGAAGTCGACAATCTTGGTGAACTCAGCTTTGGTCCAGTTCGTGAAGGGCACCAGGATGGCGTTTGGATCGCCGAACACGAGTGAGGGATTTGCGCCCAGTGCTGGGTTGTAGCATAGTTCTCGCATGAAGGCTAGGACTTGGGGTTCGGTTGATTGCTCGGTCAGGTGGCGGCGGTTTGCCAGCGCGATTGGTCCGAGGTTGCCAGTCGCTGCTTCGGGGGAGAGGAAGGTGCATGCTGCGATGGCCATGTTCCGGACGTACACTCCGCCGGCGTTGATCAGGGAGGGGAGGCGGAAGCGCATGTTGAGGGCGTGCAGTGCTGTCACGGGTCGGGGTTGGGGTGATGATAAGGCGACTGAACGCAACGCCCAGGCTGTCAGTGCGTCGCCATCGCTGATGAAAATGTCTTTTTCTTCTCCTTGTTCGGCGGCGAGTTCGGACATCGCTTGCTGGCGCAGGTCTTCAACGAATTTCTTGGGAAGGCAGATGGTGCGTGTCTCGGCCGTCTTGTTCGTCAGGAGATCCCATCCGAACCGCGCACCGAACCAGAGCATCGAAGTTCCCGCAAGCCGCTTTGCACCTAGCTTGAACTCCTCTACTGGTGCCGATGGAGCTTCCAGTGCTGCAATCACCGCATCTTCATGCACACCGAGCACCTTTGGGACTTCGGCTTCCCGCCCAGCCAAAACCAGTGACCAGGCGTGGAGAAGAGCGCTCTGTCCCATAACGTCCATGAGGGCGTGCGGCCAGGAAAGTCCGACTAGCGTCGCGTCCGTGAATGAAGTGATGTGCAGTGATAACATGGGCAAGTCCGAGTGAACAAAGTCTTCGAGCGTTGCCGGCGCATCTCCTCTCGCCGCAAACGTGCGAAACGCTTTGGGCCCTAGCTGAATGGATGCATGCGTGGTGGCTTTTGGAAGTTCCTTCGCTACGGGATGCTGTTCAATGGCCATTGGAAAGGTTTCGCGGGTAGTGAACACTGCAGGCCGATCCTCTGTGAATGCCCGGGGGGCGTGTATCTCTTGTTTGCCATTGTCCTGTTCGTAAATGATCAGTCGACATGCTTCAACGAAGATTAATAGAACTTGAAATCACCTTGAGCCTGAGCCGGCCACCGAGCATTCTCCAGTCACCGATCTCGAGAAGGCGGGGTAACGAGTCGTGTAGTTTTTCGACATCCAGCACATCGTCAAATCGAAGCGTCCATGCCACGACAATGTCACGAAGCGTTTTGGTGTCGTCTAGCATGTGGAGAGGGTACACGACATCGTCATCATGGACGGGAGGTGATGTGTTGGTGCTGGGAGATCCTGTGATGCGACGTATAAATGCTGCCATCTTGCGATACTCTGATAATCGTTGGAACAGAAGTCTTGAGATCACGACCGTCGTTCAGGTCTACTAGTACAAAACCTCGTATAAGAAAAGGGGCATCAGCCTGATCCTAATCCGGCAAGTTGATGATAACCGGAAAGCTTGAACATTGATCCCCGATGAGCTAGGAATAGATTACGTGCTTCTTTGCATAAAGCCATTGTCGATGAAGTATCGCTCCAGTGGTAGAGATTCGTAGTCTGCAGAGGTCTGTTCCGATGGAGAACAGTCATATGATGTAAGTGAAAGAAAGACCTGACCTCGTACAGAACACCCGCTTTTCATTGGCCGGCTCGTTTGGTCCGCACGTGGCAGACTGTGCTTCCGAGGCTCTTGCCTCTTTTGGAGGCCCGCACTTTAACTTCTATCTCACCAACTCATATGTAACCAACTGCCATCTCCCTTGACCTGCAACATTGCAGTCTTTCCTCAGCAATCGACATGCCGGTTTAGTTTTGCATACGACACACCACTTCCTCCACCATGCCAGGCTCATCACGACTCGCCGTGAGCTTACCGAGCTTCACCAAACAATATGGCTTCAACCGGCCCACATCCAGGCAACAACTCATAACCACAGGACTCGACGTCTTCCGAAGCCTGCTCCTGGTCCTCTTCATACTGCGATATACCAAGAAAACGCTATTACAACTACGCGGCTACGGTCTCATCGGCTCCTTCCAGCAGTTCTACAAAGCCGTGTACAAGCGGTTGTACGGGCTCTTCCTGAAGCTGCCCTTTGTGCAGGCCAAAGTCAGGGCAGATGTCGACAAAGCGATCATGGAGCTCGAGACTAAACTGGTGCCTTCCGGACCCGGCGTCACAAAGTACACAGCGCTGCCGGCGACGGGATGGACGGCGGACCAGGTGCGGGAGGAGCTGAAGAAGCTGGAAGAAATGAAGCACACTCGATGGGAGGACGGACGCGTGAGCGGCGCGGTATATCACGGCGGTGACGAGTTGTCCGACTTGCAGGGCGAAGCTTTCAGAAAGTTCGGCGTCAGCAACCCAATTCACCCAGATGTCTTCCCGGCTGTGAGGAAGATGGAGGCCGAAGTCGTGGCCATGACGCTCTCTCTGTTTAACGCACCTGACACGGGCGCTGGCGTCACGACAAGCGGCGGCACAGAGTCTATCCTCATGGCGGTTCTGGCCGCGAGACAAAAGGCATACCACGAGCGGGGAGTCCGCGAGCCGGAGATGATTCTCCCGGAGACCGCCCACACGGCCTTCCGTAAGGCGGGCGAGTACTTCAAGATCAAGACCCACCTGGTCCCATGCCCACACCCATCCTATCGCGTCTCCACCTCTCAAGTCGCTCGCTTGATCAACAGCAACACCATCCTCCTAGTTGGCTCAGCACCCAACTTCCCGCACGGCATCGTAGACGACATACCGGCCCTCTCCCGCCTCGCAGTAGCAAGAAAACTCCCCCTCCACGTCGACTGCTGCCTAGGCTCCTTCGTCATCCCCTTCTTGGCCCGCGCCGGTTTCGAAGCCCCAGACTTCGACTTCCGCGTCCCCGGCGTCACCAGCATCTCCGTCGACACGCACAAGTACGGCTTCGCGCCCAAGGGCAACAGCGTCGTCATCTACCGCACATCCACTCTCCGAAAGTACCAGTACTACATCTGCCCCGACTGGTCTGGCGGCGTCTACGCCTCGCCCAACATCGCGGGCTCACGCCCCGGCGCGCTGATCGCGGGCTGCTGGGCCTCGCTCATGAACATGGGCGAGAATGGGTACATCGACACCTGCCACAAGATCGTCGGCGCCGCGAAGCGCATCGAAGACACGATCCGCGACTCGCCGAAGCTGCGCAATTCGCTGCGCGTGATCGGCAAGCCGATGGTTTCGGTCGTTGCTTTCCGCGCTCCTGTCGATGCGAAAAACGACGGCGACCGTGTGGATATCTATAGTGTTGCGGACGGCATGTCGGCCAAGGGGTGGCATTTGAATGCACTGCAGGACCCGCCTGCCATTCACGTGGCGGTCACGCTGCCGATTGTGGCGGCTGTTGACGATCTCATCAAGGATTTGGAGGATGTGGTGGAGAGTGTCAAGGGGCAGGCTAGTGATAACAAGGGCGATGCTGCGGCGTTGTATGGTGTTGCGGGCGCGCTGCCTGATAAGAGTATTGTTGGCAGTCTGGCGGAGGGTTTCTTGGACTGTTTGTACCGGGTTTGAATTTAGTATGAAGGCCATGGAATGCTGGCGAAGGTTGGGCTGGATTGAAGGTAATACTGAACTTCATGATGACTTGTCAACTTTTTTTACACATTATTTCCAACACAGTCAGTGTAAGAACTTCGCGAATCGACGTAGCAACATCACGTGACGTCGGAGAAAGCCGACGGTAAGCATCATCGAAGCCATTGGCCGCCTACTCACCACCGTACCGTACTGTACCACGAGAACAACACGCGCAAAGAAGCCAATGGCTGGACAATGACTGAGCAAAAGGTTCCTCTCATTTCCTTGACGTATACACAAACATCTCCGTATCGCGCTTCCGACCTCCATACTACCGCGCAAAATCTCCAATCTCCAAGCCTTCCATGCCTCTAGCTCTTACAATCCGCAATGCGCGCATCTAATCGTCGAGCCTGGCGGGGAAAGTGCCGTTTTCCCTCTGGTCGTCCCAGCGGGTGGCCCAGGCGGAGGGGCAGAGGGAGCGGTAGGCGAGGAGGAACTGTGTTCTGTGTGTTAGGAGGTGTTCGGTGGCTCGGTTTCCCTTTCGCGCGTTCAAATGGTGTGGCGGGATCGTGGTGCAGCAGTGGAATCTGGGCGCGTACCTGGCGGCAGGGCTTGAAGTCCTCGCCCTTGGCGTTGATGCACTTGTGGTAGTCGACGTAGTTCTGCCAGCAGTGCTTGGTCTGGTTCTGGTTCGGGAAGCGGGCGTCGAAGCCTTGAGAGAGAGATTGGGAGTTAGCTACGGGGATATTCTCGTGTCGCGGTATGGAAGGTTCGTGGCGGTTGGTGAACTATAGGGCGTGTGGGCATGCATACCGGCTGCGAGGATGTCAGTGTCTCTTCCTAGGTAGGTTCTCTTCGGGCTGTCGCGGGCTCATTTGTACGCACCAGTCACGAACTTGAAGGGCATGGTCACGCGCTCCTCGTCGTCAGACATGTTTGCGGTATTTCTCGGGGGGAGTTAGGTTTGGGAAGTGTTGGGTTGGACTGGCTGGACTGGCTGTGCTGTGCTGTGCTGCTGGTATGCGATCGGGACGATTGAAGGTCGTCGAGGAGGAAGCCGGAAGTGGCACGTGCGCGAGCCAAGCTTCGACTGGCAGCTGCGACTTGCGACTACGAGGCAAGAGTCTATACCATTGATTGACAAGAACATTACCCCTCCGCTTCACGACCTCTCACACACACACACATTCACAATGCAGTCTACCCGTGCCTTCAACATGCTCAGGCAGCGCGCCGCGCCCGTCTTCCGCGCCCAGCAGCCCGTGAGGGGCCTGCGTCTCCAGTCCTCGCCCAAGATGAGGTCTCCCGCTCCTGTAAGTGATCGGAAGGAAGACCAATACAATAGTACACCAATGCTAACAACATCGCAGAAGGAGGAGCACTCTGGTTCGTACCCGCCACTTTGAAGAGAATATCCGCAACACCCGGACTAACACAGCAACAACAACAACAACAGCCCACACCATCTCCCAGCGCATCCGCTCTCTCAAGAAGATCCCCGTCGAGCTCCTCCCCATTGGCCTCGTCCTGGCCGTCGCCCTCGGCGCCGCTGGCTACAGCATTCTCCGCAAGTTCTGGACCGACAAGACTCTCCGCCTCTCCAGGTCTGGCCCCAACGCCCACTAGATTCGCGATTGTGAAGGAGATGGGAAACAGCCGGCTCTGCGAAGAAACGAGAAAGTATCTCAGGGGAGAGATTTGTACATGAACAGGAATTATTACTGCTGGAGATGCTGCCCGTCGTGGGAAAGAACCCATGATCGAGGACGGGTGTCTAGGGCTGTCTCCTATGTAACAAAGCAATGCGATGCTGTTTTGAGAGACGAGCGAGCATACATGCCCGGAGACTACTATGAAGTCGCTTTTGTGCAACACATGAAAAATGAGATCGAACATGATCGGCAGAGTAGAAAGACAAGCAAGCAGCGGAAGATGCCGCGAGTCTCTTCCAAATTTGGATCATCACGAAGCGGCTCTTGTTTGCTAGCGCTGCAGACATCAACGAATGGTGTAAGGATGCTCGCGTGGAACTCAAACACATTCGCTAACACGGAACTTACAATGCCTCTGCATTCTGGTTTTGAGCAATCTGATTTTGAGCTGAAGGGTTCACGCATGTGATCTTAAGTCACTGCTCATTCGCTGATAATTGCTCCAACACGGTAGCCACCCGAGCATAGAGTTTCCGCACATCTGCAGGCCGCATGATCCCTTTGCCCTGCGCCAAGTCCTCGCTCTGGTCCAACTTGTCGCAGAGTACCTCGATCTGGTTGGTCGACAGCAAGCCCATGCCCCCAGACCTAGAGCCGAATCCGAGAACGTTTTCCAGTCGGCCTAGCAGGTAGTAGCTACTACTACTGAACAACACGCCTTGTGTGCAGGGCCCAGTCAGAATAACGCCGTTAAAGGTGAGACCGGGTATGGGTATCACGGGCTCGTCTTTCTGCTCCGCCCGATCTGTGAGGTGCTCGAGGAAAAGTTGCGAGAAGGCAAGGATGCGGCAGTAAATGTCCGTTATTGTTGGGATCAGGTATACTGACGACTGATCGTCGGACCCGCAGGTCAATTGAGGCCCGTAGAGGAGGCTGGTGACGATCTGCACGAGCTCTTGAGTCGCGGTTGTGACGAATTCACACAGTGAATAATCCTCAATGAAGAATGGGCCTTGCCGATGGATCATGAAATTCAGGGAGAGGAGTGATCTGTTGGCTTGCACCATTGCGCTTCGAAGTCGCAAGCCTTGGGCGATTCTGGTAAGCTTGGCCATTGTTCCCATGCTATTGATTCCTGTGATGCTCGTCGTTGCGTCGGATGGGTTTGACGAGAATTTGTTCACGTGGACGTAATAAGCGGGTGGCTTGGCCATCCCAAAGGGGAGAGGGCGGAGTTTCCTGGGGAAATCAGGCATTAATGGTAAGGGGGGGTCGATTGGCGGTCCATGGTTGACCCGCAATGCCATTCCTGATGGCATAGCAGCGAATCCATTCGTGACAATGCTGCCCCTAGCAGCGCCAGGGATCTTTTCACGGCGCCAGGCGTCCGTCATGAAAGTCGGGAATTCTGGCCATGCTGACTCTGGAGTTTTCGTGGCTGATGCAGACACGAGTGACTGGACTCGACTGGTATCTGTTGACGTTGACTGGGGATCGTCAGACTGTTTTCGACGCCGCTTCGCATTCTTCCCGGCAGGAGATGAAACAGATTCCTTCCGCTTTGGTCGACCGACTTTTCTCTGCTGCCCAGCATCGCACACGAGACTGTTCAGAGTACAGCGGAGGCATTTGGCATCTTCGGGCTGTACGCGTTGACATTTGGCCTTGTTCTTCCTGCACAGTTCGCATGAGACACGTCGTTGTGATGGGTGGACTTCCATTGATAAGATAAGCTGGGGCGGGAAGAGCCGGGGTAGGGCCAGTCGAGTCCCAGACTTTCGCGCCGTCGTCAAGTTGCGAGGAGATCTGACCTGAACATCAAACAACCAAAATACCAGAAAATCGGAAACCCTCCTCGGAGGCTTTCACGATGATTCATCATATACAGTCTTGAGGTTGCCGTCTTAGATAAGATGACGCGGCGCCCAGTTGGTGGCATCTCCCCATAATAGCGTGATTACTGATCTTTGTCTCAGTAGTGACGCTGCCAAATACGGCCGTACCACAATCTTAGGGTTTCTTTTGATCTAAACACTCCGTTCACGTCGAAACCCTCCGAAGACTTCCCTCCGGAGGCTTTTGAAGGACTTCAATGGATTGAAGTCGCGCAGGGAAGCCATTGCTGCTCCGCCTGCGACCATGCGCAGAGGTAATCGCGCGCCACCCGGTAGGAGGGTTTCCGTATTCGCACGCATCGTAGATTGCAACCTTGGCTCGCTGACCAAGGTCTTGCATTTTCGATGCTGTGCTTTGGGATTTCCTTAGGTAGTATATAGTGGATGATGCGTAGCACCAAGGACGCGTCCATCATTTCTGTTCACGCACTTCACCATGTCAGAGCCACATCATAAAGATCAAACACCGAGCCTTGCAGCGTCATCGACCACAATCATCGACCCATCGCTGTCCGGAAAACACACAGATGCGGACAATTACACGTCAGAATGGCATCTGGCTGAAGAAATGCGAAGACTGGAGCAACTCGAGTCGGACTCCGACACCCAGCCAAGATCATTAGGCGTCTCCTGGTCAAATCTCACTGTCAAGGGTATCAACGCTGGTGCAACGTTCAACGAGAATGTTCTTTCGCAGTTCAATCCCTTTCACAAGAGCGCCAAAGGTAATCTCAAGACCATCGTCGAGAGCTCACACGGATGTGTGAAACCGGGAGAGATGTTGCTTGTCTTGGGGCGCCCTGGAGCTGGATGCACAACCTTACTCAACGTCCTTGCCAACAATCGCCGCGGCTATGAGGAAGTCTCAGGAAACGTCAACTTCGGGAACATGTCTTCTAAGGACGCGGAAGCATACAGCGGCCAGATCGTTATGAACACCGAGGAAGAAGTCTTCTTTCCAACCCTATCAGTTCAGAACACCATCGACTTTGCAACACGCATGAAGTCCCCTCGTCATCTCCCAGCAGGGATCCAAACGCAAGAGCAGTATGCACAAGAATACAAGAAATTCCTCCTCGAATCTGTCGGCATCTCTCACACAGCCAAGACCAAAGTGGGAGATGCCTTCATCCGCGGAGTCTCGGGTGGGGAGAGGAAACGAGTCTCCATTCTGGAGTGCCTTACGACACGTGCAAGTGTCTATTGCTGGGACAACTCTACCAGAGGTCTCGACGCCAGTACAGCCCTCGAGTATATTAAAGCCATCCGGGCGATGACGGACATCCTTGGACTCTCAACAATTGTCACGCTGTATCAAGCTGGCAATGGCATATACGAGCAATTTGACAAAGTGCTGGTGCTCGACGAGGGCAAGCAACTCTACTACGGACCACGGCAGGATGCAGTCCCCTTCATGGAAGAGCTCGGCTTTGTTTGTGTTGATGGATCAAATAAAGGGGACTATTTGACGGGTACGACCGTCCCGACTGAGCGTAAGATTGCCCCAGGGTACGAAAGCACTTTCCCTCGGACGAGCGAAGACATCGCCACGGCCTACAGCCAGACCAAGACCAAGATGAACATGCTCGAGGAATGCGAAACGTACCCCGAGAGCGAAGAGGCAAAAGTAAACACCTTGGCTTTCCAAGACCTGGTTGCGAAAGAGAAGCATGGAGGCATTCGGGACTCACCGGTCTCTGCAAACTTCTTCAAGCAGGTGCAGATCGCTGTCATCAGACAGTACCAGCTCTTGTGGGGCGACAAGTCCACCATGCTGATCAAGCAAGCCGCAACCCTTGTGCAAGCGCTTATTGGTGGATCGCTGTTTTACGCTGCTCCGAACAACAATCTCGGTCTATTCATCAAAGGCGGCGCCATCTTTTTCTCGACTCTCTATCACGCCCTGCTAGCTCTCGGAGAGGTCACGGATTCCTTCACTGGAAGACCAGTCCTTGCGAAGCACCGTTCTTTCGCCCTCTACCACCCCGCGGCCTTTGTCATCGCCCAAGTCGTCGCTGACTTGCCGATCTTGATGTTCCAAGTTGGGCACTTCAGCATTGTATTATACTGGATGGTAGGGCTGAAGGCTACTGCCGCTGCATTCTTCACCTTCCTACTGATTAGCTACGTCAACGCCCTTACCATGACGCAGTACTTCAGAGCTGTCGGCGCTGCGTTCCCGACCTTCGACGCCGCCACGAAAGTCTCCGGTCTGACATTCGTTTCACTGTTCATGTACATGGGCTACATGATCGCGAAACCTCAGATGCATCCCTGGTTTTCGTGGATTTACTGGATAAACCCCATGGCCTACGCCTTCGACGCCCTGACATCCAACGAGTTCCACAACACCGAGATGCCGTGCGCGGGACCTAACCTCGTTCCAAATGGCCCTGGATATGAAGCGGGAGTTGGCGGACAATCTTGTGTCGGTGTCGTTGGCGCCGCTCCGGGTGACACCACCTTCTCCGGCGACTCGTATCTTGCTGCTCTGTCCTACTCGCACTCGCACGTCTGGCGCAATTTTGGTATTCTCTGCGCTTGGTGGGTGTTCTTCATTGCTGTCACTGTCTTCTTCACTTCTAGATGGAAGCAGGTCGGTGAAGGAGGTCGCAAGCTTCTCATCCCTCGCGAAAAGCAAAGCAAGGCGGCACACTTGTTACAATCCCACGACGAGGAAGCGCAGATCGTCGAGAAGGAGAAAGCAGAAACCACCTCTGATCTGAACGACGACGCTGAGACCGGCTTGATCCGCAACAAAAGCATCTTCACTTGGAAAAATCTCACCTACACTGTGAAGACACCCGATGGCGATCGTGTTCTTCTCGACAATGTCCAGGGATATGTAAAACCGGGAATGCTCGGCGCATTAATGGGCTCCAGTGGTGCCGGCAAAACTACCCTCTTAGATGTCTTGGCCCAGCGGAAGACGCAAGGCACAATCAACGGCTCCGTTTTCGTTGATGGACGGCCAATTCCTGTCTCTTTCCAGCGATCAGCCGGCTATGTGGAGCAGCTGGACGTTCACGAGCCTCTGGCAACAGTTCGCGAAGCTCTCGAGTTTTCCGCACTCTTGCGCCAGTCTCGCGACACGCCAGACAAAGAAAAACTGCGATACGTCGATACGATCATCGACCTCCTTGAGTTAAACTCTCTTGAGCACACGCTTATTGGTTCTCCTGGCACCGGCTTGTCGATTGAACAACGCAAGAGACTGACGATCGCCGTCGAGTTGGTAGCCAAGCCCAGCATCTTAATCTTTCTCGATGAGCCTACCTCTGGTCTAGATGGCCAAGCTGCCTTCAACACCGTCCGCTTCCTCCGAAAACTCGCAGCAGCTGGTCAGGCGATCTTGGTGACAATCCATCAGCCCTCAGCTCAGCTGTTTGCTCAGTTCGATAAATTGCTGTTGCTGGCAAAAGGTGGCAAGACTGTCTACTTTGGAGATATCGGTGACAATGCAGCTACTATCAAAGACTACCTCAGTCGCAACGGCGCCGCCTGCCCACCAGAAGCGAATCCAGCCGAGCACATGATCGAGGTCGTTACCGGCGCAGGAGGGAAAGACAAGGACTGGAGCCAAATCTGGCTTGAGTCTGCCGAGCACTCCCGCCTTTCTTCCGAAATCGACACAATGGTCTCTCACGCCGCTGCCATCCCGACCACCGTCAACGACGACACCAACGAGTTTGCCGCCTCGATCTGGACGCAGACCAAGCTTGTTACCCAGCGAATGAACGTGTCTCTCTACCGAAACACGGAATACGTCATGAACAAAGTGGCCATGCATGTCCTGCTGGCTCTGTTGAACGGGTTCACTTTCTGGATGATCGGGGACTCGCTCAGCGACCTCCAACAAAACTTGTTCACTGTCTTCAACGTCATCTTTGTGTCGCCTGGCGTGATCGCACAGTTGCAGCCGCTCTTCATTGATCGCAGGGATATTTTTGAGGCGAGAGAGAAAAAGAGCAAGATGGTAAGAAACCTCTCTTTACGACTTGCAACTTGTTGCTGAAGCGCAGCTGCTGACTCTTGTGCCATTTTTTAGTATCATTGGGGTCCCTTCGTCACTGGCCTAATCGTCTCCGAATTCCCGTACTTGATCGTATGTGCGCTCCTGTACTACGTCTGCTGGTACTTTGCACCCGGATTGAACACCTCCGCCTACTCCGCCGGGAGCGTATTCTTCGTTATTGTAAGCCATCCAACCTCACCTCCAATGCTTCCCCGTGATGTTTGCTAACCCGCGTGATCTCTAGGTGATGTACGAGTTCCTATACACAGCCATCGGGCAATCGATCGCAGCCTACACACCGAATGCCGTCTTTGCTTCTCTCATCAACCCGCTGGTCATCGTTACACTGGTGTCCTTCTGCGGCGTTGTTGTCCCCTACAGCCAAATCCAGCCCTTCTGGAGATATTGGTGAGTCGCTTCGACCAGAGGAAATGTCTCCCTTGACTAACATGACTTGTCCGCAGGTTCTACTACCTCGACCCATTCAACTACCTCATGTCCAGTCTCATGGTCTTCACCACCTGGGATAAGCCCGCCAACTGCCGCTCGAACGAGGTCGCCCTCTTCGACCCACCAGCCGGGCAGACATGCTCCGAGTATCTCCAAGCTTACCAGAGCGGAATGGGAGCTGCCACGAATCTGCTCAATCCGAATGATAGCTCTGCTTGCCAGGTCTGTCAGTATACGACTGGGGCGGACTACTTGCGCACGCTGAATCTCGACGACAAGTATTTCGGGTGGCGGAATGCGGGACTGGTTGTTGTTTTTGTCTTTGGTATTTACGGGCTTGTGTATCTCATGATGAAGCTGAGGACCAAGCAGACGAAGAAGGCGGAGTCATGATGGAGTTTTGTGCAGGCTAGTGCAGGACCGGGGCTATCATGAGAATAATTGACAGCGAATCTGTTAGAACTTGAAGATTCCCATAGGAATTAGCAACGCAACTTTAAATTCTTCATAGGTATACGCCTTCTCACGGCACAATTGTGCCCGACAGACTCGGTTTTTGCAGCCACCACGATTTCAGAACATCTCATTGAATTGCCGACATGGCTTCAGCTGCCTTGCGTGCTCTGTCTCGGTGGTCTTTTGCCAGGTAGGTCTCGCTGCTCAGTTCATGAATTTCATCCGCCAGAACTCCCAACGCTCGAGGGGAAAGCCACGCTGCCCGTTCCACAACGGCCCCGAATTACAATGTCAGTGTTCTGTCATCAGACAGCAGTATGTAGACTGCCAATGCTAGAAGTTTGGTGTGAATACATACCAGCACTAGCAAGTGGACCGACGACGCTATGGGTTCGACCCACTGACGTCGGACCGAAACCGATCGATCGGTCAACTCAATCTCGACCACTAGATTCTCGGAACGGATACTCAGATAACATTTGAACATTTGGTAATCTTTTATGTTTCGTTCTGTGAGTTTGTTGGCGGGCGAAAGGGTGCCCTTGATCCATTTAAAGAACGATACGTTATACGGGACAGCTTGACTCGGCGAGCATTACCACACGATACCCTGTAACATCGAGAAGCTTGACATGCTTACTAACAAAAGGATGCTACATATCACCCACGCGCCGCACGGAGATGGTATCGTTGCTATCGAGACACTATCGGTGATCGAATTGGAATTGAAAGCGCTGGGTCTTGTATCCGTATTGCCTGCCTGGGTCGAGCCGGGTTCGCCCTTGGCGGGTGTTGTCGTTGATAAATCTTCCGGTAGGTCAGTCGATGTGCCGGAGTCTTCCATGTTGCTGGAAGCGGCAAAGGATTGCGAG
>Ga0265780_10001438_pt1 | contig 33412 bp, 43 predicted proteins | sample P1T30metagenome_FD_192432 | JGI IMG/M metagenome (GOLD analysis project Ga0265780, IMG submission 192432) | Plant litter microbial communities from East Loma Ridge, Irvine, California - P1 T30 | ecosystem: Environmental > Terrestrial > Plant litter > Unclassified | place: USA: California...
ATTCCAGTTGTGCTGTTGCAGCTTGCGCGTATCGCTGAACTGGCGGAGGTGGAGGAGGGATATATTGTGGTTGCGGTGTAGGTTGAGTGTATTGCTGTACCGGCGGAGGGGGAGCTGCTTGCTGTTGGAACTGTATAGGTGGTGGAGCTTGTTGATATTGTTGTTGTGGCATTTGCATTTGCATTTGCAGAGGCTGTTGCCCGGGAGCAGGCTGTTGCTGCATCTGAGGAACTGTATTCGGTGGCGGCGAATGGTATTTATTAGTGACCGCTGGAGAGGCACCTTGACCTCCGGGTGGAGGCTGGCCATAGTAATTGTTGACGACACTTGGTGCCTGACCTTGCGGCAGCTGAGCACCCTGAACTGAGCCTTGTTGCTACTGAAGCATACGCGGATCAAGTTGACGCTCCTCATCTTCATCTGTAACTACTTCTTCAGGTGCCTCAGCGTATCGTCCTTGACCTTCAGGCTGAACGGAAGAAGCGCGTCCTTGAAGCATGCGCCGCATCGTGTTGCCACCGGTAGTCTGCCCAAGCTCACGTAACATCTCTTGCGTGGCCTCATCCAAATGACCAATACCGGTGCTAGCACTTTTGCCGCCATCGTTATGAATGTGGTTGACGATCTTGACGGTATGCTTCTCCTTCCTCTTGATCGTTGTTTGGCCGTGCTTCTCCTTTGTCTTGGATCTGAACCTGTCCCTGATCTTGGTGCGCTGGCTGTCCTTCGCTCCGCCATGATGAACGTTTCTGGTCTCGACATGTACATCTTTCTTCGTTCGAATATCGCAATTGCCGTTGCAATCAGGCTGCGGATTCTCCGTCGCCTGGACTGCAAGAGCATTGGACGTGGGATCAGAGTTTACAGGCTCGTATTCTACGACTTAGTCGAATACTTCACCGTCGTCGCTCGCGATTTCTTCGGGTATAGCTTCCGTGTCGGCTTCGATTCTCACTATATCGGACTGATCAGGGTCGGTGAGTTGCTCAAGCCAAGTATCGTAACTTCCCGATCTCTCACTAGGCTCATTAGCGAATCGGTGAGGTTGCTGAATGCGCTGAGAATGGAATCTGTTAATCCTGCCATTTCGCGCAGGTACGTAGTAGTCAATGTCATGAATGGGTTCGCTCTCGTATGTGTTATCATTTTGCACAAAACGGTGGTGGTAGCTGCTGGCGCTTTGCTGATGTGGACCACGATGTTCCATCAGGGTTTTCGCAGCGCTAATCCGCTCTGCATAGCGATCGTTTAGATGTTGCCGCCTCGATCTGATGGTAGGTTTCGTCATCGCTTTCAGAATCGTAGTTCATCTGAGATGATGTAGTGGGCGGCTCGGTGTACCGCTGCCTTGGTGCAGCCTTCAGCTGCCCAAAGACCTCAGCATCGCTCTCCGACTCGTACTCCGATTGAGAGGACACTAAATTAGGAGTGTTTGCGGGACGGATGCTTTTGGTCGTTGCTGAAACTTTCGCTTCTGTTTCGTGATCGCTCTTGCGATCGAGGTCATCAGTGCCTGCACTGACGTAGCCTGGGTCATTGTCATCCGCTGGAGCGATAGTGTCTCCAGCTCCGCTAAGGTCAACATCGTCTTCGGAATCGAGGTTGTCTTGCGCTGGTGCCACGCTCAGCATCATCTCCTGGCGCTGCGACATCCTTGGTGACAGAACCTCGACCTCCTCCTTTGACGAAATCTCCACCCCTTCCTGATCATCCGCAATTTTGTCCTGGGTTTCTTCCTCCTTTTCACTGTGCTCAGAACAATACATGCCCGAGGCCATCACCCGGCCCAAGCACTGATGGTCCGCACAGACTATCTCTTTACGGTCGTTCAGGATTACCTGGACCTTGTCCTCAACACACGCGCACTTCCTGCCTTTCCTGCGCAGCTTCTCAGAGGCCAGCTCTGAACAGCCGGTCGCGCTGCATTCGGCGGTGTAATATCTGCACATGCTAAAAATGAGAAGGACGAAAATGGGATACGTTGGTGTGGCTGATGCTGTTACACTCCAGGAGTGGTGCTGTTACCCTCCACGGGTATTCGTTGGTGAAAGAGGTGTGGGTTATACTGAAGAATCCGTTGTCGAGGTGGCCACGACGTCGAGGTTATATGTGAGGGTCCATTGATGCGGTCAGCACGTGAAGCATGTACGACTGATGCTGTGTGAAGTTCGAGGCAGTAAATTTTTTTCGTGAAGCAAGGTGCGTGACCTTGGCGTACCGTGAGTGTTTGCATACTGTTGTTATTCCTATCCTGTATGCACTCGGTCACAGTATGTCAGTCAGTAGCGAGCGCTCTGCAGAGCACATGATTGAAATAAGCGTCCACAGCGACTGAGAAGCTCAATAGGAAAAGGATTGAAAGGGACGCAGAGCTGCGAGAATGTTTGCATTTGTTTTGAGCGAAAATCATTCAAGAGCGTCCATTAAGATTAAAGACATTCAATGTCTAACAAGAACAGAAGATGACGCGTGACTAAAAGAAACTCCATACTCCATAACGATGCAGCTTGTTTATGGCGATTGCGGATCAAATAAAGTGTTCAAGAGCTGGCAAGGATCATTTTGAGTTTGTCGATCTTTAGCCCTCGCATCAACAATCAGCGTACTCATCACGCCTCCTCCATAGTCTTGGGAGCGGGCTTCTTGTTCTTGTACCAGAGCGTAGGAAGAAGAGCGCACGAAACGGTGAATAAGATGCTGAATACTGTAAGCTGAAGTCACCATAAGGTATGATGAGGGTGGACATACCAAAGGGCAATAGCCATGCCCCACACAGTCTTGGCCTGGAAGCAGTTGGTGCGCGTGACACCCGCCCAGTGGCGAAGATCCAAGCTAGAGCCTGAGGTGTTGAGGTTCTGCGCCGCAGCGGTGACGAAAGAGTAGGCGTACTGCGCATCGACTTCCTTGGACGACTTGCCGATGACATAGCAGTTAAGGAACGACATAGGCTTGCCGAGGGTGACGGCGCAGACGATGAAGGCGATTAGAAGCAGGGAGTCGACGCCGGTCATGACGAGGAGGCCGAGGTTGGCGTACGACCAGTAGTAGCCAACGGAGACCATAATGTAGAGCGTGGCGATGCAGGCCTGAGAAATGTTAGCAACATACCGATGCGCAAAATGGATGGAGAACTTACCACACTCAGTGTGCCGACAAATTCCTTCGGTGGTTCAACGCCAGTGGTGACTATCATCTGCACGAAGTTGGATGTGATGCCGATCACGATGATCATGCAGATGGCTTGGAGAACGCGGACGGCCAGGAACATCTTGCTCAAAGGCATGGCTCCGTAGCTTGGGACAGGCATGATTACTGAGTAAGTGTGGTGCTGTTGGAAAGACTGTTGTGAAAGATCGAATATCGTGCTGGTCGGACGAAGTGCTTTTATGTTGCAAAGAATGAATAGCGATCTGCCAGCAGAAGAAACAGATGTGTTGGAATGGACAAGTGTCAATGAATGAGGCCCGGATAGGAAACAAGGAAATAAGGAAACAAGAAAAGACGGAAAGAAACTCGCGAAAGTGGAGTAGCTGTGAGGTGGATGCTGATGTGTTTGATCTCTGTTCTGCTGTCTGGTCCAGCGCATCTTATACCTTTGCACGTCAAGATGCGCATTCAGAGAGATAGTCGAAAACGGCATAGCTGAAGCGGGTGCTATTCTTGCATGTCGGCTGTCTGGACCACATCAGTTTCATGGCCTCTTGAATAGTCGCTGAGCTGGCCAATGGGAGGCGAGAAGCGCGATGCTCCAGGAAAGGTCCGAGCTGCCGCATTGGCGCACTGCGGCGGCTACAGCATCTAAACATCCTGTCATAATGACCGTGAGTTCTGGGGAAGCCACTCAGGTTCATGGGCTCCACACAGTGCCTGAAGGATCTCGAGCCACAGTCGATGCCATAGATTGAGTGGGTGAAAGGCTCCGCTGCGGCTGTCGTTCGACTTCCCCGTTCCCACACTTGCCTTTTCGACCACGATCGCGCGCGGGAGCTATGTTTAGAAGTGTTGAGGCTCAATCAGACGCGAGAGAGGATGAAACAACTTGATGGACGATGAGTTGTATATTTGGTGATGGCGTTGCTGAAGTAACAGCTGGTCGATGAGAGGACAGCTGCATGGCAAACGTCAATGCCTGTGCGAGAGGCTGGTAGATATTTGTTTGTCATTGGCCACACCAAGATGTGTATCGAGCTGATAAGATTGTGCAGTATTCTCCAGGACATTGAAGCGTGATTGTGCAGTGTAGTGACTGTTGGTGTCATCGAGGGCAGAGCGGTACGGAAGTTTGTGGCGAGACGCGTCGCGGGGTTCGTGGCTGTCGCGACTGCCATGCCGGTCAGTAAATGGCCAGCTTCGATTCGCACCATCTTCACTCTGTCAAGGCAAGCTACAGTTGTACAGGGTGATATTAGAGGTACTTTGTCGGTGTTAATGGTAAGTTTTGATGGTGGTGATTTCGGCGGATGGACCTGCCTTGTTCGGGCTACCCGCCACGCAAAGGTGGGGAGCTCTTGCCGTAGCCGAGCGAGCATTCCGTATCTACGCCCTGCCGTTGATATGCGCGTACTCACAAAGACATGTTGCCGATGAATGAGGCTAGGTGCCCTGAATGGTCACTGATGCCGTCTGACCTCGTCGATGCTCTTCTCGTGTTCCCACCATAAACACCATGGGCATCTCAGAGTACAGCCAACACAAGCAGGACTGGTGTGTACAGACTTTCCCCCACTTCACTCAAATACTACAGCTGATTTATCATAGCAAGCGCAAGCAGTCTGAACGTTCCTCGAAGATAGCGAAGCTCCCCGAACCGTACCTGTCACCGCTGTCTCCGCAAGAACGAACAATCCTCGGCAAGCCTATTCAAGAACTTGTCCAAGATGTACACACACACCTCACGAGCCCACTCGATATCTTACGAACATATGGAAAGGTTGCAATAAAGGCACACGCGAAGATGAACTGTGTAACGGAAATACTCTTTCCCGAAGCTGAGGAATGGGCGGACAAGGAGATCAATCTGAAGGGGCCATTGGCAGGCATACCGGTCTCGCTGAAGGACTCCATACAAGTCAAAGGCTTCGACATATCTGTTGGCTACTCTAAGAATGTGGGCAAGCCATACGCTGAAGATGGCGCCATGGTGAAGCTGCTGAAAGACGCTGGCGCAATCCCCTTTGTCAAAACCAACCTCCCAACCACGCTCCTCTCGTTCGAATCAACCAACGACGTCTGGGGCCAATGCAAGAACCCTCACAATGACAAGTACTCGCCTGGTGGTTCAACGGGCGGAGAAGCCGCACTGCTCGCATTTGGCGGCAGTCGCATAGGCATCGGCTCAGACGTCGCAGGCTCGGTGCGCGCACCGGCGCATTTCTCCGGCTGCTACTCGATACGCTGCTCGACCGGACGATGGCCAAAAGTCGGCATGAACACCAGCATGTCTGGCCAGGAAGCTATCCCAAGTGTTTTCAGCCCTATGGCGCGCACACTTAATGACCTGACGTACTTCACCCGCAGCTTCATTCAGATGCAGCCCTGGAAATACGACTACACATGCCACCCCCTCGCATGGCGCGAGGAGATCGAAGAGGAGTACAAAGAGAAGAAGAAGTTGCGTATTGGGGTCATGCGCACCGATCGTGTCGTCGATCCATCGCCCGCATGTGCACGCGCATTGGACGAGGTAGCGAAAGCACTCGCAGCGGAAGGCCACGATGTCTTCGACGTCGAGCCCCCATCGCCATATGAAGCACTCCAACTCGCATCGCACCTGCTCCTTAGCGACGGCGGCAGCACATTCATGTCGCACTTCCGCACCGGCGAGTGGAACGACAAGGGCGCAGCTCAACTTGTGCGGTACATGCGCCTACCGCGTTTCATCAAATACGTGCACTACTTGTACGTCAAATACATCAAGGGAGATGATGTCTGGGCTGGGTTAATACGCAATTGGCATTCCAAGAGCGCGTACGAGTACTGGCAACTCGCTGGCAAGCGCGAGGCGTATAAGGCGAATTTCTTTGAGTGGTGGTCGATTGAGGCGAAGATGGATGTTATGATTACTCCACCGAATGCCACACCTGCGGTGCCGCATGGGGGGATGCATGATGCAGTCAGTAGTTGTGGATATACTTTCTTGTTCAATCTGGCAAGTTGCGAACTTCTTCCTCGCTCGTGGTGATACATGCTGATCATACTGTAGCTTGATTACTCCGCCGGCATCATCCCAGTGACACATGTCGACGCCGTCAAAGACGCGTTACCTTCGCCATTCAACTTCAAAGAACTGAACGGCGTTGCGAAAGGCGCGTACATGCACTACGATGCGGAGAAAATGGCTGGGTTGCCTGTTGGAGTGCAGGTCGTTGGGCGAAGATTGGAAGAAGAGAAGGTTCTGGCTGTGATGGGACGTGTCGAGGATGCGCTGGATAAGCATGGTGGACGGTATGAGTTGCTTGAAATCGATTGATGCAGCCGCGAATGGAACTCAAGTAGATGTTCGTGTTCCCACTGCAACACCAAATCAATATCTGGTACATGACATGATATCTTGTCGCTCTCACTACCATCAAGCCCAAGTACGGCGGCTGGACCATTACCTTCTTACTGACACTGGACAGTCGTAGCGCAAAATTTCGGGGAACATTTATTACTTTGTGGCGAGTCTCACGACGATCGGGTTGACGAGATCGGTGCTGAAGTCGTGGTAGCCAGCGGAAGGGGACTAGTGACCTCGATAAGGTTTGAATATGATTGCACAGAGGGGACGGGAGAGATGCCGCCCTTCTGAGAGAGGACGTGTGTATGTGGGATCATCGCCACGGTAAGATCCGGCGCATCGTGGGTGTGCGGTACCGAGTCTGTCGCGAGCGGCGGTAGTGGCATGGGCCTCGGCTGAGATATGATGGCTAGATTCGTTGATCAGTGACGACTGCCATCAAGACCCAAAGTGTAGAGATTGTCATGGGATTCGATGATGCATCCAACTGGCGCTACTTTCTCATGTCCTTCCGCACCGAGCACCATCGACGCTCTTCCCAACACATATCTTTCTCTGGCGCCACATCAAATGAGGAATGGACATAGACCATGGACCATATTCCCGACGATAACCTGGTGGCGGTACGATAATCAGTTCCATCGAGACTGTGCCGCATGTCCTGAAACACGGGCCTGAGGATTGGATTATACCATGGCGACATTTTAGTCTGACGGACAGTGCTTTCGTTGATCTTTATGCTACTCCGCAATACTTCGCGAGATAACTAGCATCGTCGAAATCCGCACACGAATATAGATGGAAAAAGACTGCTCAACGAGAACCCATTGGGCGAAAAAAATACTTGCGATAGTCGGCAGTCCACCACAGTGCCGCGGACCCAACTATCCAAGTACACTGTAGACATTGAAGTCTCCCGTGAAGTCTTCCACGTTTCCGCGAACATAGCCGTCAATTCCGAGGATTTCGCAAGTCTTTGGGTCGAAAGTGTGAACCTCGCGCACATCCACCTCCTGCAATGCAGGCCGATCCGTTTGAATATAATCCACTGTCACCGTGCCGTTCGGATTGACCATATAATGGTCTGAGCCTCGCGGTACATCTGCGTCCAGTGCTTTGCCGAGACCAACGAGAATAACACGAGTAGTGGTAGCGTCCACACCTGCTGGCACAACAACAGATGTCGGTTTTGTTTCGTTCGGTCTAGGAAATATTAGCTTCGAACAAGGGTTCTTTTCTACTTGGAGACATACGTTATAGTGAAAATGCGGTATGCTAACTTTGCATATGGTATCTTCTCCGCATCAGCGAAGGAGTGCGATCGTATCGTAGCGATCTCTTTTTTGACACCCGCAATCTTTCGTTCGTTCGTGCACGGTTGGACTGCGTTGACTAAGGCGATAGCCAGTGTGAAAAGCAAAGTAGCAGAAAGCTGCATTGCGCCGGAGATGTGCAGGGGACTTTGAGATCTTTTGTTGGATGAAGAAATGCGGTAAATGTTGACGATGAATTACTCCAAAAGTCCGATCAAATAGGGCAGTGGGCCATTCATTTATCATGAAGTTTCCCAACGATCGCCCATTTCTGTCACAATTCAAGAATTCTCCTCATTGCGTGTACTGAAGGTAAAGATCTCCGAAGAACAGCTTGGCATGGCGGAGCAGGACTGGACTTCCCTCGCTGTCTTTGTACTTGGACCTATCATACTGCAAGATCGGAACATTTCCGCGTCTTTCATTGGTTGAATTTAGAGTTTATCCCAAGCACCACGCATCGATCTCTTCGCCAAGCGGCCCTTCGGAGACTGTGGCCTGCAGTGGTTTTGGAGATCTCCGGCTTAACCTCGACGATCGCACGCTTGTTGTGGCTGTCAAATGATTTGCTCAAACCTCTAGAGGTTTGGCACACATGCTTTGGCTCAATCCGAGCATCTGATTGGCTAACCTCAATGGATCAAGAGTAGACAACCAATGATAGTACTTCTAATGCTGTTCCGAGATGTGGCCCTTTACCAAACTTTGGGGTCGTCTACTAAGCGGACAATTCGAGAGTCACTACACAGAACACGTTCGAATACATTCCTACGGCCCACGCTCTGTTTCATTATGCGCAACCAGTATGCTAAGAAACATGCTGTCTTCCAGTATCCTCTGTAAATTGCCGTCTTTGGCTGTGCTTTCGAGTTTACATATTTTCAGGACAAGACCTCGGGCAGAGCAGCAGTGCGTCATACAAAAGGGCCCACAATGGCATGTGCTGCGATTTAACGTTGGACTATCACAATGCCCGGCGCTTTGCTATTGGGTAGGGGTGTACACGGAACCAGTACCTACGATCGTAGTAATACTACCCCCTCACCATCTTCAATCGCCAGCGTATATATGGTACTAATAAATCCCCTGCACTACTTTGATCCGACTTGCTTTGCTTTCAGTCTGCAAGATCAACCTGTCCAACCGTACAGACGACGAAATTACCATGCCAGGAATCAAAATAGCAGGAGATGGGCCATGGGCGCACTCAGAGGCCTTCGGCCCACCGCTCCCAGATGACCCGGCCACAATCAAACAAATGTTGATACAGAATGCTGAGAGGCACGGCAATCGCATGGCGTTGATAAGTATGCACCAGCAGCAGTCTCAACTCCCGAGCCCGCAGGCAAACGGATGGCCTCCACGGGACCGACTACAATGGACTCACACACAACTGATGGGAAGCGCGACACGTCTTGTCGTCCAGCTGAGAGGATTGGGCGTACGGCCGGGACAACCAATTGCCACTCTGCTCCCGTCGTCGGCTGAATGGGTCGCCTTTGCGTTTGCATCAATATTGCTTGGCTGTCCATTGGTACCATTAAACGCTCGCGCGATGCAAGATACAGGTTCTATTGTACACAGTCTGCAGGCATCGAAAACGGTGGCCCTTGTAGTTGCAACGCTTCAACAAGCCAAGACAATGAACTCATCGATGGGAGACTCTCTGAATAGGATCGGCATCAAAGTCGTCCTCGAGGAAAGCGACAGTCAGCAAGTTGAAGGCTGGCAGAGGCTTCCTGCAGCCGATGGCGATTCCGAGGGATCCGAGTCAAATGGCAACATTCATTGCAGCGCGAAGGAGGCTGCTATGTTTGTCTTTACAAGCGGTAAGGCTTCTATTCCAGCGTTTAGTTCTCGGCAATAACCCCATCTTCAGGAACAACTTCCAGTCCCAAAGGCACCATATACACCTCGCAGACTCTAAGTTCCTCTGTGTCGTCAACTATACTCGCTCTCGATCTGAATGAGAGTAGCCGAGTATGCTGCCACATGCCCCTGCATCACATCGGAGGCATCAGCATGGTCATGGCATTTCTTTGCACCGGAGGCTCAATCGTATTTCCATCGGCTTCATTCGACCCCGAAGCATCGCTGAAAGCGTAAGCATGAACAAACATGTCCAAGGCACTTATTAACCAGCTCAGTATATCTCAAGAACGATGCACCAATATGCCCGCTGTACCTGCAATGTTACAAGCGATGGTTGCACGACCCAGTCTGAAAAAAGCAGATCTATCAAGCTTGATCAGCGTCCAAATGGGCGCGACTTTCATCCTCCCGGAACACGTCAGACTCGCTGGAGAAATGCTCAAGTGCGACAGGGTCACAAACTCTTTTGCCGCTACGGAAGGAGTGCCGATTACAATAATCACCCACAGTGCACAAAACATAGCCAACGATGTATCGGTTGGGAAGATTTGCATGGGAGCGCGCATCAGAATCTGTTTGCCCAATACAACGGATCCAGTCCCAAGAGGAGAGTCTGGTGAGATTCACATTGGTGGGAAACAAGTCATCCAAAGATACCTTGAGGGGCGCTCGGCTGAAAGCTTCTATACTGACTCACACGGCCACTGGTTTTTGACGGGTGATCAAGGTTACATGAACGAGGATGGCGAACTTTTTATTTCCGGCCGCTACAAAGACCTCATCATCCGGGGCGGTGAGAACATCGCTCCCGCAAGCATTGAGGCCGTTTTGCAAACCAAGTTGAACCTGAATGTAAGCACAGCTGAATCAGATCGTGGAACTATGGTTAATGAGATTGCAACAGACGCAGGTAGTTGGTGTAAAGGACCCGATCGCCGGCGAGGTGCCTGTGGCTGTCATACAGCTGAGCGCAGGGCAAGACATCCCGAAAACCAGCATAATCATGGAAGCCGTCGTATCCGCCCTTGGGCCTATCTATGCTCCCGATTCGATCTACACACTGGAGGATCTTGGACTTAAGGACTATCCGCGGACGTCAAGTGGCAAGGTACGTAAAATCGATCTACAAAAACTTCTCCAAGAACGAAGTGTCAGCACTGAGCAAGCTGGAAACGTGGACGGAAACACGGACTTAACTGCTGTCCTGATAAGAGTCTGGTCGCGGACGCTTGGTATCGAAGAATCGGCGCTGAACGATGCCTCGTCGATTGATGACTTTGCAGACAGTCTTACGGTACTGAGGTTGAGGAACAACATTGTGCGCGATACGGGTGTAAATGTCGACATCACAGACCTCATGAATGCAACGACAATCGCCGGACAGAAAATGCTTCTGGCCTCAAAATCCGTGAAGTCCACGTCGCCCGCGATCGCAACTCCTGCTCGAACTTCGCCGCCTGAGATGGATGATATTTTGCCAGCTATGGGAGACGACGAAGCGTTCTGTCGCATCAAAGTGCAGGCTTCAAAAGCGATCGAACCGCTCGGATTCACATGGAATGATGATGTCGAAGATGTGCTTCCTTCCTGGGACCTCGGACATGTCGTTTTCGGGTCCGTGAGTGGCTCATCGATGGTCAATTACAGGGCAACTCTGGCCATGAAGACTGCTAGCGTTAAGCAGCTGCGTCAAGCCCTTTATGCCACGATACGCAATCACGCTATGCAGCGAAGCTTTGAAGTTCACGGGGTCGGCGAAGGAGCACCCCTGCGCCTGATCATGCGTCCGAACGACAAATGGTTCCAATACGCAGTTCAAGAGATACCACCAGTGCGCGATATCGAGGAACTGACTAAGCTGCTTGAAGACGGTACTCATTTCGATACTAACGCCTACCCCTTTCCCGCTTTCCAATTACGGATTGCGCATCTCGAGGCAAGCAATACCGCGGGATTGATCTGGTCTGCGGAGCATTCTGCCTTGTAAGAGACGCCCCACTCGTTGTACAAGATCTGACTCTGACTATGCCAATAGTGACGGTATCTGCTTGTACTCGCTTCTTGAAGATCTCGATATGGCGCTTACTTCACAGTCTACGAGCATGCCACCTCATGTCCCTTACAAACTTTGGGCCGACATGTACTATTCCAACCGAAATTCTGCACTCGCTCAAAGATCAGTTGATCGCGCTGTCCGCAGAGTCGAATCGCTCCGGGATCACCGTGATTCTATTTTTCCTCCGTCGATACTGTCCCAAATGTCAGAACTCACCGCCGCTTCTCGCCGCAAGACCAGCCTCGCGGACCCTATCTTCGCCACCATGCCTGATTTGATGGACCTTCGCACGGAACACGGTGTCACGCCGTTCATCATGATCAAAGCAGCGCTTTCAATCTTCTTGGCCGCGAAAACCAGAACACGAACTGCTGTCTTTGGTCAGGTTGAAAACGGCCGAACGTGGCCATCGCTCGAGCCATGGGCGCAGGAAATGTTGCCAGACTGCATGGACGTCGCTGGGCCCACTCTCGAGCGTACAGTCCAAATTGTTGCGGTATCTGAGATAACTGCTCTGGATTTCATGTCCGACTTGACCAAAAGAGGAGAACTTGAGGGTCGAGACGTGCATGCGCCATGGGACATGGTCCGAGATCGTCTTGGATCCACTGAAGACAGAGCGCTTTTCGATACTGCGTCCATGAGCGTCACCCTGAACTATATCCCCATACGCACTACCAAAGGCGTAGCCGTGTTCAAGGAGATGGTGTATCATGGCACGCGGACGAATTGCGAGTCTGCTTGGCTCTACTTTTGCGGAGTGGAGGGTCAGGGCAAAGAAACACGATTTTGGACAAGGACTTTTGCTGTCGACGACATCGTGTCGTGCGAAGAAGCTACCACTTGGTCGCACGAGGTTATGTCAATAGCCTCTTGGCTGAGTGATAGATCCAACTGGCTTAAAAGTCTCGCGGAATGTCCTTCCTTCGAGAAGGTAAAGGCCGCGCAGCCATAATTCAGACCACATTGGTTTGCGAGAAGTCCTCTTCGCGTGGGCGTCGAGAATCGGGCGGTATTGTGGGACGGACACTTGGTACAAGGGAAGTCGAGTTGTCAGAGCGAGTCTCCATAGAAGTGCAGTACTAGAATATGTCTTCGATGATAATGTAGCTTGATCGCATGCTCTTTCTCATACTGTAGGCGTACCTACTGCGATGTTTCTTCTGCGTCCAGTGGATTTGATGCGATGCCGCCGTCGGTAGGACCTCCAGTTCAGAGCAGATGTACATCACATATATGAACATCTAAGATCGCATGGCTCTTTATCAACTTGATATTGTAGTCCTAAGTCTGCAAAGGAGGATACGAAGCCTATTGCAGCTCCGCAAACTTCCTCAAAAAGTGACTCGGGCACTCATACCCACCAGGGTTATTATCCAAATACAACTGGTGATACTGCTCGGCGTCCCACCACTGGCCCGCTGGCAAAATCTCCGTGACAACTCCGCCCTTCCACCACTGCTCGTTCACCTTCTTGGTGACCTCGCGCGCCTCTTTTTCCTGAGATTCGTTGTGGTAGAAGATCGCGCTGCGGTATTGGGAGCCGCGGTCCGGGCCTTGCTGGTTCGCGGTGGTGGGATCGTGCATCTTGTAGAAGAATTCGAGAAGGGAGGTGTAGGTTATCTTTTGAGGGTCGTAGATTACTTGGAGGGCTTCGGCATCTACATCACACGTTAAAACTCGTACCCAAGTCGTATCATAATGTATGTCACTTACGTCCTGTCCGTCCACTACACACAGCGCGATAACTCGGGTTGTCGCTATCACCTCCAATGTATCCAACACGCGCATCATACAACCCGGACTTTCCAAATTGCCGCCTGTACATGTGCTCGACGCCCCAGAAGCAGCCCGCAGCTACAGTAGCGGTGTGCGCGCCGGCGGGTACATTCATTGGGGTGGCGGGACCGTTGGACATTGTGGATGTTGTGAAGGGGCGGAAGAGTCTGGTCAGGAAGGACATGGAGAGGTAGGAGAGGGCAACGAAAGCGATGGTCTGGAGGACCTTCAGATTGGCGGGTGCGTCTGAAGAATTGTTCGTGTTTTTGGGTAACGTTAGTGGTGAAGAGCTGTTTTATGTGGAATGGAGGGCGAGCTTATTTGCCGCTTGAGATGTCATCATCGAGACTTTGACAAATTCGGGGTTCAGCCACACTGTGGCGGGGCTCATTTCTGCGGCATCACCTCGCCTCATAGCACCACGATTACTCTATCTATCACCACGAACGTTGGTAGGGACTGACTGCAGCTCTTCCTGGAACTGAATTTGTATATCAACCAGATGCATGGGTTGCATCGTATCTTGCTGCGCACAATATCTGCGAAAATAAGTGTCGCAATTTTGGCATGGACTCGACCAAGAATCAAGGAATCTCGTGCGCCAATATTCTCCATAGTATGATCGTTCCACTGCAAGCTCTTTGACCACCTTCAACACGTTCTCGCGCGTTGCAATGACCAAATCAAGCAGCCTATGTTTCTTTCATTGACAATCTCACGTGAGCTGACGGATGCCTAGCCAAGCAAAAAGAACGGCCGCATTCCAGAAATTACCGCGTTCTTGTCCATTATCATCCCCTGTCTGTACACATTCTGATGGAAAGCACACGTTTTTGGCATATTGTTGTTGTATTGGTAGGCGCGTGAGAGCCTCTGCGAGGCTCACAGAGGCTGCCAAGGCACTAGCTACACGCGATCAAGTGAGAGGTATCAGTGGACTATCGGCTCTGTCCAACACATTCACCGCGCCCACTTTCAGAGGAGACAAAAATGGCCAAAATATACAACAGCGGGTATTCGTCAGTGGTCACCTACCTGAATACTAATCCGCCGGTATCCTGCTTGAGTACAGCTGAGCGAACGGGAAGCTCTGTATTCTGCACAGGTCCGGCAGGTGACAGACGAGGACATCGGCCTGAAGGTGCTCCGCGAGGCACCGGCAGATGGAGCCCAGATTATTGAGTACGTTCATTCTGGCAGCACTCTACTACCCAAGCTCATGCTGACCTCGCATACAGCATTGTCGCCGTCTATGGTATCGGCGTGCGCTCCAACAATAGCTGGTGTAAGAATGTCAGCACGGCGGAGAACCCACGCTGGGTCAAATGGCTCGATGAGGCAGACATGCTGCCAGCGGTAGCTCCGTTTGCGCGCATCATGCGCTACGGATACCAGTCGCAGTGGTTCGGAGAAGGAGCGATGCGGCAAAAGGCGTCGACGGTAGCACAGCGACTGCTGCTGGCATTGCGGCGGAGACGGGAGGTGCGCGCCCTCAATCTGATGTAGATTGCTAGCCTGTTACTAACCTCGCTAGGACTGCCCGCTCCGCCCACTGCTCTTCATAGCGCACTACTTTGGCGGGCTGGTCATGCTAAAGGTAGACAGGCGCGATAGACTTGGACGTGTGGCATCACTAAGAGTGAACAGACGCTCCTCGAAGCCCAGCAGAGCGCGAGCGAGTGGCCTGGCACGTTCGCGTCGACGACCGGCCTGATCTTCCGCGGCACGCCTTTCCGCGGCGCAAAAGACATGAGCCAGGTAGAGATGCTGGCGGCGGCATAACGCGAGTACTCGCAGGACGAGATCCAGCCAGAAGCATTAAAGATACTAGAGCCGGGCAACGAGTTCCTGCAGGATCTAGTGGACCAGTTTGGGAAGACGCGGAAGCAGGCGCACAAGGCGCAGGTTGCGTGCTTCTACGAGCTTAAGTCGAGCAACGTAGGACAGATTATAGGAAACAGCGACAGGACAGTAGGTGCACAAGAGTGGTCTGTAAGATGTTAAGCTAACTGCATGCACAGCGATTCGTGTCGAGCGAAAGCTTTGGCTGCCTTTACCTGTCGGACGCGATAAGCAAGTTCTCGCTCTCGCGGACGCACTTCAACATAAACAAGTTTGGCAGGCTAATGGAGGAAGACTTTAAGACGGTGGTGGATGTGGTCAAAGGCATGATTTAAGCATCACCTACGCTGGTGCTAGTTCGCTCCCAGTGTAATTATACATTATAGTAGTCACTGCAATATAGATAAGTTTCTCTAAGCAAACTAGGTGTGAGCAAGCACAAGATCGAGCTAAGCCTCCAAGGCGTTGTAGCATTAGTCGCGATATTTTAGCAGCACTGTCAATACTAGATGTCAGCCTGGCACCTCAGTTCACACGGTACACTGTGAACTGCACCTCACGTGACTGTGTTAGTCACCTGCTTACTCATCTGGTTGTGTATATAATCGCTCGCTGTAGCTCTCTTAATACAACAACCTTCTGCCTCTTTCCTGTCTGCCCTGTGCTCCCACATCCAACACTAGAGTCCGCACATCAAGTTTACCTCTGCGTGTGCGCAAGGTGGTGAGATATCTGTCTACAGCCGTGGCTGCAGAGGAGCGCAGTAATTTACTGTTCGCAGGTTCGCTAGGAGCAAGGTGCAGCTGTTTCTGTCTGAATCTATGCAGAAAGAATCTTTAGGTCTTGACAAGTACGAAAGTCGCTGTTATACACATTTATCCCACGATTATAAACTGTACAGATACTGCTTGTAACTATCTTGGTTTAGGAGTCCTTTGATGTCGAAAGAGGTAAGTGGTGCCGGTGCTTCTTCACGCTCCGCCAGCACCTGGAACTCCTCGTACACAGCATCAGTACGAGCCCAACGCTCCGCCTTTAACATTAACTTCTTCTCTTAAGTTGGTGGCATAGCTGCAAGATGTGGGTGGGAATACGCCTGTCGAAATTGCTCTAGTGAAGCTAAGCTCGTGTCGCAGTGAGCGTAGCAATAAAGGCGGACATCACATTATATAGTTTTAAGGAGGACGCCTTATTGCGCTCTGCGTTAGCTTCAGGCCGTTAGCTGTTACCTAATTCTAGTTTATGTCTTGCAATCACCGTTAATAGTAGTAACGTATTCCATCATCGCGTGGGTCACATCATCGCGTGGGTCAGTTTCTGCCAAGACCCTCTACTCCCTCATCAACGCGATATGTCTCAACAACAAGATACGCAATTATCTAATCAAGAAGGCAAAATTCTACTTGCCCTTTCTGCCTATAATAACTGCCAATTTAAAAGCCTCCGACGCGCTGCTGAGGCGTTGAAGGTGCCTCCTTTAACGTTAACTCGCCGATACAACGGAATCACGCATCCCTCAGAAACTCGAAACGCCCGACACAAGCTCACTGCGACTGAAGAGCAGACGATTGTCCGATATATCCTCGACCTCGATTCGCGAGGATTCGCGCCCCGGCTGTGCGAGGTGACAGATATGGCTGATAAACTACTGGGTGTTCGCGATGGTGAGCCAGTTGGCAAGTGCTGGGCTGAGCGCTTTGTGACGCGTTCAGCTGAGCTTAAAATGGCCTTTAATCGAGCCAAAGATAGGCAGAGAATACTCCAGGAGGATCCAGAGATAATTGGCGCGTGGTTTAAGCTGGTGGAGGAGACTAAGCCAAGTACGGCGTCCACGACGACGACGTGCATAACTTTGACGAGAGTGGCTTCCAGATGGGCGTAATTGGCACAATGAAGGTTGTTACAGGCTCAGAGAGACGCGCAAGGCCTGATCTTATCCAGCCAGGCGATCGCGAGTGGGTTACATTGATTCAGAGCATCTGCGCTGCTGGGTACGCAACCCCACCCTTTATTATCTACAAGGGACGCGTCCACATCTCAGCGTGGTACGAGGAGGCAGATATACCGCGCAATTGGAAGCTCTCAGTCTCTGAGAACGGCTGGACCAACAACGCGCTTGGTCTAGAGTGGTTGAAGCACTTTGACGCGTATACAAAGACGCGCCAGGTGGGGGTGTACCGGCTGCTTATTTTGGATGGCCATGAGAGCCACCTCAACCAGGATTTTAAGGACTACTGCCTTGAACACAAGATCCTGACCCTCTGCATGCCACCTCACTCATCGCACATCCTCCAGCCGCTTGACGTGGTCTGCTTCTCGCCGCTAAAGCTTAAGTACTCCCAGCGCGTCAGAGACTTGGCACGCCGACGCGTCTTCTATATCAATAAGGAAGGGTTTCTCCCCGCCTTTAAGGACGCGTTTTTTGACGTGTTTACAGAGGAGAACTGCCGCAAGGCCTTTGAGGCGTCAGGGATAGTCCCTATCAACGCGCAGGTGGTGTTAGATCGCCTTGAAGTACGGCTGCGTACCCCACCAGCACCCCTACCACAAGAAACGCCCTGGCAGTCAAAGACACTAAGCAATACCCACGAGTTTGGATCTCAGTCAAAGCTTGTACGCGATATCTTTACTCAATCGCCTGTTACCGCGCAGGCTGGCTTCTCTCAGCTTATCAAAGACGGCGAGCTTATGCTGCATCAAAACGCGCTGCTAACTGCCCGCGTCCATGAGCTTGAAGAGCAATTAGCAGTAGTAACTAAGAGGAAATCGCGTAAGCGCAAGCGAATCCAGCAAGATAGCACTATGGATTATGGGACTATAGCAGCGCAAGTAGCTGCTGAGGCGGCTGCAGCGCCTCAGCGATCGAAGAAGGCTTGTGGTGGTGGTGATCAAGAACCAGCCCAACCAGCTCTACGGCGCTGTGGGAACTGTGGCAGGACTGGGCATAACGCGCGCACGTGCAGAAAAGATACAGAGATATTTTCTGAATCTGATGTGAGCACAACGTACATAGGTTCCTTGTTTGATAGCGATGAAATTGAAGAGTCGTAACGTAAGTTAGTCGCGCCAAGCATTTTTTTAACCACTCGGTGGGTTCCTCCACGCGGTGGTGGAACACGTTAGCTACAGACTAGAAGACCTGCGGTCTTGACGCTCACAACTCTCGTCACACTCAGGCTCATCGACCAATTTTCTCTTAAGAGTATTGGCGCTTTACTTGCGCTGTTTGCTGTCGGCCTCAAGCCATACAGCCCTCTTGACCGGCCCCTCTTTTTCTTTTTCTAGCCGAGGGCACTTTTGACAAGCTCTCGCCTGAAGGGTCGTACTCATTATTCCAATATGATGCGCAAGCTGCGCTTGCGCTGCCTCTGCTGCCACGAGTTGATGCCTCGTGCCATAGATTTGTTGTCTCAATGTCGAGCATGCCTCCTTCTCGCATCAACCGCAAAACCCATCCCCATCCCCAGCCCCTCTCGCCCTCGGACCGTATGTTCGCAGACCCCAGCGTCCGCCCCTCGAGTTTGCACCAGCGTTCAAATTTTACCAAACCGAGCACGCCGCCGCAGCGCCAGGGCTCGCTTGTGAGCTTGAGTGGCGCAGGTATCCCAGATGCGCCGTCTAACCACACAATCGACAACGACGAGCCTTTCGAAAACTCTTCCCCGCAACGCACTATCAACGACATCATCTCTGTGTTCACTGCCGGCGCCGGACCCTCCGTGCAACTCGTCGAGCGCATGAGCGCGGCGGTCCGACGCCTTGAGTTAGAGAACGCGAATACGAAAGGCGAGGTGGCGAGATTACAAGCGCAGCGCAATGAGGCAAGGGAGGATGTTGTTCCTTTCGTGCGCGAGGTAGAGGAGCAGAAAAAGCTAGGCAGGAAGGTTGAGGGACTAGAGAAGGGATTGAAGGAGATGGAGGGCAGGTATGAGAGCGCGTGGAGCAGTTGGAGGGGGATGTGGCGGATTTGAAGAAGATTTATAGGGAGTTGGTGAGTACAATGAAATGACGGAAGCCAGAAGACTGGCCACCTTCTAGCTGAAGAAATTATCTAGATTGACATTCTGCGCCTTGCCCACAATCCCCTGAGAGTTCTTGCCCGTCTTGACGTTGCTGATATCTTGGCCAAGGCCGGCAGACTCGGAGACGTTGATCAGGCCCACGAGGAGCTTGCTGCCCTCGCCCATGTCGATGGCGCTGATGTTTTGTCCTGTTCGGGCTGAGTGTAGGGCTTTGATGGAGGCTGCGTAAGCGTTTCTCGAAGCGCGGAGTTGCGATACAAGGAACTGGGTTTCCTCCCTTAGGGCGGCTCGAGCTGCCTGTAACTCCTCATCGATCTTATTGACCTCTAGTTGTTCTTGCACCGCACTTTGTTCCATGACCATAAGCTCGTTCTGCTCCTCGACCTGGCCGTCTATATGTATGATCGCCTGCGCACGCTCGATTTCGCGCTCTCGGAGGTTTACCTCGTCGCTCGAGACAGCCAATCTAATTACTAGTAAGCTGTTTGGTCTCATTGTTACCATACAGAAAGTCTTACAGAATTGCATCGCTAGTCGCCATCGTCACGGTGCTTTTGCACGATTGCAGCTGCTTCCACAGGGTGTCCACTCGTTTTTGCCCAAAGAGCGCGAAGGTCACACTGTCTCGAAACTGGACAGTGCCGTTGTCGGAATGTTTGGTCCATTTCGAGAGTTGCCCACCAAATCTTTCGCATGCTGAGAGGCAGATAGTGATGGATCTTTCCAGACCGGGCTTTTGTTCGGCTCGGTTCGATATTTGTCCTTCTAGCGATCGAATGACGGCTTCGACGACCTGCAGCTCGCTCTTAAGGGATTTGATCTCATCTGGGGCGCCTTGGGTGCTCTCAATTTCGTTCCAGAGGACATGCATACCGTGAGCGGCGACTCCGAGCATGCCGACCACCCCGGCGACTGAATTGAATGGGTCTACGGGCATCTTGGTGTTCACTAGGGATTATTCTCCTTGTAGGTGTGTAGCAGCAGCCGTCCAGCAGAGGCAATACATATGCTTCCCGGGTGATAACTTAGCAATCAGAATGAGAGTGCATAACTCAATCTTGTTGTTACTAGAGATCTCGTCGGGTTTGGTGGTGTAACGTGTGATGAATGTGTAGAGGACCTTTTTGATTGAGTCATCAGTGCACATGTACGCCGGAGAGTGCCTCTTATCGTAGGACATCGTCTCTACCCCAATTGCACCATTGCGACCATTCTCAAAACGCTGGTCGTTTAGATTCCGACCAGATCGCGAGTACGCTTCTCATCCAATAGCTCCTCTTCTATCAAGCGGCCAACTTCCTTGACCATTCCGTCAGCGCGCTCATATCGAACAAGCGCTGGGATATTCAGAATGTTCCAGTCTGCTCGAAATCGGTTGCCGGGTATTTCCTTGTATCTGTTTCGTCAAGGTCAACAAATAACTACGCGTAGCACGGAACAAGCCCAACTCACTCAGCTCGCGACCCTACATAGGCGTAATGAACGACCGGGCTTGACGAATCTGAGAAGATCCTGTTGAGGAGCGGCAGTGACGCCCTGACATCACTGCACCATGCTTGCTTCGTGATCGGGTCGACAGAGGCGAGAAAGAGGATGAAGAAGGTGGCGTTGGTCTCCGCTAGAAACTGTAGTTCTTGCGGCGACCCAGGCACCTCAAAGCTGTCTATGATAGTCATGGTGTATCGACTTTTGATTTTGGTGATCGGGAAGTCTCAGTCTCCAATGTTTTACGTTGCGCCATTGCGGGTCATCTCGCCCCGCAGCTGCCCTTAGCGCTAGCGCTAGTCATTGTCCCTAGCTACAACAACACGGAAACCGTTTCCTCGCCAGAAACCCGCCGGCTCCAAACTTCCGCGATATGAGGCCGATACCTTGAGTCTTCCGCTTGAGAAACACCCTCCGCGAATTACCCTACGAATTGCTTCGTGACCACCCGCATCCTCCCGACCATCCTCAACCTGGTAGGCATACTGAAGCGATGGAGTACTCATATCCTCGCCCCAAAGAGTGCTACACCATTCCCACACTTGGCCAGCCATATCATAGCAACCAAAAGGCGAGCGACCACTTGAGAACATTCGCCCTTCATTCATGTATCAAGCACACTACCATTCTCGGTGGATAGTACAGCACGACGCGCCACAATATGCTGTTCACAGCACTCTCAAATACCACTAAGTCCATAAAGAGTAGAAAAGGAGTCCTCGATTGCAATACACAGCCGCTTTCAACATCGCATCCTCTGATATCATCACATTCCCTTGAACACTTCCGCAGCTTCTTCGAGACACGCCTCCTTTTGATAACGTTCCAGATCCGGCCATCCATGTTTCCGAAACACAGTTTCGAGTAGCTCTCTTTCAGTACCCGAGAGACCGTTCGGGCTCACAGCGTCCGCGACCTCCATCGCATTGATTGGTATGAGATTGAGTGCCTTGGCGTGGTTTTTGAGCATGGCGAAGAAGTCGTGCGGAGTCCAGTAGGGGTGGCCGGAAAGGATGTTGTATTCCTCCGAGTCGCTGTTGCTTCCCTCTTCTTCGTCACAGTCGTCGTCTTCTCCAGCCCCGCACGTCTCCTGGTCCTGTTTGTCTTCCTGCCCCTCGGCCCCAACTTCTTCTTCTTCTATCTCCCCCGCCGGCCTTGGATCACACAACTCAACCAACTTGTCCGGACAGTCGAACCAATAGATAAACCCCTCCTCCGTATCCAACATCCAGCACTCGAAATCCCTCCCTCCCACCGTCAAACCCACACAATGACGTGGAATCTTGCCCCCAAACCTTCCTTCATATCCTTGCGTTAAAGTCAAAACATCTGCTGCCGCATAGCCGTTGCGCAAATCTTCCGCAAGGCAGTTCCAATCCGCCATTTTGCACAGCGGCGCGATTTCAGGCCTAAAGCTGGGGTCTGCAAGGAGGTAAGGTAGGTGCTGGAGCACGGAGATCACGGCGGAAGATTTGTCCAGTGCGGACATGGAAGATGGGGTGATGGATGGCCAGCCAGCGGGAGGGGGGGAGATGATCGATGTGGGGTCGATGTAGAATTTAGAGAGGAAGGCGTAATATGAGTGAACGGCGGAAATGCATTCATCGTGCCACTTAGGGCGCGACATGATGGGTATGGTTTCGGTGGTGACAGTGAGAAAGACTCAGCTACATAGACGGTGTTGGGTATTTACGTTGAAGGAGAACTAGTCGTACCGGCCACGGAACCTATTTCGTCAAGCGCCGAAGCTAGCTCCGGTGATCAGATTAGGCTGTACTATTGCATGGGTTCCATAATTACTGTAAAGAGCAAACCGCAGGTAGCCGATTCCAGTGTGGCACGGCACTCATTAGCATTGCAATTGAGCTATCAAAAATCTCTTTGTTTGGAATTTCCATGTGACAGTTGTTGCTTCCAGTTGGTCACCTACATGTTTGTCACTGTCCACCCAGTACATAATTGACTGAGCAGTCCAAAACATTGCACGCAATTAATTAAAACATCCATACATCATAGGTAGAAAACCCATATATACATAGTGAAGCAAGCTCTATGACTGAGATCTGATCCCCGTCTCCAAGCAATACGCATACCCCACCCACAGCCCCCCACAACTTGTTCCAAGCGCCGGGTTCAGGGCATACAATCTATCAAGCGCAATCCCAGCTGCCATTGCCATATCATAGCAGTACACACCAGGCTTTTGCAACACCCACTTATTGCAATTCGACGGAATACCAGCCTGAACGGGGCCTGGAGCGGGGGGATAGTTGCCGGGACAATCGTACTGGCCTTTCGCCGCATTCCACGAACACAGTGGTAAAGGACCCGTCGGTTGGGGGCGGGCTGTGGTCGAGGGAGTAGATGAGCCTGGGGCTGATACACAGACGTAGTACTGGGGCCAGAGAGTTGCGCATGCTGGTCAAGTTAGTTGTGACGAGAAAAAGAGAGAGCGATGAGCTAACTTGTGCCAACCGCGGGATTCCAAGCGTAGAATTGCTGTAGCGTGAAGGTTCTGTAGATTTCGACAATCTTATTGCAAGTATCGCCATCTCCGACGAGATAGTACTTGTTGCCTTTGCCACAAACTCAAGTTAGAAATTGAAAGGCTAAACCACTTAGATGAGGGTATAAACTGACAGTTCTGCGTAATGCCCGATTGCACTGGAGACGGCGGAGCTGGCCCACTGGGTGGGCCAGTACTCGTTGAAGTAGCCAAAGTTGTTCGTGAGGGTGTGGAAGTTGGCCTCGGGGTGACAGTAGTCGAAGCAGGAGTTGGTACCGAGGGCGGTGTTCCGACCCAGCCTACACAGTACTCTTGTCCTTCAACGAGCGACCGTGAACATTCCACGCCAGGATTTATAGCCTTGAACAACGCTTCCGTAATTGCCCAGTCAGCTGCCATGGTGGCACATGTATCTGCCGTTGTGGCAGGCCATGTGAAATCGCACTCGCGCCGATGGAGGCGGCGAGCGTGGGTAGACAAAGCAAATAGAGCAGCCACAACGGTGATGTGACGAAGATGATACATGATGAAAGAAGAAGATTGAAAGTTCAATACAGAACAGGTCGAAAGGTGACAGGACGTGACTTTCATATGAATCTCATACTTGCTCGAGCACCTTGGAACTGTCTGCTCTGCTCTCGAACAGTCATGTTGCTGTTCCAAATCGAGATGTTCCGCCCGTGTTTCTGCATGGCGAAGTCCCCAAGCGAGATGAATGTGTGACAAAACGCCATCTTTTGATGTTCAAGTAGGCATAGGCTGATACTTGGGTATAGCTTGGGGTAGGGGCGCACGGGCTATTGGTTCTGGCACCACCGTGCCACCACCTAGCGCCTATATGCAGAGATTTTAAAGGATTGCTTCGCATTTCGCTAGTATACCTAGGTATGCCCGAGCACAGTCGGTAGCAGCGCGTCTCCGTCTTGGCGGAGCGTTACGATCCTTAGGTAGCTTAAGAGGGCGCAGCGCCATGGTCTTGCGGAATCGTAAGCCCGTCCTTGACATGTCTTGTTCCGAGCCGTGAACGTTCTCTCGCGGTTCCAAGATGATGTTGCTGTCAAGCTTCCGCCAATACAATTTCAAGAGATTGTTGGTGAGAAGTGCATACCTAAGTAAGATGGTAATTTCCCAGAGTCAGTGCGCCACTCAACTCGAGCTGCGCCGCATGGCAGCATACTCGATGGCTGTACGGATATGCGTACGCTGTATGCATGCAACTTACAGTCCAATCTTCACGCTCTACCTTTTTAGCCTAAAGGATATGCGTACGCTGTATGCATGCAACTTACAGTCCAATCTTCACGCTCTACCTTTTTAGCCTAAATCTAGATGGGTAGGGTCCATCAAGGCCGATGAATGCCGCCCAACAAAATCGACCACGAATTGGAAACGCGTGGAATGAGCATTGCATGTAGTCGATAAGGTATGCCATTCATTCTACCTAGGTAGATATCCATGGGACCGGAGGCTACAAACAAGAAAAATGAAAAGGATTCAAGACAAGGCTCTCATAAGTTACGGCCCTATTACAATTGGATTTATTTGACATGTCGTTGCGCGAACAGCCGTTGGATCTCCCCCTGGAGGTCGAACACAGACATAGCAGCAATGACCTGCCGCACCATTATTGTGTTATGCCAAACTCTACACAATCAATGCGGCAGCAGCCAGTCCCATGCTGACGAAGCTGAGGCCCGTCGCGCGCGAAGCACGCGATAATGTCCGGTCATTCGTCGCAAGCTTCGGCTCCCGAAAACATTCAGCCAGAGCGATCGTAGCATTCAACCAGATCTCGCCACCAGGGACGTCCCATTTTGCATCTTCCCACGTGTTGGGACATGCCTCCTTGTCATCAGGAAGCTTGGAACTGATGGCCGACCACCAGGAAGCTATCGAGCTACCATATGCACTATAGTCTTCGAGAGCCGCGCTTGGTGCAGCTGTGGTGAACCTATATCATGGTTCTCGATCAGCAGATATTCAGGTCAACATAGCGATTATGTTTCGAAGGAGTATCCGTTTTACGTACTGCAATTGGTCAGCTAAGTGTACGCCTACAGCATTCCTGGTCTTTTATACGTACCGCGCACCAGCTCGCTTTCGCGACAGATGGACAAGGCGGGTAGGCAGTGAAGGGCTGAGAAATGGTTTTCTCGCATTCCTCATAGATGCTGTCAGCGTGCTTGTGGTATGCGTCGAGCAGAATTCCTGTTGGCATAGGAGGTTTGAGATAGTTGGTGATGTTTTTGGTTGCGCACTGCCACGAGTCGCCGATATCATGGGGTGTCCATATAGCAATAGGAACTGAGGCAGTACTGGCTGGTTGAGCCGTCGAAATGATATTGGAAGCAGCGAGACGAGTAGTGGGAATCGTAACGCTCGCGGATTGTGCCACCGCCGTAGCGGCAAAGCTGAAAATAGCGAGAACGATGAACATATTCCGCAAATAACGATGATGATGACTTGCAATTGACAAAAGGAGTGTTTGCAAGTACAGCGCTCGGTGACCACTGGACTGAAGTGTACTGGAAAAGTCATGGAGAGAATCTTACGCACGGTACCTGCCAATACCTGCATGCGCGCACCCACCAAGGGAAAAAAATCGAGACCTGTACGGAGTAGCTATCATTTCTGGATTCCCACGCCGAAAATACTCTCGTGAACTATCGAGCTGCGCCAATGTGGCGCACCCTTCGCGAGCCATTGGCTCAGACCCACATATTACATGCATCTCAATAGATGCTCACAATCAAAGGCACTAAGTAATTTGTCGCCAAGGCTCCCGAATACTAGTAAGATGAGTTACAGGGTATCGACGTTTCTCTCAGCGCCCCAGACCATTCCACATCCTTCCAGGGTTTTGTCCAGTGCCACCGGGAAGCTTTTGCCTGCGAACGAGCTGTAGAGTCCGAGCGTAAAGGATTCTACTTTCTGAGCACAGAATTTCTGTGTTATGGACTAGCACGAAATAGAAATATATGTAGCTGCTGCAGTCCGAGCGTTACATGGACTTGCCGTGGACTCCGTAAAATGCGACATATCACACCTGCCTCTTCAGACGCCTAGTTCAGGGGCTTCACCGGTGAACCATGTTCAAGGTCTTCCATAGAGTTCAGGCATATTGTTGCGGTCCTTGGCTGCAGAGTCTATTGTAAGTATCTGAGCTGGAGGGTGCATTAAGAACGCAAAGATCTTGAACATCTCGTAGATGTGACCAACAGCAACATGAAGCAACCACTTCTGCTATCGCTGATTCTAGCAAGCAGGCTTGTTGACGCCGCTATTGATATCGAGGGCCTTCGTGTTGTTGATCCTGTGGGTGAAGAAGACCCATCACCTATTGCAGACATCAACACATACTACCCCGATCAACACGACTGTCCTTTGCCGTGTGTGGACTATGCAAACATACACAGTTGGATTCCTTATCTCTCCGTCGCACGTCTGCAAAGGTGTCACCAGCCCATGTAGGTTATCTTCCCTCGGTTTTCCCGCTGCCAAAAAAACTAATCTATGTGCATGCACAGGCTACTACAGTTCTCGGTTTCTCAACCTCTCAACGATGCACAAGCCTCCACGTTGATTCGTAGCTGCACGCTGGGAGAGCTTTCGGCCTCCATCGCTAGTACCGTCACGCCGGACGAGGTTCCTAACCCGAAGAAAGATAAGAATCTCACGATTACTCCACTCGACTCCGCAGCGGCATGCCTCTCCTCCGGCATTGAAGTATCGGAAAAAGTGGAATTGTTCACTTCCGGACATGCAGAAGACGCGACAGAAACGAAACGGGTGCTTGCTCTGCTAGACGGCATGCAGGATTTCTTCGGCGCCGACGACAACTGCGACGAATCCTTCGCATTTGCGTACCACAACGAGTTTGTGGTAGGTGTATATGTCGGAAGCCACCTCGGTAGAAGTTCCATACAGTCATCACTAAAAAGCCTCACGGAGCAATATTTACACAACTCAATGCCGCCTCAGGTTGTTGCTGAACTCTGCCATTCCAACGGAACAGATCCGGAACATGTCCTGGGTGTTGTCATCGAAAACACGCGCAATCTCGCTTCGGTCCAAGATAAGGCATTGCAATGGAGCAAAGGTAGGTGTGTCTCAAAAGAAGGATTCACCGCCGCCGAACTACCGCAAGGAGCGAAGATACATAAGCTCGCGCTGCAGAACAATGGCAGCCTCGAGACCAACACGACATACGTACGCCCACTTTTGAACGGAACTAGTCCAGCTGAATTCAAAAGGTCACCGAGCGTTTCGTTGGCATTTGAATTCGGTGGCGAGCGGCTTCACAAACGAGCAACCTGCAGCTATCTGACGGTAGTGACCGACGATACTTGCCCGTCGCTGGTCAAAAGATGCTCCATTTCGAGCTCGGAGTTCGTCAAATACAATCCAAAAACAAGCCTATGTTCTACCCTCAAGGCAGGCGACTATATCTGCTGCTCCGCTGGCGATCTTCCTCAAGCTGGATTACCGACCCCTAAGCCCGGCGCAGACGGAGTGTGCGCAACATATCTTATAGGAAACGGAGACACATGTGACGTCTTGTCAAAGCGCTATGGTGTCACAATTGATGATATCGAAAAGTGGAACAAGGGCAAGACTTGGGCTTGGACAGTATGCAAAGACATGCTTTTCGGGTACAACATGTGCCTTTCTGACGGCTTCGCACCCATGCCACCATCCCAGCAAGGTGTAAGTGATCTGATCGGTGGTCTTCAGTGAATGAAGACCACAATATGGTCCACAGTGTGGCTTTGCACTATCAGCCCTCACTGACAATGCATATAGACAGAATGTGGGCCGCTTGTTCCAGGCACAGAGCCACTCACGGACCGAACGAAGTCACTGGCGGACATGAATCCCTGTCCACTCAAAGCATGTTGCAGTAACTGGGGCTTTTGTGGCGTCTTTCCAGGCCACTGCGACAAACATGCTCCGGAAGGCGGAGGACCAGGGACGAAAGAAAACGGCTTTCAAAACACTTGCGTTTCTAATTGCGGCAGCAAGATTGAAACGAATTCGGTACTTCAAAAGCCCAATGTCAATGACTCAATCGCGCTCTACTTATGACTAACGATTTTATCTCTAGGAACCTCCCACAGCTTTTGGTCGAGTCGGCTACTATGAATCTTGGAACTTTGACCGAGATTGCCTTTGGCTCAGAGCGAAAGATGCCAATACGGACGGCACTTACACGCACATGCACTGGGGGTTTGCGGAGATCGATCCAACTACTTTCAAAGTGATTCTGAAGGACGAACACAATCAGTGGGCTGACTTCAAAGCCTTGCCGAACATGAAACGAATTGTCTCTTTTGGTGGTTGGGCATACTCAACCGAAAATCCTGGGGCAAACATCCTACGAGAAGCTATACTTCACAACCGTAACCTGTTCACGGAGAATCTTGCGCTATTTGCCTATGAAGAGGGGATTGACGGCATCGATATTGATTGGGAGTACCCCGGCGTGAGCGAACCCAATTCTTCTCCTCATCCTTGCTCACGTCTAACGCGCTCGTAGGCTCCGGATATTTTTGTTGATGGACAACTTCTTGGCCAAAAGAATGATGGCATCGAGTATCTCAAGTTTCTTACGGTACTCAAGCAGAAGATGGGAAAGAAGCTAGTTTCCATTGCTGCACCGGCATCATACTGGTACCTCAAAGCTTTTCCCATCGACAGGATCGCTAAAGCCATCGATTACATTGTGTACATGACGTACGTTGGACCTCGACCCCATTGCTCATTCTCGCGAAATACTAATTTATCGCTCTTTTAGTTACGATCTTCATGGACGTGAGTGCAGCTCACTCAATTCGTGCGGCATGTTCATACTGACACCAATCCAGAATGGGACTATGGAAACCCCAACTCTTTCGATCAATGCGATTCTGGAAAGTGTATCCGAAGTCACGGTACGGTCGGGTGCTCAGGGCTCTGCTACTTTTGACTAATATGGAGATGTAGTCAATTTGACAGAGACCATTAACTCACTTGCAATGAGTAAGTACGATTGCGAGATGGCGTCCCACAGTTACGAGCAGCTGTACTAACGATGAGATCAGTCACAAAAGCTGGTGTGCCCAATAACAAGATATTCGTGGGTGAGTCGAGCTACGGACGATCATTCCGCATGGCCAAAGATGGATGTTGGGGCCCCATGTGCGAATTCACGGGATCACGAGAAAAGTCCGACGCCGCGCCAGGCAGATGCACGAACACAGGTGGATACATAGCGCAAGCGGAGATTGATGAGTTGATCCAAAGAAGGGGTGCAAGGGCCACTTACGATTCCGATTCAGACTCGAACGTCATGCTACACAACGGTAATCTTTTTCAACTGGTTCAAATATGTAATGCCGGGTCTTTCACTGAAACGAATTAGGTGATTACGTCTCGTACATGGACGAGGTCGGTAAAGTGGACCGGCGAGCTCGATGGAAGAAACTCAACTTCGCTGGGAGTATCGACTGGGCCGTCGATCTCCAGCGCTTTTCAGATGCAGATCGCGACACACCTCCAAAAAGACCAGAATCCGGGACTGGATGTGTCGCAGGCGAAGATGATACGGTCAACTCTCTCGACCTCTGCTATTTCGCATGCCACTATGGTTTCTGCCCAACAACACTATGTACTTGCACCGAAACAGGCGACATGGAGCCGCTCCCTGCGCAGATCTTCTTCGGCGATATCGAAGCGTACGACTCGTTAGATATTGATCTCAATCGGCTGTGTGCATTCACGTGCAAATATGGGTACTGTCCTTCGCAAGTATGCCAGCCGCCCGTCGTCGACGAATATGAAGATGCGATCGCACCCTCTAACCCCGGAATTCCGAATCGTGGAGAGAACAACAAGGATAGATGTCTGCTTTGGAAAGGCATCACGAGTTTCGATATCAGTGCCGCCGAGTGCAAAGTAATGTGCAAAGAGTAAGTGACGCAGAATGTCGCTAGCCATCATGAGATATGCTAATCGCTGTGACTATGGGCAGGAAAGTCGATGCGGCGATAAAGGAGGGAAGAACTACAAACTGGGGATGCATATCTACTTATCAGGGGACTGGTCCTACTCCATGGTCCCCAGTACCAAATGGCTTTGTTACCCCAGGACGATGTCTCTGCGACAACTGGTTGATGAATGAGATTGCTGACACGGTGCTGGAAGCGATGCCCATGATAGCACAGGTAGGTGAACGGAGTCCCGTATATCCAACCTCATTCAAAAGAACAAAGCTTACTTTGTATGCAGATCTCATGTTACATCCTCATGTCATCTTTAAAATTCGTGCTTGAGCTTGGAGCGCAGTTCGTCCCAGTAGTAGGAAGAGCTCTTACTGTCGGGTTAGGTAGGCCTGATATCCACAAGTGTTCTCACCGTGTCAAGTTGCTCACTACACCTTGCAGATATGGCTGCAACGGCCGCTCAAATGGCCGCATATCTATACCCAGAGGAAGAGGATCCCGAAGGCGCATTCTCGTGGTGGCTGAAGCCGTGCGGAGGTACTGATCTGGTACCAGAACAGATCAAAAAAATCTTCGAGGTACTAAGCGTAGTCTCTGACGGATTAACGAGCTTCAAAAAACCGAAGAAGCTTAAGAAGGGCGGCAACAAGAAAGGCGATGATGGCAACCCACATGAGAGTGACCGAGCCCCTCCTTCAAGAAACCCGCCTCCTCGGAAGAAGAAATGTTATGTGGCCCCAGCCGTGAAAACCAAAATAATTGGTGCGGCTGCGAAGAATACGCTGCAATCAGTGGACTGCACCACTGGCACGACTCACATAAACAAACTCATCATAAGTAAGCGGACAGCTCATGGAGTTGGTAGGGACAGATGAATGCTAACACCCACAGCTTCCCTAGTATATGCGGGCAATGCCAGAACAATCCAGGTCCAGCGCGTCTGCAGTAAACATTGGTCTCAGGCATGTTACCACTATTCGTCAGCCATAGCCGTTAATCCGCAATGGTCAACACTGCGCTGCCATCAAAGCGCAGCAACAACCAAGTATCGAAGTACGTAGATCCTCATTGCCCTGCTTCTGATTTCTCTATGGCTGACACATACGGTACAGTGGACGGTGCCATGACCAAATCATGGTCTAACGAGCACGCGGGCGCTGGCTGGACAAGCGCCATCCACCGCCAACACGGCATGTGCGAACGAGATGAATACCCCCCTGCGTAAGTGTTCTTTCCCTCTACTGCCCCTCATCCACCATCTAATGCTTGTCTCGTTTCCAGCTACTTCATGACCGGTAAAGACGACCCCATCCTTACCAACGGCGGCAATCAACCGAACGGCCAACTAATGCGCTGGCTCCCCGGCTCCGAAAACGGCGGCGCAGCCGCAATGTGGAAAGCCGCATGTTTCGCGCCTCCCCTTGACGCCCTGAACACTGCCGATTTTCATCGGCTCGCGAACCTCGATCGAAACCGCGTGGAATTTGTAACGCGGGAGGTTACTCGGGGCAACACTAAGTCGATTACGGTCACACAATTTTCGGCCACGGTGGATTTGAAGCCCGAGTTTACTATCACGAAGTGGGTACCGACGCCGGCGGCGGGACAGGGGCTCGAGGAGAATAAGTGTTGGCCGAGTTTGATTGCGCCGTTGGATCCTGGCTTCGTGCTTTTGGGTGTTGATCCATATTATGCTGGGAGAGCACCGCCATATCAATATGCTCAGGCATACGATCCGCCGCGGAATGGTGCTTGAGAAGCGGCATTTGAGTGGGAAGATCAAAGCGGATACGTCGTGCTAGAGCTATACGCGGTTAATTTGAGCGCAATGTGCTACGAGGGATGATTAGGTTGTTTAATGTAAGGAGCGGGTCTTGGTAGGGTATTTACGACAACTGATGATTCGGTTCCGGGTTTCCGTGCCCTGTGGCTGCGTGGAAATATTTCTGGACTATCATTGAATACGAAGGCTATCACGACAATGGCCTTCTCTCTTCATCCTCCTTGTCATACGACCGTGACTTCGCCTCATTCTTGCAATGTCCTGAACCTCCCTAACATGTCACTCGTCTTCTTGCTCCAACTCCTTTCTTTAGACAGCCCCGGCTATTCGTCCAAGTCTCCATCTATGCTCTTGGGCACACTCCTGTGCATCTCATCATGTGAGTTGAGTTGCGTCGTGTTCGCATTCATGACCTGTTGCGCCACAGCGATTGAGTTCTGCTGCGTGGGTCCGCCAGAGGTGTCCTGGCCGCCTTGCTGAAGCAGCGCCTCCGGGTGGTGATACAGCTTGTGGCTTTGGTCCGCCGTCGCGCCAATGACGCCTGTCTGCTGGCCTTCCAAGGGAGCGACAACTGGTGCTGAACTCTGCAACTGTGGATGCGGAGCAGCATTGCTCTCATCAGGATCGACAAACAGATCAACAACCTTGCCTGGCCCGAAGGGACGGTCGTAGACGGCGGCCGTGGTGGCGAACTCTTTCACCTGCGAGACGCGAACGGCGTCGAGAAGTTGCAAGACGTAGGTCTGGCAGTTGTTGCTGATGAGATTGTAGCTGGGCGTGCGCTACGGATTTGCTGTATCACGGCCTCGCCTAGATGTCGTGTAGTTAGTATCGTGCGTGTATGTGTACCTTTCCTCGCGACACTCACCCGTTCTCCGCAGCTCATCGTCGTTGAAGCAAGTTTCGCCAACCGGGAAAGTCTTCCATCTGTCCCGATCTCAGCAGTTTTTACCACTCCATGCATGCAACCCAACTCGCTCTTCTCGTTTGATCCGCGCATTGATGTAAATGTCTCACGTGTGTGATATGGAAGGAGAATGAAGGACTGAGTTGATTGAATAGCTATGAACAAAGGGAGCTATATATATGTGAAGAATGAGAGAGTGTAGGGATAATGTCACGGTTAGGAAGTCTCTCTTGTTTCACGTGCAAGTGGCACCTCACCTCTGTTGAGACGACACTGCCTTTTCTGCACTAGCGCTGTTTGCAGCTACCCATGTATACATACTGCTCGTAGCTTCACCCAATACAACCTCGCTCTTGCGGGCGACTTAA
>Ga0265780_10001439_pt1 | contig 33411 bp, 29 predicted proteins | sample P1T30metagenome_FD_192432 | JGI IMG/M metagenome (GOLD analysis project Ga0265780, IMG submission 192432) | Plant litter microbial communities from East Loma Ridge, Irvine, California - P1 T30 | ecosystem: Environmental > Terrestrial > Plant litter > Unclassified | place: USA: California...
CCATCCTACGGCGGTAGATGGGAAAGTCAAGCCTTGTTGCTGTATGATGAGCGATGCGCCGCTGAGTAGCGTACATATGGGCGCAAAGTATGCAACCGTTGTCATCGGGTGTACGTGCTCTCCTAGACACGACATCGTTAAGAAGGAGACTGCGCCACCGAGGACACCGATAAGAGCCGCACCAATGGCCAGCGCGTGTTCTCTAGACGTATTTGTTACATGAGCGCTCCAAGGCTGCAATACGCATAGTAAGCCGATGACCGCAACTAGAGCTGCGAGGACTTGAGCGACAGAGCAGCGCTGCTGACCGGGTAACAAGCCGAGAAGAAGTGCAGCGAGAACTGGCGCGAGGAAGTTGATCAGAGTCGCCTCAGCTAATGCGAGATATCGCAGAGAGACGTAGAAGCCCCAGATACCGAAGAAACCCGCAACGCCTCTTACGACGAGTAGAGGGCGCAGCTTGGGAGGACCAAATGCGCCACCAGGAATGGCTCTCGGGGAAAGTAATATGTACGTCCACGACAGAATGGTGATTATCGACATCATTCCAATGAGTATCTGGAGAAAATCAGTATTTTTGTAGGTGGGCGGGTAGCATCTTTCCATACCTCGGAAGTACCGACTGTGGTGGTACCTGAGCCGCCGCTACGCTGCGTTCCCAGGATGCGCCCCAATGTCGCCAGGATAGTGGAGCATACTTGCGCCAAGAACATAAGAATGATACCGGCATTATTATGAACGATGTTATAGATTGTATTTGTCAATGATGTAGCTGAAATCATGGTGTTGTGATGGGGAAGGTGTACGGAAAGCTCTCCGATGGAAGACGAGCTCGGGATGCAGGAATGTGAGACTTTACGTGTATTTGAAGTGTTTCACGCCTCCTTTCAGCACAACCTTCCCAAATGCGCAGCGGAACAATTCCTGTATTCTTTACCCTTGGTCGCGTTAATTGAAGAAGGAAATATGTGCCTTGAAACTCAACAATGCGGCTTTGGTGCGTTCTGCCGCACGTGCATCAACAAATTGCGGTTTGCGCAAAGGCTGCATCATGATGTTTTTGTCAACAGACTCAACAGGAGGCCATTCCATCTGCCTCGCACGCGGTTGATGATGAAGTTGAGCTTGTCCTTTACTACCTCGTTAGCAAAGACGAGTGTCCGAAATGTATATCCAGCCCACTGCCGGTAACTGGACCCCAGCCATCTTTGCGGCATCGAGCAGGATTCCTACATGCGCCAGAAGGTTATCGCTAAATATGTGCGACAATCACTATGGCTGTGAATCTTCGCCGGTGACCCCTCATACCTTCTCTTATCCTTGGCCTCGAACCCGTCCTTGTGCAGAGTGCGTACTATCTTCCCATGCCTCCTTCGTGATGCGCCAGATCCACTCATTGCCAAACAACTTATCTTCTATTGCCTCAGCCGGAAATCCGAACTTCTTGTTCATCAATCCCTTGAACGCAGTATTAGCATCTACACAAGCTATGTGTATCTCATCCATGCCCAGGACAGCAAAGCCATGATCAATGACCATACATAACGACTCATAGCCGTAGCCTGAGCCACGATGATATGTGTCCAACATCAAGCCTGCGTCACCAATCAACTTGCCATCAGCCTTTCTTCTGCCAATCCAGCCCAAGCCGCCAGTACCGACAGTCTTTCCATCTATCTCGATAACGATGTTGGTACGCTGCAGTGGTAGATCGACGACCTGCCATTGCTTGATCAAATGCTCAATGGCGTCACTACTGTCAAGACCGGCACATGACTTGTCGTGCTGGACATTGCGATAGTCGGAGAAAAGTCGTAGGAGTGCAGCAGCGTCGCTCATGTCAGGGAGGCGGAGATGCAGTTGGGGAAATGTAAGCGATGTGATACGCAAGGCGCTTTCACCTTCGGACGATAGATTCGTCGAATGTGTGTAGAAAACTGTACTACCGGTAGCGGCAAGCGCAGGGTATTCAGTCCCTGCAGGCATGGTGTCGGGATGTCGACGGGCTGGGTGACACTCAGAGAATTGGATGTTTGCGCAATTGACTAGTGTGGTGTATGCGGATGGGTGTGCAGCCATCAGCTTCTTCTTCGATGCAACGTACGTTGGGCGTAATTGCTCCTGCCTCCGATGACGTGGCGGCGTTCATCCGCATCGCCATTAGGTATGACGGCAGCCAACAGATCCAAGATCGTGCTTGTTTCTTCTGAGCAGACTGACTGCGATCAGAATACTTGCTGTAGTCGGTGAAGCTCCGTGAGGCTCTGTCGAGGGTTTCTGTTGAAAACTTGTTATATTAAGATAATATTATAACAGTGTAGGAAGTACTCCTTATAACCCTCCTACTTCTCTTTATTATAAGGTTTAATAGTAAAATAGCTTATTAAAATAATACTTCTTCTAATAAGATACTATCTATTATATCTCTATAAGCTTCTTATCTCTATTTAATCCTATAGCTTCTTAAAGTCTTCCCGCTTTAAAGCCTTAGTAAAGATATCTACTGTATTATCCTTTAAGTTTACACGTTCTAGATAAAGTATACCTTCTTTAACCCTCTATCTAAGTATATAACATCTAATTCTAAAGTATTTCGCGATCTAGTAGTACTCTAGGTTCTTTAATAGAAGTTATACACTATCGTTATTAATTATAATTATAGTGCGTTTTTATCTAATATTAAGTTCTGCTTTACTAAGTTTTATTAGAATCTCGGTAAGTAGTTATTAAATCTATATAAGTTTGTTCGATAGTTCTACAGCAGCTACGTACTTAGCTTTCTAAGTAGACTATAAAATAATGCGTTATTATTTTAAACTATATACGATAGTAGCTTCTCTAAGTTATATTATCTATCTACTTATTAACTTGCGCGAGTTCTTATATATAGCTTAGTTACTATTAGAGAAACCTACTAATAGACTTTAGTTCCTATATAGAAAGAAGATACTAGTATCTTTAGTCTTACTTAAATACTAGTATACTTATATAGCCTAATCTATATAAAATTATAAAGAGTTTAATATATATCTTAATAGTACTTCTACTATATAGCTAATATCTAGTCGAGTCTTTAGTACTACGTATAGCAGTTCGCTAGTTATTAACTAGTACTCTTTCTTAAGACTAATAGAAGACTTATTCTAGTTTTTGCTAATGCTTAATAGCTTATTTATATTATATAGAATTATAGTTAGCGTAAGTCTCTAGAATTATTATCGTTTAAGAATTTTATTAATATAGTTACGTTAATAAATTAAGATGCTATCGTTAAGCTATTTAATATTTATACTAAGGTAGTATATATATCTATCTAGGTCCTTTATCTTAAACTTTTAAGTTAGTTTTATCTTAGCTTAACTAATTAAGTTAATATATAGTCTAGTAATAAGTATATTATCTATATATACTTCTATTAGTATTATTAGTTTAGAATATAGGTAGACTAATAGATTAAACTTAGAGACTTTCTATCTAGTTACAAGAAGATAGTTAGTTAGTTTTTCGTACTACTATTAAGATGCTTGCTTAAAGCCGTATAGCGCTTTTTGTAGTAGTAATATCTTACTCTTTCTACCTTATTTAAATTCTTCTAGTTACTTAACGTATATCTCTTCTTCTACTTCTCTATTTAGAAATATAGTAATAAAGTCTATCTAGTAAACTTTCTAACTAAATTATACTACGAGTGCGAATAGAGATCTCTATAAGGAGTCTTTAATAACTATTATAAAAGTCTTATTATAGTTAAGTAGATAGACTTATTTAAAACCGCAGGCGTAATATTATACTTTATACTTCTCTACTTTACTATCTACTTCTTATTTTATATAAAGAACCTATCTTTCTAATAAGACTTTTCTATAAGTAGGTCGATTAACTACTTTCTATATATTAAGCTTATTAAGTTATTTATATTCTATCTTTATAGCTTTATAGTATTATAGAAAGTTAGATAGTTATTTAGCTTATTTAAGCGTAATAGCGTTCTATAGTATATTAATTAACTATAGAGCTATTAGAGTTACTATAAGTATATATTAAGTTATTAAACTATTAGCTTAAGTTAGTGTATTATTAGTTTTGTAATTATTATTCTTATTATTAGATAACTCTTTAAACTTATTATTATTATTATTATTATTATTAGATAATTTATTAGAGTTATTATTATTTTTATTATCTAGAATATAATTCTTATTATTACTAGAGTAATAAGAGCTTAAATTACTCTTTAATCTCTAATTATATAGTAAAGAGAAGTTAATATAACTATCTTGCTTAGTATAAGAGAGAGTTAGTTATATACTATAATAGAGATTATACGAATAGCGAGATAATATAGAGATATTTAAACCTCTAGAATAACTATTCTTATTCTTAATATTATAGTAATTATATAGTATTTTACTATTATAGTCTTTAGAAATACTAAAGTGCGTCTCGTTAAACTATTAATAGAATCTATAGGTATAAGAGTTATTATAAAATATGCTAGTGCACTTTAGAGTAGTATATTTCGTATCTATACTATTGCTGTTAGAATAAACGTACTAGGTATATCTATATTTAATATAATTTTTATAAGAACTACTCTCTAAGTATATAAGCTATTTATAAGTATATCTTATATACTTAGTGTTCTTAGGTGCGTTTTTAAGGTTCTTAGAAACGCACCTCTTTTCTTATTATATATATAGACTATATAGATCTTCTCTATTATATATTAGCTATCTACTTATATAAGAGGCGTACTTATTCTCTAGAGTAACTCTAGCCTTTTTTATAAAGTAGAGAGTACTATATTTCTTATAGTACTAGTATAGTTTATTAAAAGATAGTATACTATTATATATTTAGTTATAGTAACTATATACAGCATATTTTTCGTATACTAGTAGGCCTAATTCTAGAGCTAGTTAACTATTATCTCTATTATAGTCTTATAGTATATAGTAATAGCGTTACTTCTTATATAAAGTATATTTTTTATTAAAAGATATAATACTATTGCATTTGCGCTTATATTAGAAATATACGCGATATTTCTTAGTAGAGTCTTATTCTAATTAACTGTCTCTTTCGTTATAGTCTTATAGTATATAGTAATAGCGTTACTTCTTGCATAGAGTATATTTCTCGTCGAATAGTGTAATACTATCGCATATACGCCTACGTTAGAAATATACATAATATTTCTTAGTAAGGTTTTATCTTCTAGATCTATCTTTCGCGTTAGTAATAAAGAACTTAGAGGTAATAATAGCATTATTCTAGTCGTTTAAAGAGATATTAAACGCAGAATCTTTATTATAATCTTAAAGTTATAGTATAGAAGCTTATATAGCTTACCTAGAGTAGTACTTATTAGTATCTAACTAATAGTTATTATTATTATAATTAATATATTATAATTAAGTAATCTACGTTTCTTCTATTTAAGAGTTATCTATTTATTCGCTATATATAATATCTACTATATTAACTTGCTATATCTTATTCTTATTAGAGTTCTAGACTTATATATTAGTATCGCCTTCGTAGTCTATAAAGTAACCTAGCTATATATATAGATATAATTTACGTATTATAGGTTAAGTGCTACTATAAAAGTTTAACCTAGCTATTTAAGAAATAGATATATAAGCTTATATACTCTATAGTCTTATATTAGCGATATTTAGTCTCTAGTTATATATTACTTTATATAGTATCTTCTTAGATTTAAGTGCGCGTGTTAGAGTATAGTTTTTAATATAAATAGTATATATCTAAGCTTCTAGCTATAGCTTTTCTAATAGGTTAGTATTTATAAGAGCTTATTAAGTTTAAATATTAATAATTCTAAGAATAGTGCTAAGAATAAGCTATAATATACCTAACTAAGTATTACTAAAGATAATAGCTAATCGATTCTATATAGTTCTAATAGCTCGCTCTATAACTCTATTTTATTAATATTAATATAGTATACTAGAAGTAAAGTAGATATCTTTATTAGTATAGTATTTCTTAAGTATCTTAGTAATAATAGTATTATCTATCTTAATATTATAAATAGTAAGTCTCTCTACTATATAAAGTTTCTTAAGTAATATAATAATATACTTATTAGATTTAGGTCTCTTTATAGATCGACTCTACTAATAGTAGCTAAAGTTATTAATTATATTAAGTATATAACTAACACTATTAGTTCTCTTAATACTATATAGTCTCTAGATATTAATATAAAGAAGATCTTCTAGTATAGTACTTATATAGCTAGTAGAATCTCTAGGTATATAGACTATAGAGGTAGTAACCTTATAGACAGAGTAACTCTAACCTATATATACTTTAATTTCTTTCTTTAATACTATTATCTCTTTAGATATATTAATAAGTCTACTTATAGAATTAAGACTTATATATCTAAGATCTTAATAAAGTGCCTATATATAGTTATTAAAGTTAAAGCTAGGTGTTAGTATAGTATCTAGATTATTAATAGATTTAGTATTCTTAGTTAGTTAATTATTAGCTTTATTATTACTATTCTTATTAATAGAGTTAATATCTTTAGTTAGATAATTATTATCAATATTAGTTAGTAATATATTAGCTAGTGCGATATTAGTAGATATAGTATTAATAATATTAAATATACTTTTATAGTATATATTAAGGTAAAAGAGACTATTATAAACTATAGAGTCTATAAGAAGTTTATTATTATAAATAATATTAAATATAGTATCGTTAATATATTCTTTAGCTTCTTTACTAGTAATCTATAACATAGATAATAGATTATATATAGCATTAGGTGCGTAAAGAACGTTACTTAGTATAACTTAGTTCTAAAGTTCTTACTTAGTATAAACGTTAAGAAGTACTATACTACTACTAGTAATATTAAGGTAAACTTTAGTATTAGCTATATTAACTAACTTAATTAGTAGATCTATAAACTTAGTAAACTATTTCTTATTATTATATAGATATATACTTACGCTAGAGTTAATAATCTATTTATTAATAAGAGAGTTATATATATTATTAATAAGAGCTAAGCTAACTACTATTTTTAACTCTAATTATTCTTTTAAACTTAGTCTATCTCTAATCTCTATAGTATTCTTTAGTTTATACTCTAATCTATAAGATTAGTTAGCTAATAAACTATAAGATATTAGAGATAGTTATATACTAGTTTTATTAGAGTTATTAGTATTAGTATTATTATTAGATATTATATTATATATATTAGGCTAGTTAGATAAATAATAGTTTAAGTAGAAGGCTTAACTATAAGAAAACTTAAAGAACTATATAGTCTTATAGAATAAGTCTATAATAGATACTAGAATAAGAGCGTTATAATTATTATTCTAATTAATTTTAGTTATCTTTAATCCGTAGGTATATAGAATTTATTTATTAAGTATTTTAAGATTAAGATAAGATATAGATATAAACTTAATTATAAGCTATAATAAAGAAGAAGACGCAGTATTATTAACTAGTGCTTACTATAAAATATTAGAATTATAGATAGATATATATTATTAAGAAGTAGTGTTAGCGTTATTAAGCTAGTCTAATAAGTAACTATTAATATAAAATATAAAATATTTACTATAAGAGGTTGTAATATTAGACTATTCTTAATTAGTAGGTTACGTACTATTATCTCGCTTAGCTTTAATAGCTTACTAGATTACTATTTTAGTATTATTCTTATTAGAGTTAAATATAAAGCTTACTATCTTACTAGATTAATTATTATTCTTCTTGCAATTCTTCTCTTTAAGTTTTATCTACTTAGTTTTTAGTTTAGAATATTTAGAGCTCTTAATCTAGACCCTCTAGTCTAAGTTAGAATAATCTATCTACGTACGCCTGCTTAACTTTTAAGCTCTTAAGCCCGCTAAGGCCGCGTAGCGCTTTAGGCGCCCGCCGCCTTAGGCAGCTGCCTAGCTAGTATCTTTATAATATACCTATATCTATATCTATATATCTATCTATACCTATATCTACACGTCTACTTATATCTATATCTATACGCCTACCTTACGCGCTACCTTACGCACTGCGTAATACCTAATTACTTATATACACTATACGTATTATATTACATGTATATACTAATATACTAAATATAGCTTTATATTTAGCTATTCTTATAGAAATACTATTACTAGTAATATTATAATACTACCTATACTAATATAATACTTAACTAATATATTGCACGCGCCTTATAGGCGCTGCTTAAGTAACGTAAAAGTATATCTCTAGACTATCTTATACCTTAAGCGCCTCTATAAACTTAGTTTTATAAGCTTTTAGATTAACTTTATTACCTACGTTATAGCTTAATAACTTTAGTAGCTTACTCTACTTTACTATAAACGCCTTCTCTATACTATTTATATTACTTATCTTCTATAAGCCTATACTATGTAGCTATATATATATATACTATATATCTACTTAATCTTTTATATTTCTAAAGAGATATATAAATAGCCTAAGCTTTAGTACTAGCCCTAATAATAAAGCTTTCTTATTTTTCTTATTCTTCTTACTAACACTAGCTACCTTTCTATATACTACTATCTCTGCGTTTAGAAACTTAAAGTCTACCTTATTTATAATTTTGTTTAGATATACTTTTAATACTACCTATTATTAGCTATATATATATATATATATAATATAAGAATACTTACTAGTTATAACTAGTTCTAGAATAGAAAAAGGCGTTATCTTATTTAATGCTTTTAAATATTTAGAAGTTTTTATAGATATTTAAAAATACTTTTCTTACCTTAAAGTTCTTATAAATAATATACGCTTCTTTGCTACTACTCTCTCGCAACTAGACTACTCTCTTAGCTCTTACTCTTTAAGCTCTTTCTTCTACTTTAGCTCTTTAGCTACTATGCTTTAGAATATAACTTAAATTAATTTAGAATACTTATTATATTCTAGCTACTTAACTTACACTCGCTATAATTATACTTTCTATCCTATCTATAGCTACTACGATCGCGCTTACTATCTCTTCTTAGAATATTTAATAAAATACTTATTTTCTAAGTAGTTATAGCCTTAATATTCTTTAACTAGATACTTAGTGTTCTTATCTTAGTTCTTATTAACATTAGTTATTCTATCTTTCTTATCCTTATTATCTTTCTTTAGGTATTTAGTCTATTTAATATTAATCTTAGTATCTTATAGTTATTACTTAATATTATCTAGTATAGGCTACTATACTCTCTATTAATTATAGAGTAGATTTATAATATAAGTTATCTCTTTATATTTAGAAGTTAGTAATCTAAAGATCTTAGCTTAAATAGCTATATTATTATATATTCTATTAAGTTCTTAGAGATATATAATATAGTCTTCTAGCTAACTAAAGAAGTTATTAAGATCTTTGTAGTATTATAGACTAAGTAATTTAATTTCTTAGTAAAGAATCTAGAGATTCTAATAATCGCTAAGTTAGTACTATTTCTTAATATACTAGAAGGTAATATCTAGTTTAGTATATTCGTTTAAGACTAATTAAATAGAGTCTAAGACATAAAGACGTAGAAGTGTTAGAGCCTTACCTTTCTTCTTTTAATACTAGTAATATTACGTAAGTACTGCATTATATTTCTTCTTAGCATTCTTTATTATTATTATTTAGTAGAATTCTACTTCTCTAGATAATATTATTAGTAGAATAAGAATATTATTAGTATTTTTAGAATCTACTTATATAGAAGTATCGCGTTATATAGTATTAAAAGCTTCTTATAGATAGAGTAGTATCTAAGGTTTCTTAATTTGCATCTATATACTATTAATTTAGTTCTATATATTTAGATACTATATAATAATCTTAATATCTTATTTCTATTTAGTAAAGTTTTGCTATCTAGTAAGTTTAGTAATCTTATATATAGTAAGGTCTTTAACATTTAGGTCGTTGCTAGATATCTAGAAAGAATTTAACGTTATTATCTTAGCAACAAAAGAACCTAGGCTTATAATCTATTAAAAACTTATTATATTAAGATAATATTATAATAGTATAGGAAGTACTTCTTATAACTCTTCTACTTCTCTTTATTATAAGGTTTAATAGTAAAACAGCTTATTAAAATAATAGTTTCTAGCTTATTCACGTAGATAATAGTGTGTGGCACATTTGCGGGATGGGGCTTAGTGCTTCCACGCTATCCTAAAAACGGACGATGGCCCCAGCTCGAACATAAAAACAAAGGGGATAACGGCATGCTTCAACACCACCTTCCACTCCTTATGACGCCGAAGAGAACTGTGCCCACGGAACATCTCCAGGGACGTAAATTTCCGTTGAGTCCATTCCCCTACCACAATTTCTTGGTGTTAGAGCCGACAGACGTTGTCAGGGTGATCACCATCACGCTGAAGACCGCGCGGCCTTGAGCCTACCATAGCTTTACGACGTACAGAGCCTTACATCATACCCTCTCTGCTTTTAGTTCCACATTAAAGCGCTTACTTCGAGCTAAGACAGCAGCAATCATTGCGCGCAGCTTGTACAAAAGGAGAATTGACGGTGTTGGAGCATTACTACTAGGATATCACCCCGTCATCTCCAGCAAGCAGCAAACAGGCACATCAGTCCGTCCTTCTTCACTGGGTTCATCGTCGCCAAGCTCTGGTCTCACTCTATACTCTCGATGGACTTCTGCGAGGCAATGGGCGAAGCTTGTTTCTTCTTTGCACTCATTGAGGCAGTATTTCGTAGACGAGATTGACACGTTCGGCGAGACTAATCACGGTGATGGGCGTGTACACGTATACACACCAACTTAGGTACCCCACAAGGACCGGCTCTTGCTGTAAGGGTAGAAAAAGAGGTATGCAAAACGAATTTGTATTGACTACTCGATTACATTCGTCAAAAAAGGCGCACATTCGTCCCGAGCGATCCCACGTGTATGAAACGTGCAGGTAAAGGCAGTGATACATTCCCAGGACCAGGTTGTCTGCATCAACGCCCTCTACGCTCAGTGCAGGCCTTGCACTCGCCACTTGGGAGACAACATACACTATCGGAGAGATATGGAAACGAGACATGCTGGTCCCAGCACTGCAAAGCCACTTCCGGACTCTCGTCATTTCGCTGATCTGAGTTTTCTTCTTCCCAAAGCATGCTACTGTTTGACACCAGACAAATCCCTTCGAACAATGACGAGTTTGCAAGCACTTTTGTGGCTTTCAAGGAGTTTCTCACTACGATAAGCATTGGAAAAAGAAAGACATAGGCTACCGACGTGGTATTCACTGCTAACAGCGTTGGTAAGCTGAGTCATAATGTACGAGCAGGGCGAAGCTGTATGAAAAACTTTTGCGTCGCCTTTTCCTAGACCGTCGCATATAAGTTTCGGCTTCTCCGTTCTTTCTTACTTGAGTGTGCGTATAACCACACTCTCCAGCATCGACCCTCCAACCAAGAGAGCGACATACCATTTTTCCAACACATTCAACAAGAGATCGTTGACCTTCTCTACCGCCTACGTCTTCTCTCGAGGAAACGAGGGATATATGCACAGCTTCCATTCCGATGTCTAGCCAAGCAAAAGGCAGTGTCACTACAGCGTCCACAATATCACAACGAGAGCGTACGCTGATACTCGATCTTGGCGATGTGCTATTCCACTGGTCGACCCACGAGCTGACTGCTCTTTCACCTCAAGACTTCCATTCGGTCATCTTGTCACCAACATGGACCGAGTTAGAGCGCGGCAGCATCGAGGAGTCCAGAGCCCTTGGAACTATTGGCGAGGAGTTGTCTATCGAGCCGGGAACAATCAGCGAAGCGTTCAAGCAGTGTCGCGGAACACTACGTGTTGACCATGACCTACTTGGAAAGCTCAAAGAGCTCAAAGCGGAGATGAACGGTCATCTCAAAGTTTACGCAATGAGCAACATCGCTAGAGACGACTTCGCACGCCTCCAAGCCGTACTATTTGACTGGAGCCTGTTCGACGGCGTTTACACGTCTTATGAGGCTGGTATGACAAAGTTTGAGCTTGGTTTCTTTGAGCACGTCCTCAAGAGTATTGGATGTAGCGACCCAACATCTGCAATTTTCGTCGATGATAAGCATGGGCAGGTCAACACGGCTCGCTCTTTCGGCATCCAAGGTATCATCTTCGAGTCTGGAGATAAGCTTATGCGTCAACTGCGCAACCAACTATTCGACCCCGTCAAACGAGCTCGTCAGTACATGGTCGACCATGCCGGAAGCCATGTGTCTCGTATCGAGAACGGTCCTGACCTCCATGAGTTCTTCTCTCAGTTCATTATTCATTATGAGCTAGACGACGAAAGCCTCATCAGTCTTTCGCCGCCTAATGCTAGACCTGAAGAAATCAAGGCCACCATCGGCCAAGCTCGCAAGGAGGCTAAGATATGGAACTATTTCAACGGCCTTCCCATCGGTACAACAAAGACATGTACGTTGGTCTGCAGACGTATGCTCGTAGAAATCATGCTAATATTACAATGATATCCAGTTCCTGATGATGTTGATGATACTGCAAATGCTTTGCTTGCATTCTCACCACCTGCTTCTTCGGCTAATGTCGTATTGGACCGGATACTCCAGAACAGACATGCGCAAAATGGGGTCATCTTGACATATTTCTGTGACAAACGGCCTCGTCTTGATCCGATCATCGTCACGAACGTCATTCGCGTTTTCTACAAGTATAACCGCGGAGCAGATGTCAAGCCCGAACTTGACTACGTTCGTCGCATTCTTCTGAACCGTGGCTACATTGACGGCACAGACCAGTATCTGTCCGCTGATACCTTCCTATACTTCTTGTCCTGTCTTATAGAAGCAAATGACGTCGCCCCCGAAATTCGGTCTCTAGGGGAGCCGACAGCTGCTGCGCTTCGAGAATACGTTGGCCGTCGTGGAGACTCTTTCGCCGTCGCCGCACGTATTTTAGCGTGCCAAAAGCTAGGAGTATGGGCGCAGCCTGATATCGAGTACCTTAAAGAGTTACAGGAATGCGACGGTGGGTGGGAAATTGGATGGGTGTGTCGCTTTGGCAGAAGCCACAAGAGGATTGGTTGCAGGGGTGTGCCTACGGCGTGGGCCATTAAGGCGCTCGAGCACGGATCCCAGCTTTAGTGGCACGAGAATGCTCTGTCGCAAGAAGTCGACCTTGTAGAACCATATTTTGCATTGAAATTGTATCACCACGGTCATCGGTCGACTACTACACCCAGCTGACATATCAACTCGACACATTCCATACAATGTCTCATACATAGCGATTACGGTATATCATTGTATGCTGGAACCAATATGTACTCGCCGCTGAATGCCCACACTACTGATTCACACAAAGGTGAATCCTGAACTTATAAAGGTTGTCCGCTCTTCCTTTCACACTCTTACCATCGCACTCTTACTATCAGTGACCACCAGACAAATACAGTCACTATTCTCAACATCCTTATCGCACCCTCAGCACCATCAAACACATCGCGACCGCTACAGTCGCACGAAGCAACAATGTCTACAGAATCTACTGGCAAACGATTCAAGTACCCTGATGATGAATGTCTAACAGCGTACACCAAGGCCTTGGAAAAAGGTAAGATGCTGCATACACAGGCTATTCTGACCAGCCCAGCATCCCCCAGAGCGAATTCCAATCGGTCTCCGACCTCGAAGAGTGGGGCTATGTTCTAGATGCTAAAACCGCCCGGGTAGGGATCCGGTGTTCAGCGAAACATGTGGTCGAAACGAGTAGGAACGGTGAAACCTACCTGCCCACCGACGCCTGATTCCTCAATAACATATATCCGGATGATGGTGAGATTGAAGCGACGGCTAACTACTCGCCTTACACTGTGGCATCGGGCTTGGTGAAGTTCGTAGATCAGCCGGTGCGCCCACCGGTATCGCTGTTGCCCAAACTATGCCACTGGAGCGACGTGACATACCTCAAATGGATGCATGCTACTCGCGATCAATCGCCGACGCCTGTATTGCGCCTCGTGATCCGTACAGGCGTTGCCAATGATGTGACTGAGAAGGTGGTGCAGCATATAGTAGCTAAACTTCCACCGGGGGACTATAGGCGTGGGAGACATGATCTCGAGTATACGTTTGCTGCAGACTCAGACGAAGGTTTGGCAATACTTGGGACGCCTAATGGCGTTGGTGCCGCCTATCTACTGGCACAACATAGGGACGGCTTGGGTTGTCGACAAGATTGTCGCTTCTCAGTTCGCGGATCCAGAATCTAGGTACTTGCAGATTGTGTTTCACATTAAAGAGGCGGAGAAAGCAGATGGACACGTCATGTAATTGAATGTAGTCGGTATATGGACGCATCATGTAGTTGATCGCAGTCAGTAGATCGACTCGTCATGTAGTTGAACGTAGTCGGTAGCTATTGATTTTCGATAATCCGAACTTGTCGTCGCACATTGTCCAGCTCCCACAGTACATTGTCGATCCTCAGTCTCTCCCTAGCATCTGACAACATCATCTAATCATCTTGGCTTATCCTCTCCGCCATCACAGCCTGGTTTTTCTCGTTGGCATGTGCAAACTCCCTGTATCTTTGCTCCTCATCCGACTTGCTCGCCCTTACGACTGTTCGGTTATCTTTGTTGAGCCCCATGCAGAGCCTTGGGTTCTCGTAAAACATGATGTCGATCTGCTCAAGCGTGCGTCCAGAAGTCTCGACGCCAAAGAAGTAAGTTAGTGGTACAAAGGACGCGCAAACGGCAGCCCAGACCCAGAAGTAGTGGCCGCGGATGTTGTCAAGACCAATCGGGGTAACCATAACGACCACGAAATTGGACATCCAGTGCGAGAAGACGCCAACCGCTGTTGCCTTGTTGCGGACGCGGAGAGGCTGGATTTCGGCGGAGTAGGACCACGACACAGGCAAGATGCCAAGAGTGAAGCAGTCGAGGTACAAGAAGATGAAGGCCACAGCTGCTGCGGCACTAGCGTAACTGTTCTTAGCCAGGCATCCCGCGATGATAGCCATGCATGCTGCGCAACCGGCTGAAGAGCCCATGACCGACCATCTACGTCCGATCTTATCGATGTAGAAGTATGGTGGCCAGGAGAATACGGCGTACTGAGTGAAGGCCACGGAAGCGAGGATGAGAGACATGCTCGGAGAGTAGTCGAGGTACTGCTGGAAGATGTAGGCGAGGTAGTAGCACAAGGCGTTGATACCACTCCACTGGTTCATCATATAAGGGCCCATACCGAGAACAACACGGTGTAGATTGCGGGTCTTGGTGGCATTGCTGAAGACTTCGCCCCAGGTGGGTTCCTCTTCGCTGCTCTCTGCCGCAATGGCGTCGAGAATCTCCTGAAGTTGACCTTGCACTTCTTCATCGTCCAGAGGCTTGTCCAAAAGCCGGCTGATTGTGTGTTTTGCCTCGTCGATCTTTCCACGCGATGCAAGCCATCTCGGTGTTTCGCACAGGAATGGGCAGAGCGCCAAGACCATGAGCGAGAACAGGATCTGGCAAGCGACGGGAAATCTCCACTGTAGCGAGCTTTCGGCGTACAGTGTCGCAAAGCACAGCCAAGAAGCGACCGCGACACCGATGATGATCAGAGCGGACTGAACGACGAGCAGCGAACCACGGTTGTGCGCAGGCAATGTCTCCGACTGTAGAATTGGCACCGCGACCGTTGACAGTCCGACGCCAATACCACCAATGATGCGCGAGACAAACATCTGCCAGTAGTCGAAGCTAGCGGTCTGTATAGCAGCACCGATTACGACGATGAGGTTGGCGAGGATAATAGAGCGCTTGCGTCCGATGCGTTCACCGAAGACGAAAGCTACGACGGCACCGAGCGCGCATCCAATATCGTAGATAGCGGTAACTAGTCCCGTCATCGTTGGGTTCGGGTTGCCGAGGGTATCCTTGAAGCGCTGGCCGCCCAAGATACCGCCGAAAAGTCCTTGATCATCTTCAATCGTGTTAGCTATCGAACCACGATGTAGAGTGAGTTGCTTCAGGCTTACATCCGAAGAGAAGGAAGTCAAGACCAGAGGTCAATAGAATAACCGCGATGAGGCTCTTGCCTCTTAGTTCAAACATGATGAAGAAGACCCTGAACCCAATAGTCTGGTAAGCAGGAAGGGACAGCAGAACAGTATGATCGTGAGCCAAACATGTGGGCCGCAATCATGTATCCTTTATACTCGCAACCCCGTAGAGATGTGCACCGGCATCTCCTCATTCAGTTTAACGTCGATGCTTCTAATGAAGCGCGAGGTATCCATGTGGAATCTCTTAGCGGACCGTGTCCGGGGAAATTATGGATACGCGGGGAAGCAAATGCGGAGGTGAGGAATGTCAAAGCTTGCGCAAGAACAAGGCTTCGAACAGGTACACTCATGGCGTTGCATCTGGGCTGAAGTCATGCTAGCTGGGCCGGCTGGGCGAGAATGCGGGGTTCCGCTTTAGGAAATGCCGCGTCCTGAGTGCGGAAGGTTTGCCGCGATTGAAGCACCAGGTGATTTCGCGGGTTCCTGTCAGCCGTCAGGATGAACTTTAGGTGGCTCTGACTATGACTCGCACTGTCTCGTTGTTCTTCGGTGATGAAACATACCTAGGTAGCAGTACACAAGCTTGAACCTCCTAATCGGTCGTCAAACCAGAAGCTTCAAAAACGCTCAATTGTATACGCGATGCGTGTGGGGAACGCTGATGCCGGTAATCAGAATCTCGGATCGAGATACTGCGAAGACAAGGGTACACATCCCTTGTATGATGCTCGGGCATCTGGGAGTATCAATAAAACTCTTTACCTTCCTGGATGATGAAAACGCGTTCCCAGGTTTTGAATACGTTGAGTAGGATCAGTACACGCAAATGTAAGTCAGAAGGATGAATTTGGGGCAGTATTGTACGATGGAAGCATATCTCGGGTACGTGTACAATGCAAACATATCACCTTGATGTCGCGACAAGGCCGTTTTTATGAGATTTATGAGTCTCTCAGCGAAAGGTAGTCTTACTGCCCTTGCTTCTTTTCATTTCCACCATCTCGTAGCCTCTCCACCTTTCCATGAGCCTTGCAATTCTCTCACTCCAGCTCACCTAGCATTTCTCTTGTCGCGCTCAAGCTCTTGGTATCTCCGTAGATCGCCGCGATCAGACTTCCATCGATTTTCGGGAATTCGCGTTGGAGCACTTCGACGTTATCGTCATCATCGTCTTTTCTTCCTGCTGCCTCGTAACTCTGCATGACCTCGATTTGGTGAGAGCGGTCCTGTCCGGTGGGAAGTGCCATCTCCGTAGCTGTGCGACGAGGTGGTAGACCTGGTGGGACTTCGTCTTGTCCAGGGTAGGAAGACTGATTTGGATAAGAAGGCTGAGGCTGTTGTTGCTGATGGTAGGGTTGCTCAGAGAGTCCATGGGGTTGGGACTGCATGAATGGGTTGTGCGATTGGGCTTGGCTTGGCTCTTGGCTCCATGGAGAGGTATCCTGGTGTTGAGGGGGGTATTGCGCATACGGCTCTTGAGGAGGATGTTGGCCTAGCGGATTTGGGGGTGGCTGTTGAGCATACGGATTCGGAGGCGGGTCTTGCGCTGGTTGGTAGGCTTGGTAGGGGTTGTGGCTCGGGTTGCTCTGGCCTTGTTGGTTTCCTTGGTCCGCCCACGGGTTGTCGTTGTGGTTGGAGGCCATGACTGCAATCTGTGTACTGCTCGATGTTCGTGTGATAGGGATTTCGAGGGTTCGAAAAGGAGTGCAGCGCGCTTGTTTGGCAAGCAGGAAATCTTGAGGCTCAGGGCTGACTGTTGGCTGACGAGTACGTGAAGGCGCGGTAGACGATGACGTACGCTTAGCGCACGTGCCTCTTCGCCCCGCTTCAACCAACAGATCCTTGGAAGCCAGGCGCGTACTTGCTGCGAGGTCTAGAGGAACTTCGTACACTGGACCACGGGTCGTATGTCAAAACTCCGTTGTCAAGACAGTCGCCTCGACTTCCACCACCATTGTGCTCCGTAACCATGTTCAGGGTGACAAGTAATCAGCGCGATGTGTGCAAGGAGCCTCGCCGGAAGCGGACACCCCTTGCATAACGCGGGCTGCTCCTTCAAGGTGCTTCTAAAGTACTATATATGAGCAAGCCAGGTAGGATGCGTAATTGTATCTTCATATTCACTGTATGAGAACACGTCCTCTCCATCGTTGCAGTCATGGCAGCGCTGAGCTTTCAGCCCTTTGTCCTCCGTTTGTTCAACGCGCCACTAGGTGTTGACTTCCTACGCAACTTGAGTGCCAAGATCTCACCTTTCTTCGACTGCGAGCGCGATCGATTGTTTGCGTATATCAGTGATTGTAAGAGGAGAACTTTGCGGCGAGAGATGAGAGAAAAGAGGCTGGAGGCCAAGAGGCATGGTAGGCGATGTCGCGCATCTTGCTCGCCGTGTTGAACAGGCTAACAACATATTAGAGAAGCAGCAACAACGCGCCGAAGAAAAGGAAAAACAGCAGAAAAACAGCAGAAAAACAATTCATGGAAAGAAAGGAACCGCGAAGCACAAATGAAACTCAAAGCCAAGATCTTGCAGAAGAAGAAAAGTAAGTCCATGTCTAGCGGATAACCATCGCTCGTGACGTTCATACATCAGCAAGATCATATCGTTGACGCTCGGCAGGCGGTAGTAATACCAAAACTCGTTAAGGTCTCAACTTTCATGTCAGATGGCGTTATTGATCGTAACATTAACCCGAACACAATGGATGTACAGACTGCGCTCAAAGTTCCAAAGACTCCAAGGTTATTCCAAAGCTATGCCAGCCGCTCTAACATCTAGCCAATGTATTGCTCCAAGAGTTGGAAGAAGTAATGATGAAAATACAGTGTTGGCTCGCATGCACAGGTAGAGTTAGAGGGTCTGTCTCTGCATTACATCGTTCTGCGTCGCTCAAGTTCAATGACATTGATCCTCTCCACGTCTAATTAGTACCGTCAGCGAAAATTGTTGAAATACATGATGGAATAACGAACCCAGACTCCTGCTTCTACTTCCACATCCGTTCTTTATCAGATGCCATAACAGTAGACCGATCGGTATGCACGTTGCGAATAATGTGGCCAACGCGATGATGGCTTCAGCAGACAAGGAAAACATCGACGAATAGTTGAAACCGGTTCAGGTATGAAGGTGACAAGGTATTCACCGTTCGTAGTTTTCGAAGTATCTCGGTCGGAACAGCTTGGGCGCAAGTTTGAGAGAAGTGTCGGGACGCGCCTTGGCTGCGGGTGGTCTGGCATACATGTAAGGTCATGGCCGCGGTCGTATACAAGTCAGGTTCCGCATCATTGGCTGGACAGGTAGGACAGTATCACGTGTTGTTGCTGTTGTACACGTAATTATCTGGTTTTGCATGATTGGCTGGCCTTGTGAGTGACTGCATACGAAATCTCGTAAATGAGGCTAGCTCAGCATACTCAGGTTTCGCGTCATTGGTGCAGTCCCAGGCAGAGCCTCCAGCGCAACCAGTATATGAGCATGTCTCTCTCTCCTGCATTCGGGCTTCTCACTCCAGCTCCGATCGATCATCTACATCCGTAACCACGGAACCCAACTTCCACCATGATGGCGAGGAAGCTCTCGGAACGATTTTCTGACGAGGTCTGGACATCTCACAAGCTTGCTATTGGAGAGCTGTACATTGGAGAAGACAGGAAGCTCTGCGGCCATGAAGGTGTCATGGACATCATGACGAGACGTTACGGTTTCTCGCCCAGGTATGCATGAATCTGGGCTGATCATACTGCATTAGGCTGATCTTCGCACAGTGAATCGCAGTATGAAAGGAAGTTTGCTTCTTGGGGCATGCGCAAGAAAATCACCGGCAAGGAATGGAATGCGATTCTGCCTCGTGTGCAGGAAAGAGAGGAGCGTGGTCGGCAGACACTCGTTGCTTTCAACGGTGTATTTCTCGACAAGAAGCGTATGGAAAGAGAGCTAGATCGCCGTCGTTCCAACTCGAACATGCGCCAGGGTTTTGTGCAAGGTATGGAGTTCTTCGACATGCTTTCATAGGACTAATTCACAACAGTCGCAGTCCCTCCAACCCCTCCTGGCTTTACAATACAATCGCCACCAAACACCACCGACACAATTGAGGATCAGATCATGTCGGATCAGGGAGCCCCTCCAGGCATTATAGTACACTCGATACCAAACACGGCCGCCACACATGAGGATGAGAGCATGTTGAACGCCGGACCTCTTCCGGGTTCTGGAGTACAATCGCCATCGGATACGGCCGATGGACATCAAGATGAGACAATGTCGGACCCAAGTCCTCCACACGTGGGTCCAGCGGAGGCAGCTGTTTATGGCTACCAGACCTTGAAGCCAATATCTCAGGTCGCGCCTACAGATACCAAACTTGGTCCATATAGGCCGTCAGTGTCAAGTGAACACAAGGTTTTCAGACAGACGCTGACGCATCTGCATCGTCCAAAGGGGTTTGCTGCTTCCTACCTCCCGCGCGAGAAGAAGCTGTGGTTCTGTTGTGCATGTAATGGAGGGTCAAATCTGACGGCGATTAATGAAGGTTGCTCATACTGCTTCGATCACTGGCGTTGCAGTCGCTGCTACATGGTAGATAAATGTTGAAGATTGATGTCGAAGCAACTATGGCTAGAACTGGCAGAGTGTGCCCAAGCAGGAGCTGGATCAACGGCTCGTACATCAAAGGTATTTCGCGCAGAATATGATCAATTACTGCTTTAGACCCTCGTACGTGCGGTAGCCCATGTTGTGTCTGAAGCAGACGTCGCTAGCCCGCGGCGGCGCGTTGCAGAGCCGTGTCTTTGGTCCAAAATATGTTTTGGGGGTTGATCGTGCAATCCAGAGAGGTCTTGTGCGGCAGGTTGAGCAAAGACGTGGTCAGGAATAGGTAGGTCTTCAGGAGCGGGTACATATGGATGAACGGCGTGAGGTCGCGGGGCACTAGGTCGCCTTGATCGTGAACGTGGTTGCTGTTCTGCAGGCGCAGCTCCCCTTACATCTCCATTCATAACATGTACCTCCTGTATCATTGCTGGCGCAATCATCGTCCAAGAATAGGGCGCAGGTAAAGCAGGCATTTTGTCATGACACCTCTGTGTACTGACTGAACTTGATCTACCACGCCTACGGCGGGAAGAACGGCGTCTATGCTTCTGGCTACTGCTTCTTTCGGTCTCATTGTCTTCATTTGCCGGCCTCCCAATTTCTGTGCTGTTGTTCAGACAATGGCAGCCACTAGCCGGTCTTCCATGTCTTTCATGTGGAATATCGCTAGGCTCGATCATTTCCGGTCCATATCCGCACGTGAGCAGTGTACCGTCTTCTTGCATATGATGTCGAAGCTGCGAGAGTGACCGGCGCGGATGACGGAGCAAGTAGAGCGCAGCGTTGAGCCTCCCACCTTTCTCTGAACCAGGTGTAAGTAAAACGTCACATCCCATCGATACCGAGTTCTGGACGACGATCTTTGCGTCGCCAGCAATGTAGATGCCATTGTTGCGAAATGAAGAGGGCTCATGACGATGAGATGATGAAGTGTGACGATTTCGTTCTGGCATCCTTGCGCGTACATAGATATCGAAGAGGCAGCCGGGAATGTGCTGATAGACATTCGAAACAACGTTGTGTAACGTGTGCAGATGGAAATGTTTGCGACGCACTGTTGGCGGTGGACAACGGAAGTAAGGCGGACGCAAACATCTATATTGTACGCTTAGCAGACGTAGGAAGTTATATTTATACTTCGCCGTTCGTCCCCAACATATTGAGACGTTTGAACACAGGTGGCACCGCGATATTGGCTTAGGATACTGGATCTCTGGGATGCGGTTAGGCATACTGCAACTGTGCATCGATAAGCATGATAAAACGGGACCATGCAGCGAAAACAGAACTGAGCATCTTCGAAGTGTTTCAAGCTAATGTCATCAATCAATCAGTTACCGTTCGTCGGCTTGGATGCCAACGGTTTTCGGTGGAGGGCTGATCCCCAAACCTCTCAGAGGTACCAAACATTGTTCGTCAACGCTCTGTGAACTTCTGACTAGCAAAGCAAGAGGTTTACGCAGGCTCCTCAGTCTTCGCCCGCTTTCCCTCCGCACCGCCATCATCGACTTCCAACTTTCTCTTGCTGCTGCCAGCATCGTTTGACCCTAAAGCTGCCGGTGCAGGCGCCTTGACCTTCTTCTTCACCATGCCCGAAACATCGTTTGCGCTCTTGGTAGCTTCCGCAATCTTTGCTTTTTGCGTTGCTGCGTCTGCTCCCAGAAGCCCACCTAGCAGTCCCTTGAACACCGACGAGTCGATGCTGTCGAACTCCTGCTTGTTCGGATCTGACTTCAGGTCTACAAGACGGGTCTTGAGATCCTCGAGCATGCCCTTTTTGTCTTCGATGATGACTTGCTTCTCCTTCTTCTGCTCTGGCTTCAACGTGTCGGAACCGAGTGCTGCCTCCTCCTTCTTCAGGCGCGCTTCCAGACTTTTGATGGCGAGATCTGTCTGTTCAGCAGCCTCGTTCCGCAGGTCCCAGTTTATGCCATCCTCGTCTTCCTTTCCTTGTTCCTGCTTAGCGGACGCATCGGTCGTTTGTCCAGTCTGGTCTTCCCGTACTTTCGAAACGGATGCGAATTCGAGCGCGAGGGATAGCGAGTAGTGTGCCTCTGTGACATTCTCGTGCTCGAAGGGGTATATTTCCTCTTGTAGTGCAAGCGCTTTGCGGGCGTCGGATATGGCGTCGTGAAATCGTTCGTTCTCGAGCGAGATCTCGACGAGGAAACCGTGGCAGTCGGCGATGCGCTCCTTGATGACGCGCGCCTTCGGGCTCAGCTCCGCCTTGCCTTTGCCCTTGTCTGAAGCGTCTCCTTCTGGGGCGTCTAATTGCCTCTCATACAGGACGCGGGCTAGCTCGAAGATCTCGTACGCGTTTCCGAGGTCGTCATCGTCCTCCTCTTCCTCGCCATCCTGCATGTCGTCATCTTCATCCTCGGAATCGGTCCAGTTCTCATCGCCCTGAAGCTGGAAGAATGGCGTCTCGCCTACTGGCTTCTCCTTCTGCTCAGGCTTTGCGGCGCTTGCACCTTCACCCGCCTCAGCTTTCGCGGCCTTTTTTGCCTTTGGCTTCTTCTTCTCCTCTTTTGCCACCTTGTTGCCTAGCACATCGCTCTTGGCGACTGCCGACCTGTAGAGCGCGCGCCCGTAGTAGAAGAGGAGCTCGGCGTTCTCAGGCGCCATCTCGCCGTTGAGTTCAGCTTGGATCTCGACGGCATCGGCGTAGTGCTCGGCAGCGGCGTCGTAGTTCTTAGTCGAGTAGTGGATAGAAGCAGCCTGCGACAGCTCTCCCATCTTCTCTTTCGTTCTGGGCATGTCTTCAGTCTCGGTGACGGTCGCGAGCGGTTCAGTGGTAGGGTCGGCCATTGCGTGAGATTTATCGTGTTTGTGTGATATATGCAGCGTATGCGACAACGATATCAGAGTTTACAGGCCGTAAGAGTAAGCGTGAAGGATGTCGAGTGTCGTGTTTGGGCAAGAGGCTCGGTGGTTGCTAGGAAAAGTAGCTCCGTCTCTAGCGCGAAATCGCGCTGGAACGCGTCGCACGCGTAAAGTGGAATCTCATGCGTGCCCATTACCACATTGCGACACAGCACAACTTCACCTTCACCACACCCAATATGGCCACCTCAAGAAGACCGGAGAAGCCCTCGGCGGTACCCTCAGATCTAATCCCGTCCTCATCGCCAGCGTTCGGAACCCCGGTTCATCCCATCAATCCCCGCCGAACCGCCCCCATACGCGCCCCGCCTGCACTCAAGCCAGTCGGCAAGTCCACTGTTCTCCCTATACTGCTCCCTCCTGCGACACTACGACCGCTCGCATTTCGAACTTTCACAAAGAAACACAACCTCACCCTCACATCTTCCGCCCTCCAAGCACTAGCAACGTTTGTGGGGAAGCACTGTGGTTCGGGATGGAGAGAAGAAGGCCTGGCCGAGAAGGTCTTGGAGGAGATCGCCAAGAGCTGGAAGAAGTGCGGTGGTCAGGTCATCGTCGAGGGCGACAATGAGACGCTCAAGGGCATACTGAAGACCCTTGAGGGCTCGATGAGTGGAGGAAGGGTAGTGCAAGGCTCAAATCTGGGCAGGCAAAGCAGCTTCAACTTCGGGCCTGAGATAGCTGGTCAGATGAATCGCCCGAGTATCGACACCAACAACAGTTTCGGCATGTCCAGCCTGGAAGTAGAGGACAAGGACGAGGAAGATGATCTGTTGAAAGATCCACGAGAGTGGATGAAGGTCATTGGCGCCTTCGAGCAGCCAAAGCTGATATACAATGCCACCCAGAAGCACTTTGAGAAGTATGTACCAGTCGAGATAGAACGGAGTGTTTACTAATTATGCCAGGTCTGCCAAAAAGCCATCGCTGTTCCCAGATCCCTCACACAAGACCGAGCTCTTCCGTCAACGCTACCACATCGTACACCAGCGCATACTCCGCAACGAGACGTTCCAAGCACCTACCTTCTCTACGGCTCGTTCTGCTACCCTCAATCGGACGGGATCAATCGCGACGTCACAAATGAACAGTATCACCCCAATTGCCAACTTGCTTGGTCGAACCGGAAGCACGCATTTGCTGCTAGGCATGCTCACAGTCTCGGCCACTGGTGCGCTTTCACTCTCAGACCTCACGGGTACAATCACATTGGACATTCAACACGCACGCCCAATCCCCGAGAATGGCGCCTACTTTGCACCAGGCATGATTGTTCTGGTCGAAGGCAGCTACGAAGAGGACGCCGGAGCCACATCAACTCTAGGAGGCAGCGGTGGTATTGGAGGCACAATAGGCGGTAAATTCCTCGGCTTCTCGGTCGGACACCCTCCCAGTGAACGCAGAACAGCAACCTTGGGCGGCGCCGAAGAGGTCGACAAGAACAGCCTGGCTGGACCAGCGTTCGGATGGACAGACTTCTTAGGTGTCGGTTCTCAGCGTGCGACCGGCACCCGTATGAACAAGATCGCATCAAAACTTCTGGATCAAGAAACAGCACATAACATAGTCATAGCCTCAGACCTTCATTTGGACGTTCCATCGACGTTATCAGCTCTCCGTACCCTACTACGCACATACACACCCGATCCCACCGACGCCCATCCAGTCTACCCTCTCGCTATCATCCTGATGGGAAACTTCAGTTCGAAAGCCAGTCTTGCAGGTGTGCCAGGAACAGGTAGCATCGAATACAAAGAGCATTTCGACGCACTTGCCTCCGTCCTCGCCGACTTCCAACCTCTCATCGCACACACCACACTCGTCCTCGTCCCGGGCGACAACGACGCCTGGCCGAGTGCATTCTCAGCCGGCGCCGCTACACCGCTACCACGAAAGCCGATCCCCACAATGTTCACAAGCAGAATCAGGAAGGTAGTCGCTGAAGCGAATCGCGAAATCTGGGGTGCAGGCAAAGCAAAGGGTAAAGAAGGAGAAGTAATTTGGACATCCAACCCCTCACGCCTGAGCTGGTTCGGCGTAAAAGGCGAGATGGCAATACTACGAGACGACGTAGCCGGCAGGCTGCAAAGACAGTCGATACGATTCAACAAGCCACCAGCCGATGTAGACGACGAGATGCCATATGCACCAAGTCATCAGCAGCAAGAAGCAGAGCAGCAAGACGCCATGGATCTCGATCTTAGGATGCCGCCACCCCGACCGCAGCAACAGCAACAAGATGTTGATCTTGATACGCAAACTGCACGTGCGCTCACGCGGACTATTCTTTCGCAATCACATCTCAGTCCCTTCCCGCTCTCGGCACGGCCGTTACATTGGGACTTCGCTCATACGTTGAATCTCTACCCGCTGCCGACGAGCTTGGTGCTAGCGGATAGCGAAGCGCCGGCGTTCGTGGTGAAGTACTTTGGCTGCACGGTCATGAATCCGGGGAGTATAGATGAGAGTGGGGGGCGGGGAAGGAGAGAAGGGAGGGCGCGATGGGTGGAGTTTGATATTAGGACTTCGGCTGGTACTGTGAGGATGGAAGGGTGATATTAGTTAATGTGAACGTTTACGATCTTCTTTTTATCAGCGTTGCTGTCTTGTGCACATAGGGACCACCCCGTCCTAGGCAAAGGCGGGACAGATATCTCCACGGACTAGATTTAAAAAAGCTAATAGGGCTACATTGCCTTAACGCTTCTTGAAACTAATGTTTCTGTTGTAATGTAGACTTTAGCGCACCGGTTTAGTTTTTCAAGAGTTCCATTAGAAATTATCTACATCGGTTTCCGTTCTTCCGTCATCCATCCAACCAACCAACATAAACACACATCAATTCCAATCAAGTCATGTACAAAGCTCAAGCTCTTAAACTCAAAAAGCGAGGGGTATTGCGGCACACGCGCATGTATGCCGTAGCATCACAAAAGAAGTCCGCCCCGCCTGTACGTAGTAAAAAAGGTAAGGAAACTGGTATCATTGTTCTTTTCGAAGAGCTCGTGGGAGCCAATCGAGCGCTGGAAAAGGAAAAGGGAAGACTAGACAGAGGTACAACACAGAGCGTAGATGGAAAACAGGAAAATGGATGGTCGTCGTGGGTTCGAGCTCAGAGGCGTAGGGTGGGAGACTGAGACAGTGGGGGTGAAGTAGATCGATGACAGGTCAACAATTTGTTTGAAACACGGATAAAGGACGCAACGGAAATGTGCGAGCGGCTCGATGCGGTAGACGAGGAGTGTTCGATCCTGTGGCGTTTGGCATGCACAGTGAAAGCCCCGGGGCGGTCTTGATGTTTTCTCGCAGGTCTACAACAACGCGAATTAGCCTTTAGCCAAGCGCGCTCAGTCGTTAAGACCAAAAACCCGCCTTAGACCTTGGAACTTCTTCTTCTTTCCGCTCCTGCCGTAGGAAACCGAACGGCCCTGCGCGTCCACGATGGGTGCCGACACGTTAGAGACGAGGCTGGCACGGGTGGCGAAGCGAGGTCTACGAGGCGCGACACCATCTGAACTCACGGGACGGTCGTCAGTGCCGATGGCGGGCGGAAGTGGCCATTCGGGAGTCTTTCGACGTTGCAGCTTGGGAGACCTCTGAGGAGAACTGGGTGTCGGGTCGCCGAATTCCTTGTCCTCGTCGATGGGTGTCATAGGGTGAGTCATGTCGCGGTTGCGTTGCGCGGGTGGCATGGGAATCTCGTCAGGCGCTGGGATGTTTTGCACAGCCTGGGGTTGCGCCTGGACGGCTTCTGGTTGGGCCGTAGTTTTCTTCTTTCCCAGACCGAAGAAGCCACGCTTCGCCTTAGCCTTGCCAGCAGCTCCAGAGGACGAGGGCGCATACTTGCTGTCACGTAAAGAGCCAGCGGATAGGGCTGTACCTTGTGCGCCGGCGTTGCCAGTGGCGCCACTGGTTGTGTTCGTCGCTGGTGCTGATTGCGCAGCCACGTTGGGCGTTTCATCGTCGGCTTCTTCTTCCAGATCTGTGGAGTCGCCGTCTTCTTCGCCTGCTTTCCTAGGAATCCCTCGTACCGGCGCTAGACCTGGGGGCAGGGTGTAGTCGAGAGGCTCGTCATCGTCTGAATCATCAAATCGACTCTGGAAACGAGACGGCCGAGCGTCGTCATCTTCGTCGCTTGAATCAGCGAACCGACTCTTGAACGGAGCTTTGATGGCCTTGGCAGGTGTTGCCTTTTGCTTTGATGGTTTTGGTGGCTTTGGCTGCTTGTTAAAAGTAGGCATTGGCTTCGCCTGCGTAGGCGACGAAGGACGCACATCAGGTCCTTTCCGAAATCTGCCCATTGGAGACAGAGATCGGATGCTGAACTTGGAAGATCTGACTGGTTCTGGGGTAGGAGAAGAGGGGCGCATAGACCTTCGCATGGCGGGCGACGGTGATCCTGGAGGAGAGATTGCGCGAACTTGCTTTGGCGCTGGAGCACTTGCTCGCATGGTAGGCGCAGGTTCTTGTCTCATTGAGCCACGCATGGTGTATCGCCCACCTTGTTCCCGTCCGCGCTTCCTGACACGCTGGAAACTGCTTGCAGACGCGTCTGAGTCACTGTCGTACGTGGGTGCTGGGGCGGCCATCGGTTTCGTGGCAGGCGCGCTCTGTGGTCTTCCCTTGCCGACGGCAGCAGCAGGCGGGATGTTCTTCTTTTGAAGAGCACCTCGAGGTTTGGTATCCATAGGTACCATACTGTGGCGTGATGCTGCTAAACCCATGCCTGGCGCGGGTGAGGGATCGGCTGAACGCATGCTCTGTCGCATCTGAGGCTGTGCTCTAGGAGCTGCAGCTCGAGGGCCGCGCATACTCGATCGCATAGTTGATCCCATCTGAGGTTCGGCGCGTGGAGCCGTGTTCGGACCTCCTCTCATGGTTCGCTTCATGTGAATCTCAGGAGTATCTTCCCTCGGCGCCGCTGTTCGCAGCGATGTCTTATTCTGCGGTTCAGCTGGGCGCGCCGACTGCGGTGCAGGGCTCTTCTTCAAAGCGGACTTGAGAGGTTTTGTCGGTGTTCGATCGGCCGATGCAGCGGTCCTTGGGGGTGGTATAGCAGTAACCTTGCGCTCTGGTGTGGTATCCGGTGTATACTCGCGTGTAGCAGATGGTCTAGACCTTTCGTCTGAGACTGGGGCTTGTGTGACTCGAGAGATCACTTCTTTTGCATGCGATGCTCGCTCGGAAGGTACTTGGGTCTGCTCCGATTGAGAGTCTGGCTTCTTCAGAGACGCGTTCACACCACTCCAATGCTGCTGAGCAGCGTTCCAGTCTTGTGTTGGTGTAGTGTCTGAATCGCGGTTGTCATCCACAGACGTGTCTAATTGGAGCTTCGATGTAGGCTTGTCCGTGGAACTTGCATTGGCATACTTTGAATGCATCAAGCCAGAAGATGCCGGAACGGCCGGACTTTCCATAAGTGCATTGATGCTACCAAACCCGCCTTCGCCATCGGTGAGGTCTTCATAAGCATCGCTATAAACGCTGCTGTCATCCTCGGTAGTCTCATCGTCTTCCTCAGTCCGTGTGAAAGACTGTTGCTGTTGACTCGTTGAGTCCTGGTCGGGCATAGACGTTGCGGACTTGGTTGGAGTGGGGGTAACTGTGCGTCGGTCGGACTCAGGAGCATCGTCGCCCCAACCCCCAGGTATCGCCATGTTCTGGTAAACAGGTTCAGGCTTCTCGTATGGGCTAGGAGTAGCAGGCTGGAGTGCGATGTTGGGCACCTCAACGATCTGTTCCGTGATTGGAGCAGCCGTTGCTGGTGTCTCCTCTTGTGACGTAGACAGGGACTTGGGCTCTGGAGCAGGGGGCTGCTTCGAGGACTCCATAGGATTATGGGTGTCTGAATAGTCGCTTGAGTCTGACACATATCCACTCCCTTCAACGGAGGTGACTTCAGGCGGTAGAGGGCTGTCTTGTCCGTGCTTCTGGGCAAAGTCTTCGGCAACAATGTTTCCAAGCGCGACGTCGCTGGAAGCTTTTGAAGTCGGGAAAGTCTCGGTGACCTTCTCAGCCATGTTCTCCTGCGGTCGTCGCTCCTTCTCGCGTATGCTGCCGAACGATGGTAGAGCAGGGCGTGGCTTCATGAAGTCCTCGAACTCGTCCTCTTTTTCGGCTATGGGACTCCACTTGGACACACTGAGACCTCCGTGAGGCTGCGCAACTGTATCGGCCTGTGTAGGTTTGCTTGGCAGTACTGGATCCTCCTCGAAACTAACACGCACAGTCTTCTTCTTCTTCTTCCTGCCTCCATCGTCAGACGCGGTGTCAGATGCATCGCTTGGGGCAACTTTGGCAAAGAGACGTCCGTTCGAAGTAGCAGGCGATTCGCCGCGGCGCGATACCGAAGGCGAGCTTTTCAAGGCAGATTTCGCAGGTGATACTGAGCGTGGCAGGGGGTCGTGTTTGGTGCCAGCAAGTTCGACAGCTACAGGCGCAAAATGGGCAGTGCGTGGTGGGCTCAGCGAAGTATGCCGATCGTGCGTGTCACGAAGGCTGCCACCACCATTAGAGCTTGCAGGTGTCGAGTTGGCTGGGGCGGCGATGCGAGGGTACGCGCTGTCCTGGTTGATAGCGAATTTGGGCGAAGGTACCTCGTCTTCGTGGCCGGCTATAGTGCCATATCCAGAGTCGTCCAACCTGCGACTGGTGTTTGCCTGCTCCTGAGGTGGGAAGTCGGCATCAACGAAGTCATCGGAGTGTCTCGTTACTGTAGCGGTACTGGGTTGCGGTTCGGGAGTGCGCGACACAGGTATCGGCTCTTCTCTTCTCTGTGATGCTGGCTGTTCCTGGCGAACATAGTGGCGTATAGGACTCGGTGAGCCGCGGCCCATCTGGTTCTCTGGTATGTGGACGGAGTGAAAGGTGTCGGCATGCTGTGACACGAATTGTCGCGTGGGCTCGGGCTCGGGCACTTCGTGCAGCTCTCGATGACGGGCCATGGCATCTTGCTTATGAATGAATTTGCGCGTCGAAGGGTCGTAAATGGCATCCGGTGAGTTCGGATCGACGGGTCGAGAGGCTTGTCGCGGCACATATGATTGCGTCTGTACAGCAGAGCCAGATGGCTTGGCGCGCATACTGCCACTCGACAGTCTTGCGCCTTGCAGACCCTGTGAAATCTGGTGCGTTTGCACTGGGCGCTCAGAGGCGCTCTGAACCGATCGTTGGGCATTCTGGAGGTCGTAGCTGGAGACACCACTGGACGTCTTTGGTCGCGATGTCGAGGCCATGCGCTGGACCGCATCCTGATTCACCACAGGGCCGCCAAACCATCCTTTGCTCGAGGGCGGAGAGGGGTTCTGGCGTGTGCCTACGGCGCCTGGGGACATTGGGCGGGAGAAGTTTACGGATCGCAACGCGTCGTCCTCCTCGGACACCTGAGCGAGATGGCTAGCAGGCCGTTGCCCTCTCCCAGTAGGATTAGCGCCCCTATCCAGGCTGACGCCTCTGCCTCTGCCTCCTGGCGCGGGTGATCCTCCACGGTACGTAGGCTCGAGGCTGGACGCACGCCGGTGAACGACGCTGCCCTGCTGCTGCACGTTCTTTGGCATTGGCGGAACCGGCGGCGCATCTGCATCCGCTGGACTTCCTCCGGCGGGTGATGGCGCGCGAAAGGAGCGCTCCGTCATGGATCCTGAGCTCGACTGCCGGCGCAGGGGGCCGGGCTGTTGTCGCGAGATGCTGCCGTTTGACGAGAGCGAGCCGCGGCGGGCCATGCGCTTCGTGACTGTGTCGCCTACGGGAGTCGGCGTCGTGACGTGGGTGCGCAGGGCGGCGGCGGCAGCAGCCGACGAGAGGTCGCCGTTGGATTCGGCATTCTTGATGAAGGCCTTGGAGGCGGCGAGCGAGGCGGATGCGCTGGGCGGAGGGGCTCGCTGGGGCTGCATGGGCGACATTTGTTAGCATCGCGTCGCCATACGCCTGCGGAGCGCGCCAGGAGGTTTGCGCGCACACGGAGAGAGCACCTACCGGATTCGACGCTGCCCGTCGTCGCTTGCCGAACATGGTGGCGGTGGTGAATTAAAGATTACTGCAGTTGCGGCTGGCGCTGCATTGCCGTGTGATGCGATGGTGTGGTGGCTTTGGAGATGCAGGTGCAAGGGTCGTCTAGATGATGTCACGCCTGCGGCGGAACCGTGCGGCCTGGGTGAAAGAGTGGAAAGCTACCTGCGTCAAACCGCCAAACGAAAAACAAATCACGGGCGTCTCACGTGTGGAAGGATTGGAAGGGTTGGAAGTGCGAAAAGGGCTCCGAGATGCTTCTGGGCGGAGTCGACTTGTTGTAGCTAGCAAAACAAGTAAGAGGATCGTCATGTTCCCGGACACCCCAAAGCTTAGGTCGGACGTGTTGGCGCCGCAGAGGCCCGCGAAGCCTCGCGCCGGCGCATTTGCATCGTCACAGAAAGTGTCAAACACCTCATCGTCTCAGCTACATGGTCAAACAGGCACGCATGTCGAGGATGCGGCTGTTGCACGCCCAGGGAAGGCGTGGCTTAACGTTGCCAGATGCAGTCTAGACGTGGCCCAGAAGAGACATGCATTGTTTACGTTCTAAGTCTCTTCACCCTCACGCCTGGTGCTTGCTCACATCCATCATCGCAAACGCGCACGAACTTCTCCTGAGACTCTGCCGGAGCGGCAGCAGTGCTTTTCCACGAGCCTGTTTCTTCTCTCACGCGCCGGTACTTTCACGGTCCCTGATTTGCACCTCTCCAGCTAGTAACAACCCTGAGCCCCAACACCATTCTAGCCAGTCCCTATCCGGCGCCACTGACGTAGGCGATATCTCCAAGAGCAACCGTCGTAGCGCCGGGCGCCGTACGCTTTGTGATTCGCGATTCTCTTCCAAAACAGACGCAGACGTCTACAGCGTTTGCCTGTCAAACGTCGCACAGGCACCCATGTCCAGTTCCAGGGACTATTGCGACACCATGTCGAATACAGATCGATTTGATCATTGCAACGTGGAACGCGCATTTTTGCGCAAGGCCATGTGGGTTAGGATCGACGAACTGGCCCACCCAGAGCTCGAGAAAGATCGCCCAGACCGCACATCTCTTCCCCGCGCTAACTGCTAACATCGTGACGATTGACCAGCACTGCCACCTCCCGATTCATCAAACAGAAAGCGACCGAGTGTATACTTCATCCGTGCGCCTGCCCTACTCTATTTGTCTTCCGGTTTGCTTTCGTCTGAGACTCCATCAGCATGGCATCACCAGCGTCGCGCCTGCCGCCTTTGCCATTACCACACGGCATCGTCGAGAACTATGTCTACTGTCCATCAAATGGCATCACCTTCCACACGCTCGAAGCTGGGTATACTCCCCAACGCGATAAGCCTCTCATCATCCTCTGCCACGGCTTTCCGGAGCTTGCGTTCTCTTGGAGGAAGGTTATGGTGCCCATCGCTGATGCCGGCTATCATGTGGTAGCCTTCGATCAACGTGGCTACGGACGCACCACCGGATGGGACAACTCTTCGTTCCCCAACACCAACTTATCCCAGTTTGCTCTGACCAATGTCGTCCGTGATGTGGTTACCCTGGTTAATGCTCTGGGTTATCGAGAGGTGAAGTGTATCGTCGGGCACGACTTCGGTGCTGTCACTTCCAGCATGTGTGCTCTGATGCGTCCAGACCTCTTCAAGAGCGTTGTCATGATGAGTCATCCTTTCAAAGCTCCTGCACAGCTGCCATTCGATATAGCCCACGGTGGCGCTCGCGAACCTGCGCCATCGCCTGACATTCACGCTGAGTTGGCAAAGCTGCCCGTGCCAAGGAAGCATTACAAGTGGTATAACAGCACTAGTACAGCCGGGGCCGATTGGATCAA
>Ga0265780_10001440_pt1 | contig 33399 bp, 28 predicted proteins | sample P1T30metagenome_FD_192432 | JGI IMG/M metagenome (GOLD analysis project Ga0265780, IMG submission 192432) | Plant litter microbial communities from East Loma Ridge, Irvine, California - P1 T30 | ecosystem: Environmental > Terrestrial > Plant litter > Unclassified | place: USA: California...
GGGATGCAAAGCAAAAATGCTGGCGCGGATGGGCAGATTTCACCCTGCCTGAACAATATGAACATGAAGCTTTTGAAATGTGGGAAAAAGGGAAACGCTTCGGTTTTGTGCAGATGTCGGGCCATAAAGTATACTGGTATGCGGTAGTCAATAACAGCATATATAAAGATTCCCATACCGTAGCAGAACATTTTAACGGCTTCCATCCTTTGGTTTTACAGCTGATTGAAGCTACTCTGCCGGAACACACCATTCTAACTGACCTTACTGATCTCGCTCCTATTCCGAAATGGTACGCGGATCACCTCTGTCTGATTGGTGATGCTGCCCATGCCACCACTCCGAATATGGGACAGGGTGCCTGTCAGGCCATTGAAGATGCCTATATCATCGGTAAACTTCTGGAAAACAACAAGGATTTCAATTCTGTTTTCAGGGAATTCCAAGAAATAAGGAGAAAAAAAGTGGATCAGGTCGTCAGTACCAGCTGGCACATCGGCAAGTTTTCACAATGGGAAAAAGCTACCTTTTTACGGAACTTCCTGATGAGATCCGTTCCTGAAAGCATCAATAAAAGACTGGTGGAGCAAGTGATAAAACTGGAACGGTAAACAGTCACAGCAAATCCATCTAAAAAACAGAAAAAATAAAAGGAACCCTAAGCTGAGTTCCTTTTGATTTAATACATTAAAGTAATCCCGGCTCCCCATCCCATTTCATTGTCATAATTTCCGGAAACGGATAAATATTTCTGCACGATATACCGCAATCCGGTATTGAACTCTCCGTCAGAATTCACACTGAAATTCCCTCTCAGTCTCCTGGAAAGCGGAATATCTTCTCTGCTGAATTCCAATATCACCTTGCCGTTATGGTCTACACTGGCATCGGCCGTAATCAGCATCGGTAAAAGATACTGCACCCCAACGGTAAAAGCCGCCTTTGTCGCAGAAGCCTTTTGCTGTCCGAACCAGGTTTTTTTGCCATGGAAATCCATGCCCGTCTTTTCTGCCATCTTCCTTTCCATTATTTCATGATTTTTTTGAATCCTGAATCCCGCATAAGGCAAAGCCCACTGAAATTTTCCTAAAAACCTTCCGACCTTGAAATTTCCGTCGAAATGATTGAAGTCCCAATTCGAGTGAAACTCATTTAAGCCGGCCCATCTCGGCCCGAACATTGTCATGGTTTCTGCATGGAGCTTATTGCTGTTGATATCCAGCATTGCCATGGAGCTGACCATCCGGTTGTCTTTCAGGAAGCTTTTCCATGCTAATTTCTTATCCGGAAGCTGTGGATTCGGTTTGGAATTTTCATAACTTAAAACCCTTCCCATACCCGCCATCATGTGGTATAAAATATGGCAGTGGAAAAACCAGTCGCCGTCCTGGTTAGCCGCAAACTCAATGGTGTCCGTTTCCATTGGCATAATGTCAACTACATTTTTCAGCGGCGAATATTCCCCTTTTGAATTGATTAGCCTGAAATCATGGCCATGAAGATGCATCGGGTGGCGCATCATCGAATTATTATACATCATAATCCTGAGAATTTCGCCTTTCTTAATCAGGATTTTATCCGTTTCCGTAACCGTTTTATTGTCTAAAGTCCACAGGTAATGGTTCATGTTTCCTTCCAGCGTAAACTTTATTTCCCGAACATTTTCCGTAGGGAGAATTGTTTTCTCAGGAGACTTCAGCATATTATAAGAAAGTCTTTTCAGTGGCTTTTCTTCTTTCATATCCGTCTCCGAATTATCTGGGTGGTCTTCTTCTCCGGTTTCTTTCTTTTTGATGCCCATCATTTCATTCATGTGATCCATTGTCATCTTCCGCTGGCTTGCAGGAAGTTCAGGATACATTACTTCATTCATATCCATCATCTGGTTGCCCATCGTCATGTTCATCGGCTTCATATTTCCGCTCATTTCCATCATTCCGTTCATCATTTTCATGCCTTCGAACAGCTTTAATCTGGGCAGATCCGGAGCTGTTATTTTTTCGCCTGAGCCTAGCCAGAGCGAAGCATGACCGATCCGGTCTTCAGAAGTAGCACGGAATTCAAAGCTTTTATCCTCAGGAATGGTAACTTCAATATCATAGGTTTCAGAAACGCCTACAATTAAACGGTCAACTTCCACAGGAACCACATCATTTCCGTCATTGGCTACCACTTTGATTTTCCCGCCGCCGAAATTCAGCCAGAAATAGGTGGAAGAGCCGCCGTTTGCCACCCTTAACCGGACTTTATCTCCTGCCTTTAAATCAGCATAGACGGAACTCGGCTGTCCGTTGATGAGAAACTTGTCATAATACACATCGCTTACATCCATGGCTTCCATTCTCTTCCATTCGTTCAGCGTTTTTGTCCCAAAATTCCCTGATTTTATAGCTTCCCAATAACTCTGAACTGCATTTTTCTTAATCGCATACCAGTCCGTATTGGCCATGTGGAGTCTTCTTGCAATCTGCATCGGGTCATCATCACTCCAGTCTCCCAGCAATACGGGGATTTCCCGGGCATAATTTTCTTTTGGTTCTGCTTCTCTTTTATTGAACACCAGAATTCCGTTCATCCCGATCTGCTCCTGCAGGCTTTCATGGGAATGGTACCAATAGGTTCCGTTTTGTGAAATTTTAAATGTATACAAATGTGTTTCCCCCGGCTTTACAGGTTTTGTTGTAAGATAGGGAACGCCATCCTGTTCATTCGGCAGCACCACGCCATGCCAGTGGAATCCCGTATTTTCTTTCAGCATGTTGTGAAGATAGATTTCTGCGGTATCGCCTTCCGTAAAATATAAAGTCGGGGCCTGCAATCTGCCGTTAACAGCAATTGCCCTGCGGTTTTTGCCCGTAAAATTCACAATCGTGTCTTTTACGTATAAATCATAGCGGACCTTTTTCCCGCCAAAAGTAATTTTCATGTTTGCGGAACTTCTCTTTAGTACAGGACTTTGAGATTCAGCTTTAGGTTCTGGTTTATTTTTAATTTCCGGTTTTATTTCTGTTTTCTGTCCCGGTTTTATCTGCGCAGCAGCTTCCGGTTTGGTCACAACTGTTTTTTCCACCAGATCCATTCCGCATTTTGGGCAGTCTTCTGCTTTTGCGGAAACGATTTCAGGATGCATCGGACAGGTAAATATTGTTTTTGTATTCTGGGAAAAGATGAAAACAGAGCATAAAAACATCAGAAATACTATTATTTTTTTCATAATATTCCGATCTTTTAAAACGGTACCGTCCGGATTGAAGTTAATTCAGACGATACAGCTTGTTATTTGAAGAAAATTAATTAACCGTAGACTTTACATTGCCGCAGGTAAGCATAGATTTTCCGTAGTAAGGGTTTGCAATCTGTTTTTCACTGCTCAGCCAGCTTCCGTCAGCCATCGGGCAGTACTGGATATAAACAGGCTTTTCGGACAGCTTAAATTCTTTTGTCAGCGCAATCATATGATCGGAAAGATTGAAGAACGTTTCTCTTTGCGCTGCGATGTTCCTGGCATCAGAAATCAGGGTGGCCTCTTTTTTAAGGGTTGTAAGATTACCTTCAGAAATTATTTTATAATCAACGGCAGAAGCTGTTTTGATAAACTCTGTGGCTGCTTTGGATGTTTTATCTGTATCATCAGAAGCCAGTGCAGATTTTATGGCGATATAATTCTGATACAGTTTGGAAACCTGCGCGTCTTTTTTAGATTGTGCCGCAACTGAAATAACAGAGAATAAAGAAACTGCTGCTGTAATGATATATTTTTTCATTGTTTTAAATTTTAGAATAAATAGAATTTTAATAAAAAGATTAAAAATTATCGCATAATGCGACAGGCTGTGTCGTCCGTAATGATCATAAAATCAAACGACTGATAAATTCTAAATTCTGAAATTACAATGATGGATGAAGATCGGGACCGGCCGGTGTTCCGGAGGGGCATTGATCTGAATCTGGGTAAATTTTGTAGCTGAAAAAGACCGGTCAGTAAATAAGAATCCGTGATCCTCCTCGACTTTCTGAATCTGTTTTAAAAAGTCGATTTTAAGAAAGTCTGATTTCTGTGAATCATCTGTTTTTATTACCTTGATTACGGTTTTGCAGCAGTCTTCTTTGGTTTTAACTCCACATTTACTGCAGAGATCATCTGTTTTCTGACTGACAGAAGCAAATTTATCCATGCAATAATGAACGCTGAATACCGCTCCGGACGAAAATCCGAAGTAGAATACAGAAAACAATATGGCAAGAATCTTTTTCACTCAGGCAAAGTTAAAAATATATGTAGTATATATCTTATAAAATTATGGATTCCTTGTATAGAATTCAGAAAAAATAAAACCCCATGAACTTTTCACGAGGTTTATCTATTTAATCTTTATTTCCCACTTATTTCACAGATGAATATTGAGAATGTTCAGCTTTTCTAAATCTATTGTGTAAAGTGGACTTTATTTAATTTTAAATTCAAGCTTCACATTAAAAAATCTGCCGGTCAGACGTACCGGAACCGGATACATTAAAGTTGTATTGGCATCGGAAATCCATTGGTTAGCCACTGTATTCCTGATATTGAATGCATTGAAAACCTGAACTCCTAGAGTCAGCTCTTCAAAATTACCCCAGAAACCGTATGTTTTTGCATTTTCCTTTCTGTCGATAAATACTTTTGAAAGTCCGATATCCACTCTTTTGTAAGAAGGCAGCGTTCTCTGGTACTGATACGGATCGGTAAGCACCGGAGCACCTGTAGGAAGACCCATGGCATATACCAACGTCAGGTTTACCCTCATGGATGGGAACTTCGGCATATAATCCTGGTAGAACATGGCAAATCTCAGCCTCTGGTCTGTCGGTCTCGGGATATCGCCTTTATTGTCAATATTTTCAAATACCCTAGCATAACTGGCCGATAACCAGGAGTCAACACCCGGTACAAATTCCCCGAACAGACGGGTATCAATTCCGTACGCATATCCTGAAGCATTGTTTTTCCCGGTGTAACGGATCCTTACATTATCCATGTAATATGGGATCAGGTCATTCATTTTCTTGTAGTAGAGTTCTGTTGTCAGCTTGAACGGCCTGTCATCGAAATAAAATTCGTAGTCATTTGCCAGAATAGCCTGGATGGAACGCTGGGATTTGATATCAGCATTAAAATTACCTTCTAAATCCTTGATTTCCTTATAAAAAGGAGCCTGGTAATAAACACCTCCCGAAAGCCTGAACAGCATATCGGTATCCCAGTCGGGTTTGATGGCAAACTGGGCTCTTGGCGAGAAAATGGTTTCATTATTAAAGCTCCAGTGGGCAACCCTGGCGCCTGCGTTTAAAAATACTTTGTTGCTGCCCCAGAAAAACTTCTGGGAATACTGGGCATATGCAGAAAAACGCGTCGGCTGAATATGGTTTCTCCCTGCAATGTTATACATCAGCTTCAGGTCTCCGGCATTCCGCGGATCAATAAATTCTTCATGCGGAAGGCTGTATCCGGCAGAATCTACCAGCTTCCATTCATTGGTAAGGTCTTTCAGGTTTTCTTTTTCATATTTAAACCCTACTTCAATATCGGTATTGACGTTTGGTGAAAAACGGGTCCTGAACTGGGCACCGTATGTTTTTACGAACAGGTCGTTTCTTGCATGCTCAATCTGCCCGCCTGCATCGTATGAAGTTACAGGCTCGCCCGTAACAGGATCAAAAGTCTGTAAAACATAGGCTGATGCAATAGAATAATACTCTCTTTCACGGTTCTGGTAGGAAAAAGCATCAAGGGTAAATCTCCATTTATCGGACGGTTTATAGTTCATGGAAACCGTTCCCATCATATTTTTATACTTGTCGTCTTCCCGTCCTGCGTAGGCTACATTAAGCTTAAGCGGCTGCTGGAGGCTTCCGAAATCGACTTCCCTTTCTTTAGGGATCATTTCGTAATCATTCTTGGAATAATATCCGATGAATGAAATATTGAATTTCGGGCTGAAGTGGTAATTGAGATACGTCTGGAAATCCATGTATTTCGGATTAAAATCGGTATCTTCCTTTAAAGTATTGAGAACAAGGTTCGTATTCCTGTATCTTCCTGAAAACAAAGCAGTAAATTTTTTGTTCTCTTCACTATCTTTTCCGGATGCGAATCCGGCAGTAAGCCTTCCGCCGATCAGACTTCCTTCCCCGGAAAGCTCAAATTTTTCAGGCTCACGGTAATAAATATTTAAGGCTGAAGACATTTTATCGCCGTATCTCGGTTCAAAACCTCCGGCTGAGAAATTTACGGTTGATACCATATCAGGATTAATAATGCTTAATCCTTCCTGCTGGGAATTCCTGATCAGGAAAGGCCTGTAAATTTCAATATCATTGATGTAGATCAGGTTTTCATCATAGTTTCCGCCACGCACCATGTATTGCGAAGAAAGCTCGGTATTGGAGTTTACGGAAGGCAGTGTTTTAATAATTCCTTCAATACCTCCGGAAATACTCGCTACGTTCTGGGCATCTTTCGCCGAAATTTTTACGGTAGTAAGATCGGTGGTCCTTCCGGTTACCTTTTTCTGGAAAACAACTTCTTCAATAGCAGAAGTTCTCATGGTATCCTTTTTTCTGTTCTGGGAAAATAATAAGGCAGGAACCAAAAGGCTCAGTGGTAAAACTAGTTTTTTCAAAAGAAATGTTTTAAAATTTCAAACGTGAATATATACAATTTATTTTAACTTATTTAAACTTTCTTTAACATTTAAAACCTGAATATCAAAATACATGAAATCCTTTGTGGAAAGGACTTCATATTTATTCAACTTAAATAAGTCTGAATTTAATAAAGAGTTACAAAATGGCTTCCCTTACTCTTGTTAATTTCTGCAAGAGGTCTTCCAGGCGATCCAGTCTCAGCATATTGGCTCCGTCTGACAAAGCGGTTTCAGGGGTAGGATGCGTTTCAATGAAAATTCCGTCTGCCCCTACGGCAATACCAGCCTTGGCAACGGTTTCTATAAGCTCCGGCCTTCCTCCGGTTACCCCGGAACTCTGGTTAGGCTGCTGTAAAGAATGGGTTACGTCCAGAATAACAGGCGCATAGTCTCTCATGGTAGGAATTCCGCGGTAATCAACGATCAGATCGGTATAGCCGAAAGAGTTTCCCCTTTCAATAATCGCCACTTTCTGATTATCGGAATCCGTAATCTTCTGAACGGCAAATTTCATGGATTCCGGAGAAAGGAACTGCCCTTTTTTCAGAGAGACACATTTCCCTGTCAGTGCTGCGGCTATCAGAAGATCAGTCTGACGAACGAGGAATGCAGGGATCTGCAGTACGTCTACATACTGGGCTGCCAGTGCTGCATGTTCATTTTCATGAATATCCGTAGTGGTCGGGATGTTAAAAGTCTCGCCCACTTTTTTAAGGATCTCCAGGGATTTTTCTTCACCAATGGTTGTAAACGAATCTACCCTGCTTCTGTTTGCCTTTTTAAAGCTTCCTTTGAAGATATACGGGATGTTGTATTTGTTGGTGAGTTCCACAACTTTTTCGGCAATTTTCAAGGCCATATCTTCGCCTTCTATGATGCATGGACCGGCAATAAGAAAAAAGTTTTTTGAGTCTTTGTGATGGATATTATCTAAATACTGAATCATTTTTATTTTTATTAAAAAGTTCAGTAAAAGTAATGAGAAAACTTCAGAATCCGAAATTATTTATTGCTAACTGTAATTAAAGACATCCTGCATCAGCGCAGTATAAAAAACGGTAATGATTATAAAAAATATAAAAAACAGAGCCAGATAAAGGTAATAGTTTTCTACTTTAAATACTTTTATTAAAAGTAAATGAGCGAAAAAATTGAACAGAAAATACCCTCCAACCGTTATGATCCCTTCCAAAATAGAATTGCCTCCTTCTGTTAAGCAATAAAATATTGTGAGAAGAATTATAGAAATCAGACTGACAGAAAATCTTTTCACTAAGTTTGAATGTTCAGGGAAAACAAGATAAAAGAAATTACCCAGAGCAAACATGAACAGAATGAAAATTAAGCCCGTCAGCATTAAAATTTCTTTACAATCTTCTCAAACGTATTGATATTCCGGCTGGTGAACTGGTCTTTCAGGTTTTTCCTGCCTAAAATCTTCCCGAATGTCGAATCTAAAGTATTCCCTTTCGGGACCTGCCAGTAGAACGTACCGTTTATAATTTTTGCCTCTTCATGTTCAGTTTTCAAGGCTTTCTGAAATTCTGACATCAGAATATCTTCAATACCTGCATTTCCGATGAACGCATACGAATGCAGATTTTCATTTTTTTCGAAAGGATTGGCATTCCATACCGCTTCCGTCTCCGGTTGTGATTGTATGAATAAAAATGCTTCATAGGAAAAATGTTCAGACATGGCTTTTTCAAGGATAATTTTCAGATCTTCTGCCTGTTGATCAGATGAAAAAACAATATTTCCCGAAGCAAGTACAGAAACGGCGTCCTCCATTCCTGCATTTTTAAAAACCTGGCAGGCTTCCGCCATTTTCATATTGGTCCCTTTTACATTGACGCCGCGAAGAAAAGCACAATATTTCATAGTTTAGGGATTAGGGATTAGGGATTAGGGATTAGGGATTAGGGATTAGGGAAAATACATTTATTAATCTTTTAATCAACTCTTTCGTATAAATTATAATCTGTTCCGGAAGGTTTTAAAATATAGATTTTCTCAAGGATTTTATTGTCGCTTTTCAAATGATCTTTTACACGGAACTCTTTTAATAATTTATAATGAAGCCTGAAATATTCTGCATCTTTTCCTGTATACAAATCATCATAGGAAAGAAGGTATTTCGGCTGTCTTTTTTTGATCGTATTGATCCGGAAATTCGGTTTGTCTTTAATTATTTCCCGCTGAACCTTCTTATCAACCAACCCTACTTCATCAATTGCTTTTAATCCGGAAAAATAAGGCACATAGCCGGCAGGCTCAAGGAAAATCCACTGGTTTTTATCCTTTTCATAGGTATTCAGGAACAATCCGATGGTTCTTCTGTAGTTCCATTCCCCGTTTCCGGTGGCTATGGAATGGACTGTCTGGAAGGCCAGCATAGGAATGATGTAAATTATAATCAGTGCCGCAAGCCAGAGGTTTCTCTTTACTTTCTGTTCCAGGACGAAAATCAGAACCGGAACAAACAGAAGGATCTGCGGAACCCAGTAATACCAATCGAAAAGGCTTTTCTGTGACAGGAAAACGAGCTGTTTTACCCATCCGAAAATAAAGATCATCCAAAGGAAGCAATTCCTCTTTTCTTTCTGGCGGATTAAATAGATGAAGCACAATATCTCGAAAATCAGCAATACAATGGTCAGCGGATTAAAATCTCCCGGAAGCTTCAGCATTCCCCAGAAATTTCCGAGATTTGAGGTAAAATAGCCTACATTCTGTTCCCATGTAAATGCTTTATCGTAAGCAAGCTTCTTCGCAATAATGGTATTGTTTACCACTTCTCCGAAATAAAACCAGTTGAAGGCCAGGGTAACGGAAATTCCAAGGATTCCTCCTAAAATATAATTCCATCTGATCTTTCTCGTCCATAAAAGATCCATTAAGAACACAATTCCCAGGAAAATAACGGTATCGATGCGGGTAAATAAAATCAGTACCGGCAGAACAATAAATGCCCATTTTTTGCCTTTGTGAAAGCCGTAATACAGGAGTGCCATTTCCAGGAAGAAAAGGATTCCGTATTCCATTCCCAGGATGGAAATTTTAATGGCAGGCGGTAAAATCCCGATTAAAAATATGAACAGCGCTTTATGCCAGGCATTTTTTAGCAGCAGATGGGAAAGAAACAGGCTCCCGATTGTGAAAAGGACCGAATTAAAAATAAGAAGCGGCGTAATGAAGTATTCTTTTCCGAAAACCACATTAAAAAACCACGAAACAAAAACATAGAGATGCGTGGTGGATGCGGAAATCTTTACCGGCCCGTTAAAACCGATAACTCCGTAATCCAAAAGGTTCTGGGCTACTCTCCAGGTGATGAATGCATCTTCCTGGATATAGTGGGTGAGTAAAAATAAAAGCTTGAAAACAACTGTAAACAATACAGCATACCACGGGATTCTTTTACTTTTTATGTCTGTCATTGTGCTTCTTTGATTCAGCAAATATAACCTTAAAATTTCTGAGGCACAATAAATAAAAAAACGGAACCGAAGTTCCGTTTTAAGTTTTGTTATTATTGGGTTGCTTTGATAATGGAGGTGGTGATCTGATTTTCCTTTTCTTTCGAATAAGTAGAATCAAAAGGTTCCATAATATCAAACAGATACTGGTAGAACGGTGTGATTTTCTGAACCTGTTCAGATTCGTTCATCGCTTTTTCTTTGCCCATTTCTTTAAGGTTTTCAACGAATGTATTGAATTTCTTATCGATCGGTTCTATGGATTTTACCAGATAATCGTATGCTTTATCTTTCTTCCCGATTTTTGTGTATGCATCGGTAACGGCAGAAACCACCAGGGAATATTCCATCGGCTTGGTCCTGATCTGTCTTCTCAGATAACTTTGGTCTGCTTTGCTTAAGCTCATGTAATAATCATATTCCTCAAAAATTCCTTTTTTAAGAACTTCTGCAAGCTTCAGCCCTTTGGCTTCCTGTCCTGAAACAATATATCCATACGCCATTGAACTTAAGGAACGCGGATCATTGTATTTCTGTGCCGGGATTTCTTTTGAAGCAAGATCAAGCATCTCAAGGGCTTTTCCTTTTTGTCCGATTGCCGACAAAGCTGCTGCAGCCCTGCTGGCCGATGCCCTGTAGCTCATAATGTTGGACGTTGCAGTCTCATCAAAATGAGTATCCAGATCCTTGAAGTTACCCCATCTGTAGTTTTTCACCACGTTGTATAAAGAATTGGCATCTACTCTTCCCATTTCTCCGTCCGGCGTCTGCGGCGTGTGGATCGGGATCAGCCTGTAGCTGAATCCGTCAAACTGAAGATATTCGTCAAGGTAGAAAATATTTTCACTGTCATAGATTCCTCCCGAAGAGAAGTTGATCGGCTTTTTCCAGTCGAAATTGGCCAGGATATCCAGCATGATCAGGTTATTTTTGTATAAGGTATTGGATTTATACGTAATCATGATCTGGTTCACCGTATTGGCAAGATCTGCCTGATTGATGATGCCTGCCTGTAATGCATTTGCCTTGTTTACCGGTAAAATGAATTTATTCACAGGTAAAATATTGTATTTCTCATATTTCTCTTCCCCGAAATACATTTTAAGAAGTTCGTTTTTCGCAGGAGAAGTATATTTAAGAAAGCTGATTGCTTCCTTCATGGTCATTGAATCCTGAGTAAGGTATTTCCTGAACTCGGCAAATTCCGTTTCCGGAGCTCCCTGCTCTTTCAGCATGGAGAACAGCCCTTCCCAGTCATCCTTTTTCATCATATAGATCTGGTCGTTTACGCCGTCCCTGTAATCTTCATGGGTCAGAACACCCGGAACCGGAGCTGCGTTGTAGGTCCTTCTCTTGATCTGATCAATGTTCCATGGGGTTGAGGCCAAAGTAAAGTTAACTACTTTTACATCATCTCTGAACTGTTCGGTTTCCTGGATTGCCCATACCGGATAAGTATCATTATCACCGTATACAAACAAAATGTCGTTTTTAGGCAGCGATTTCAATACGGAATACCCGTAATCGTAAGAAGTATACCGGTCATGCCTGTCGTGTACATTGTAATTCTGGAATCCCATTAAGAAAGGAACACCCAGTAAAACCACACCGGCCACGATATTGGCAGCATTGGATTTTACTTTTGACTGTAACAGCCAGAGAATAGCACCCGCTCCCAATCCGATCCAGATGGCAAAAACGTAGAACGATCCTACCATGGCATAATCCCTCTCTCTCGGTTCGAAAGGTTTTACACCCGTGTAGAAAACAATTCCCACACTCATCAGTATAAAGATAGAAAGCATGGCATAGAATCTTCCGAAATCCCTGTTCAGCTGGAAAAAGAACCCGATTAATCCTAATAGCAATGGCAAAAAGAAGAATTTTACCGTACTTTCATTCTTGAATTTCGCAGGCATCTTGTCCTGATTGCCTACAATGCTATTATCAATAAAAGGAATTCCGGAAATCCAGTTCCCTCTTGTGCTTTCCATATTCCCTTCAAGGTCATTCTGGCGGCCTACATAATTCCACATCAGATATCTTAAGAAGTAATACCCGTTCTGGAAAGTAATGAAATAGTCCATGTTCTGAGCCAGGGAAGGCTTCTGGATGGTAATTAAATTATACGGTTTCACCTTTAAATAATCAGAAGCCGTAATGGTTTTGTTTTCATATTTCTGTCTTAGCTCGTCGAAAATCTGCTTGGCTTCAGGACTGTTGGCAACATCTTCATTGGCATAGTTAAATGAAAAATCCGGTGCGCCGTACATTGAAATATAGTTAGACATCACGTCTTTATCTTCATTGAACATCCTCGGCATAAAACCTACATGGTCTTTATTGAAAACATATTTAAAACGGTCGCCGGTTTTTCTGTAGGTTCCCGTCTTTTCGTCTTTTTCGTATGTTTCCCCTGTTTTTATCGTATTGAAACTTCCGTCTTCTTTTTTCTCAATTCCGTCTGATGTAAGGAAAGCCGTATAGTTCTGCCCGTAAATGGTAGGCCAGTCGCCGTACTGCTCACGGTTATAGTAATCCAGCATCCCGATGGCGTTATCCGGGTCATTAAGGTTCATCGGTGGATTGGCATTGGCCCTTATAGGGATTACCATCCAGCAGGAAAACCCAATCATCATGAACACGACAGATAAAGCAATCGTCTGATATAGGTTCTTCTTAAGTTTCTGTGAATAGTTGATCAGGAAATAGCACAGTGCCACCATTAAAATAAACCCGGCAATGGTTCCGGAATGGAAAGGCAGGCCTAATCCGTTCACAAAGAAAATCTCAAGCTTCCCGAACAACGTCATGATCAGCGGGAAAATCCCTTTGAAGACGATGGCCAGAATAGCCAGTGTGATGACATTGGCCAGGATAAAATTCTTCCACGTGAATTCATATTTTCTGGCGTAATATATAAAGCATACCGCAGGGATTGCCAGCATACACATCATGTGCACCCCTACAGAAAGTCCTAAAATAAAGAAAATCAAAATAATCCATCGCTCGCTGTCCACCGCCTGGTATTCATTTTCCCATTTGGTGATCAGCCATACCAGCAATGCAATGAACATTGAAGCCATTGAATATACTTCCCCTTCCACAGCAGAAAACCAGAAGGTGTCTGAAAAAGTGAAACAGAGTGCTCCTACAACCCCTGCAAAAAGGATAGAAATTTCCTGATGCTTTGTAACATCTTCAAAATCCTTATGAAGAAGCCTTCTTACGAGATGTGTAATCGTCCAGAACAGGAACAGGATGGTGAAGGCACTGAACAGCGCAGACATCCCGTTGATCACAATAGAATAATTTTCGCCTTTCCCTAAAGCAAAAATGGCTGCCACAGCACCCACAATCTGGAATAATGCAGCACCGGGGGCGTGCGTTACTTCAAGTTTTACTGCTGAGGAAATATACTCGCCACAATCCCAAAAACTGAAATTGGGTTCTATGGTGGACAAGTATGTGATAAATGCAATGGCGAAAATCACCCATCCGAGAACGGTGTTCCACTGCCTGAAAGTCCAATTTTTCATAGTTTTAAATCAATTACGCGAAAATAAGGCTTTTATATGATTTTACACGGGTTTTAACAAAATTTAAAGGTTTTGGCTCGTTTTTTGAGAAGTTTGATTTTTGGAGAGAAAGCTTGAAAAATAAATTTATTCTTTTAAACATCAGAAATCAAACAAAAGTTTAGAAATAAATTTATTTTTTTGTATTTTTGCCGACAGATTTTTATTGGAAAAATAACAAATAATGAGTAATGTTTACGATAATATACTTGGCCTAATAGGAAACACACCTATGGTAAAGCTTAACACTGTGACGAAAGATATTCCTGCAACCGTTTATGCCAAGTTAGAATCATATAATCCTGGACATTCCACTAAAGACAGAATCGCATTTCATATCATAGAAAACGCTGAGAGAAAAGGTTTATTAAAAGAAGATTCCGTAGTGGTAGAAACTACTTCAGGAAACACAGGATTTTCAATTGCAATGGTCTGCATTATCAAAGGATATAAATGCATCCTTGCCGTAAGCGACAAAACGAAGCCTGAAAAAATTGCCTATCTTAAGGCTCTGGGAGCTACCGTTTATATCTGCCCTGCAAATGTTCCGGCCAATGATCCCAGATCATATTATGAGGTAGCCAAAAGAATTGCTCTGGAAACCCCGAATTCTATTTATATCAATCAGTATTTCAATGAACTGAATATTGATGCGCATTACCAGACCACAGGTCCGGAGATCTGGGAACAGACACAGGGTAAGATTACTCATCTTTTCGCATGTACCGGAACCGGAGGAACATTATCCGGATCTGCCAAGTTCTTAAAGGAGAAAAATCCCGGTATTAAAATCATCGGTGTTGATGCAGACGGATCTATCTTAAAAAGCTATCACGAGACCGGCGAAATCCATAAGGAAGATGTACACCCGTACCAGATTGAAGGCATGGGAAAAAACCTGATCCCTTCTGCCCTTCTCTTTGATAAAGTAGATGAATTTGTGAGGGTAAATGATGAAATGTCAGCGTACAGAACCCGTGAGATTGCTTTGAAGGAGGCTATTATGGGCGGATATACAACAGGCGCTGTCACTCAGGGGCTGATTCAGTATGCACAGTCTCACGAGCTTACCGCAAATGACCTCGTGGTATTAATTTATCCAGACCACGGATCCAGATATATTACAAAGGTATACAGTGATAAATGGATGGCGGAGCAGGGATTCATTAACAACTGCGTTCACAATTACGATGAAGTTTTTAAAACGGAGTTCATCAAATAAATAAGGAATAAAGAATTTATACAAATAAAGCCTTTTTTGTAATTACAAAAGGCTTTTTTACTTAAAAAACAGTAATACAATGTTGGATATTTTTGACAGAATAAAACAAAACCCGGGACCTCTTGGACAATTTGCAGATTATGCTGAAGGATATTTTGTTTTCCCTAAACTGGAAGGACCGATAGGTCCGAGAATGAAGTTTCAGGGGAAAGATGTAATTTTCTGGAGTGCAAACGATTATTTAGGACTTTGCAACCATCCGGAAGTACTGGAAGCTGATGCCAAAGCTGCCGCAGAATTCGGGATGTTTTACCCGATGGGTGCAAGAGCGATGTCAGGTGAAACCCAGCAGCACCAGCAACTGGAAAAAGAACTGGCAGAGTTTACCCAGAAAGAAGCGGCTTATCTGCTGAACTTCGGATATCAGGGAATGGTTTCTGCAATTGATGCTCTGGTAACAAGACATGATGTCATTGTTTATGATGCAGATTCCCATGCCTGTATTGTAGACGGCGTACGTCTTCACATGGGTAAAAGTTTTACGTTCAAACATAACGATATTGCAAGCTTGGAGAAAAACCTTGCACGTGCCACCAAAGTAGCTGAAGAAAACGGAGGCGGAATCCTGGTTATTACGGAAGGTGTTTTCGGGATGCGCGGTATGCAGGGAAAACTGAAGGAGATCTGTGAGCTGAAGTCAAAATTCAATTTCAGACTTTTGGTAGATGATGCACACGGTTTCGGAACTCTTGGAAAAACGGGAGCCGGAGCAGGTGAAGAACAAGGCTGCCAGGATCAGATTGATGTTTATTTTTCTACTTTCGCCAAATCAATGGCTGGTTTCGGAGCATTCCTTGCGGGAGATCAGACGATCATCAGGTTCTTAAAATACAACCTGCGTTCTCAGATTTTTGCCAAATCTTTAACCATGCCAATGGTAATCGGAGGTTTAAAGAGGCTTGAACTTTTAAGAACACGCCCGGAAATCAAAGATAAATTGTGGGAAAATGTAAACAAGCTTCAGAACGGACTGAAGGAAAGAGGCTTTAACCTTGGGAATACAAACACCTGTGTAACGCCTGTTTTCATTGAAGGAACTACCATTGAAGCTACCCTTTTAGCAAAAGATTTAAGAGAGAATTACGGAGTCTTTACATCCGTTGTGGTCTATCCGGTAATTCCTAAGGGAATGATCCTGTTAAGATTAATTCCTACCGCTTCACATACTGATTCAGAAATTAACGAAACGTTGGAAGCCTTTGAAGGCATCCGTGAAAAGCTTATTTCCGGACAGTATAAGGAAATGGAAAAAGAAATGAACATCGAGTACAAGCAAATGTAACCGATTATTAAAATAATAGTAAAAACAGCTGTAGGACCTTCTTACAGCTGTTTTTTTGTAACAAATATTTAAAATATAATTAATATGGCAATTCCAAATTTTTAACATATTTTAACTCATATACGCTGTAACACCTTCATATAGCGTTATATTGTGTTAAAAATTAGGCTCTTAAGTCAGGTAAGGGTAAATTTGCCCTCATGATTTCAGAACATACAATTATGAAACACAATGTTAAGTACTTAAGAATTGTAATTTTGAGTTTAGTGTTTAGTTTAATTTCTATTGTCGGTAACGCACAAACCCATACCTACTTAGAAAGAAATAAAGCAATCGCATCTGAGCTTTCCTTGAAATACGGTATTCCGGTTTCAATTATTCTTTCCATAGCATTCGTTGAGTCCGGCGGAGGTACCAGTAAAAACTCCGTAACCTATAATAACCATTTCGGTATTGTAGGCAAAAACAATCCTCAGTCGAGATACAGAAGTTTTTCTTCGGTGAGAGAATGCTACGAGGCATTTTGTAAGTTAGTCGTAAAAAAAGACTATTATTCAGCTTTAAAAGGAAGCGGTGATTTCTCCAGATGGGTAAAGGCCATTGCATCCGCAGGCTACTCTACCCGCCCGAAGGAATGGATGAGAAGAATTAATCTTATCATCACCAAATACAGCCTTTCAAGCCTGTAAAATCAACAGAATTTATAATTTCCAAGCTCCGTTTTACGGAGCTTATTTTTTTTCACATTTATATTGTAAAGACTGATTTATCTGATTAAATTAGCCGGACAAATTTCCTTACGTTTTATGAATCCAAACAGAAATTGGAGAGTAATGGTTTTACTCTCCCTGTGCTTTGTCATTTACCTGTTTTCATCGGTCCTCATGTATGTTTTTAATGTTGAATGGAAACCTTTACAGAATGTAAATCTGCTATCAGAAATCATACACCCTGAAAAATTAAATGATGGTGCACTGGCTAATGACAGTTTGGAAAACTCTTCCAAAAGGGGCAATCGTGCAAAATATTTCGAATTATATAAGAAGCCGGACCTCATTACCGACTTTACGAAAGGAGACAGCATGACCGCGCTGATGCACTTTTCAGAAAAACTGGCCGAACTGAAAAAAACAAAAAAAGGAAAGATAAGGATCGCTTATTTTGGAGACAGCATGATTGAAGGTGACCTTCTTACCCGTAAACTGCGGAAGCTGCTGCAGGGTGAATTCGGAGGAGCCGGTGTAGGCTACCTGCCTGTTCAGAGCAAAGTAGCGCCGGTACGGGAATCTGCAGAAATAAAAGCTGCCGGATGGAAAACCGTTAATTTCATGGAGAAAGGCGCTAAGAATATGTATGTTTCCGGCTTCAGCTTCAGCGGAACAGGAAACAGCCATTTTACGGATAAAACCCTGATCAGCGGTACCAAGACCAATAAATTTTTAATTTTCGGACAGTCACCGGGAAATGCTTCGGTAAATTATAACGGAGCCAACATTCTGCTTAATGCGACCCAGACTGTGAACAGGCAGCTGCTTGCGAATGACACGGTAAGGTCTTATTCCCTGAAAAGCAATACGCCTTCAGTGCCTTACTATGGAGTGAGCTTTGAATCTGACAACGGGATTATTGTAGATAATTTTTCTTTCCGCGGGATTACGGGGGTAGAATTTAAAAAAATAGATGAGCATTTTCTGAAAGCCGTCCAGGCACAGAACCATTATGACCTTATTGTGATGCAGTACGGTGTGAACCTGCTGTTCCGGCCGGATGATACGGACTATTCTTATTATGTAAAGGTCATGACGCCTACCCTGATGAAATTTAAAAGTGCATTTCCTGAAACGGATATCCTTATGGTGAGCACGGCAGACCGGGCATTCCGGTACAACGGTGAATTCCAGAGTGCAAAAGGCGTCCGCAATCTTGTGGAAACCCAGGCAAAAATGGCTTACGACAATAACCTGTCATTCTTTAACCTGTTTGAAACCATGGGCGGCGAAAATTCTATTGTGGCATGGGCCCAGAAAGAGCCTCCCCTCGCCAATAAAGATTACGTACATCCCAACGGGAGAGGAACCGATATCCTTGCAGAAAAGCTGTACCACGCCATGATGAAAGATTATAAAATTTATACTGCTAAAAAAAGATCTGCACAATGAACCACGTAGAGGCACTATTTTCGACATTTGACTGGAAAGCATTTCTGCATCAGTTTGTCTATGACAGTAAAAATCCCCTGCTGTTCAATAACGGATTTTTTGTATACTTTTTTACGCTGTTTATTATTCTTTTCTATCTGTTAAGAAATAACTTCACGGCAAGAAGGTACGTTTTTACGTTTTTCTCGCTGTATTTTTTCTATAAAGCAAGCGGATGGTTTGTAGGGCTCGTCATTGTCTCTGCCATTGTTAATTATATAATTTCCAACGGCATATATAAAAGTCCGCAGAAAGCAAGGAAAACAGCACTCCTGGTCCTGAGCATTATTTTTAATCTCGGCCTTTTATTCTATTATAAGTATACCAACTTTTTTATTACGCTTTATAATGAGTTTTCCAGTGCGGAAATCCATCCGCTGAATATCCTGCTGCCTATCGGTATATCGTTCTTTACCTTTGAAAATTTAAGTTATACCATTGATGTATACCGGGGAGATTTCAAGCCGGCAAAGAAATTTACGGATTACCTGCTGTTCCTTTCTTTTTTCCCGAAGCTGATGATGGGACCGATTGTGCGGGCGCATGATTTCGTGCCGCAGATCAATCAGCCTTATTTTCTGTCGGAGAAAGATTTTGCCATGGGATTTTATCTGATTATTTCGGGACTGATTAAAAAGCTGATTATCTCCGATTATATTACGCTGAACCTTGTCAATTATATCTTTGATAACCCTTCCCTTCATGTGGGTCTGGAGAACCTGTTTGCCGTGTATGGTTATGCCATGGTAATCTATTGTGATTTCAGTGGGTACAGTGACATTGCCATTGGTATTGCGCTTTGGCTCGGGGTAAAAATCCCTGCGAATTTTATGTCGCCTTATCAGAGTAAAAACATCACAGAGTTCTGGAGGAGATGGCACATTTCTCTTTCTTCATGGCTTAAAGATTACCTATATATTCCGTTGGGAGGCAACCGGAAATTTTCGCTGGCATCTGTTATTTTTGTGTTAGCATTCCTGTGCGGAACGTACTTTACTTCCGTCGGGTTATTCAAACTTGCTCCTTTGTATGCGGGACTTATTACGCTGCTGATGCTGGTTATCTTTATACTTCCGGCCGTGATTACCAAAAATTCAAAAGGGATTGCCGCTAACTTCAATCTCCTTACCACCATGCTTTTAGGCGGATTCTGGCATGGAGCGAGCTGGAATTTTATTATCTGGGGAGCCATCCACGGAATCGGTCTGGGAATTCACAAGATCTGGATGCTTACCACAGGAAAAGCATTTTCAGGCTTTAACAATAATATAGTCTATAAGATTGTTATGGGCGTGGTTACCTTTCATTTTGTATGCTTCGGATGGATTTTCTTCAGAGCAGAAAACTTTGATGTTGCGATTTCCATGCTGAAACAGATATTTTATAATTTTGACGCCAGCGCTTTTGCTCCGTTTTATGATAACTATAAAGAAGTACTGGGCATGATCGTTTTAGCCATGGCCATCCACCTTATTCCTGAAAATGCAGCCGAAAAGTTTATTTCAAAGAGAGGGAGTATCCCTTTAATTGTATATATCGTTATCTTTTTTGCATTCCTGCTGGTGTATGGTTATTTCAAGTCTGCAGAACAGGTGCTCCCTATTTACCTTCAGTTTTAATGGGTTTTTAAGTTATTGAGTAATTTCAGAAAATGCCTTCCAGATAAGTTCGGCCTGGTTTTCATAACCGGGCTTTACAAAATGTACGCCGTCTGAAGCAGCTTCTTTTTTTATCTGTGCCTTTTTAAAGGATCCTTTTCCGCCGCTGGCCTGATAAAGATCAAAGAATGCAGCATTGTTCTGTACGGCACTTTCCCTGAGCCAGCTTACGATTTCCGGGACACGCGACTGTTTCGGTATATTGTCCGGCGGGGAAACCAGCAATACCGGAAGCGCAGCATTTTCTTTACGGAATTTCGTGATGAGTTCCGTAACGGCATATTGAAATTCTTCTTTGCTTACCGGGGCAAAAGCTTCATTGGTACCCAGGGCGATAATCAGGATATCAGGCTGCAGGGTGACCAGCTGCTGTACCTGAAGCGGATACTTCAGAAAATCTGCATACGTGGCGCCGTTCACCCCTACCGTATTAAACACAACCCCTTTTTCAACATTTCTTAAAAACTGAAATCCGTAGAATATATTTCCGGCAGGATTATCGGAACGCATTAAAAATACCTGTTGCGGCTCTTTTACCTTAATCTCTGTTTTGAATCCTGTCAGTTTCTTACTGGCAATCGGCTCAATTTGGTTTTCAAAATCAGCATTATAGACTAGGTAATTCCTTTCTGTTTTATAGCTTGCTCCTTCAACGGGATGTAAGATCCGGGCTCCGTTTAGCTGTCTCAGCCTGGTGGTGGTACTGTTGTACTTTGAAACAATTTCATGGAATGTTTCATCGGCGGCGGCAGTATGATTCAGGGTTTCTTTCTTTTTTTCAATGAAATTTTTAAGAGGCTGTGTTTCCTTATACAGTGTTATTTCGCTGCCGTTCATCTGTGCATCATGGTAAATGACCACCTTATCAAAAGCATCCTGAGGATTTTTAAAACTTATTTCCAGTAAAGAATTCTCTTTATTCCCGATCACAAAACCACCGGCTCCGATCTGCGGAAACAGCTTCTGCTCATGAACCAGCCTGAAGGTTTCCCACGTGCGGTTACTGGCTGAAGTAAAGTCATCCGCACCATTTGTATTGGCCACCGTATAAGGAAAAACCATTCCGCGGCCTGCATTTCCATACTGGTCCTGGAACTTTTTTCTCAGGTAAGAAGTAAGCCAGTCTGCCTGGATATGAGAATCTCCCATCAACAAAATCTGGGAAACTTTATTCTGCTTCAGCTTTTCCGTAAAAGGTTTTAAGGTTTCTGCATGTTCAATCTGCTGTGCATGCATGCCTGCTGACAACAGCAACAACAGGATGCCTAAATTTCTGCCCGTAATTTTCATACCGTGAATTTATAAATTTTTCTGATAGAGCCATCTCATAATCTAAAATAAGTCAGTCTGAATTTTAAATATTAACTTTGCAAAAATTTTCCTTTTGAAAGACCTGCTTCTTATCACGCCTCCTTTTACCCAGCTTAACACGCCCTATCCTGCTACAGCTTATATCAAAGGGTTCCTTAATACCAAAAATATCTCAAGCTTCCAGATGGATCTGGGGATAGAAGTTATTCTTAAATTATTTTCAAAAGAAGGCCTGGAGAAGACTTTCAGTAAAGAAATTGATGTTCACAGCAGTTCAGAAAATTCCCGAAGGATTTTTACATTGAGAGATGAATATGTAAAAACAATCGACCAGGTAATTGCTTTCCTTCAGGGCAAAACGCCTACACTGGCAAGACAGATCTGTTCCATGAACTTTCTGCCTGAAGCTTCGCGGTTCAATCAGCTGGATGATATGGAATTTGCATTCGGGAACATGGGATTACAGGATAAAGCCAAACATCTGGCTACCTTATATTTAGAAGACCTATCTGATTATATTGTTGAGCATACAGATGCCGATTTCGGTTTCAGCAGATATGCGGAACGGTTAGGGAAAAGTGCCAATTCTTTTGATGAATTATATGCTAAAATTTCCGGAGATACAACCTTTATTGATGGTGTTACGTTAAAAATCCTGCATGAAAAACTGGAAGCTGTTCAGCCGAAACTGGTTTGTTTTTCAGTGCCGTTTCCCGGGAATTTATATTCAGCTTTCAGGTGTGCAAAATTAATCAAAGCGCATTTTCCTCACATCAAAACAGCAATGGGCGGTGGCTTTCCCAATACAGAATTGAGGGAAGTAAAGGATCAGAGGGTATTTGAATTTTTTGATTTTATTACGCTGGATGACGGCGAACTTCCGCTGGAACTCCTATATGAATATGTTTTCCGTGCCAATGAAAGCGGGGAATCTGAGTTTAAAAGGACCTTTTTGGTTGAAAATCAAGAAGTCGTTTATAAAAATAATTCCAAAAGACCGGATTATAAACAGGCGGATATCGGAACGCCGGATTATACAGATTTACAGCTGGACCAATATATTTCCGTTATTGAAATTGCTAACCCGATGCACAGTTTATGGAGCGACGGCCGATGGAATAAGTTGACCATGGCGCATGGATGCTATTGGGGGAAATGCACATTCTGTGATATTTCTCTGGATTATATTAAAATTTATGAACCGGTTTCCGCTAAAATCCTGGTAGACAGGATGGAAGAACTGATCAAAACAACCGGAGAAAACGGATTCCATTTTGTGGATGAAGCAGCTCCGCCCGCTCTGATGAGGGAAGTGGCACTGGAAATTCTGAGGAGAAACCTTATCGTTACCTGGTGGACAAATATCCGTTTTGAAAAAAGTTTTACTAAAGATTTGTGCTTTCTGCTGAAACTTTCGGGCTGTGTAGCGGTTTCGGGAGGGCTTGAAGTGGCCAGTGACCGTCTATTGAATCTCATTGATAAAGGAATTTCTGTGGAACAAGTGGCGAAAGTAACCCGGAATTTTACAGAAGCCGGAATTATGATCCATGCTTATCTGATGTACGGTTACCCGACCCAGACGGTTCAGGAAACGGTTGATTCCCTGGAAATGGTGCGCCAGATGTTTGAAATGGGAATTTTGCAGAGCGGCTTCTGGCATCAGTTTGCCATGACTGCCCACTCTCCTGTCGGACTCAATCCGGAAGAATTTGGAGTGACTCCTTTGAAACAGGAAATTTTATTCGCAAATAATGATATTGATTTTACGGATAAAACCGGGATTGACCACGGTAAATTCAGTTTCGGATTAAAAAAATCGCTGTTTAATTATATGCACGGAATTAATTTTGAAATCCCGCTTCAGGAATGGTTTGACTTTAAAATTCCGCGGACCAGCATCGATCCTGATTATATTCATGACTGTCTGCTGGAAGATGAGGATTTTAAGTTCAAAGGTAACGCAAAAGTCATTTTTATTACCAAAAACGTAATCGCTGAGAATCGCTTAAAAACAAAAAAGAAATATAATTACCCGTACACGAAAATTACAGTCCATTTAAAAACCAATACGGTGAGCATAGAATTGGATCAGGAACAGGCAAAGTGGCTGATAAAAATGTTTCAGGACCATTCTACTGAAAACCAGAAAAAAGTTACCCTTCAGCAACTTAAGTTAAATTTTGAAGAAAATTTTGAAAATTTTGAATTATTCTGGTTTTCAAAACCGATACAGCAGCTGAAAGATAACGGGGTAATTTTAAGTCTTTAATTTTTAGATATTTTCAGTTAAAATTTAAAAACTGATCTGCAGAATGACAATTAAACGGAAATTTAATTAGAATACATTTATTTTTCAACGCCGTCTTTGGTAACTTCACCAACAATTACTTTTTCCTGAATTTTAATAAAATTCGGATCCATCATAGCCATACGTTCTGCAAGGGCTTTATACGTTGGAAATTTTAAAAGTGCTGCGCGACCGGATATTTCCCTGTAAACGGTAAAAGTTTTTCCGCCGGCGGATTTCAGCTGTTTGGTAGTCGTGATATATCTCCCGATGTATTTGCTTTTAGCATCGTAAATTTCAATATCAACAAAAGTTTTATCGGTAACGGTATCATCAGACCCGAAACTTACCGGTAAATTGGTAAAATATCCCACTGGCTTTCCGTTGCTCAGGATTTCGCCTACATTATTAACGGTGATATTCAGTTTGTCTATTTTACTTCTTGTGGTGTAAGCATCTTTGGTCTTGCTGTCCAGCTTCCGCTTCGGGTTATTTTTAAAGAGCTCATCCAGGTTTTTAATGTTGATTCCTCTTTCATCAATGATCTTAAATCCTTTTATTGAGGTATATACTGCCGATTTTTCTTCACCCGAAAATGCAGACGGAGAAATATAATCCAGCTCAAGTGTTTTTTCCTGATTATAGATCCTGTTTAATTTAATGTAGCTGTCCCGTACGGAATCGACAATACTTTTGTCTACAAATTCCATCGTATACACCGGGTTTTCCTTAAGGTCCATAAAAGTATAGAGGCTCCCTTTATTGGTGATCTTGGCCACATGTATTCCGTCAATCGTTACAATGCCTCTTTTGGTCCTGATATTCTGGGCGTTTAGGATCATACCCAAAACTGTAAATAAAATGATTAGACTCCTTTTCATAAACCGGTTGCTTCTTACATACATAAAAAAAAGTGTAACAAAGTTACACTTTCTTGAAAATATATTTAGCTCTTCATTTAATTATTCACAAAGGATAATTCCTTTATTATGATTAAATTCTACAACACCGCTTGTGATAGGATAAGAAAAAACAGAGTCTTTCTCATTTTCTTTGGTAAAATATTTTACATACGTTTCGCTGATGGATTTCGTATATAATTTTACGTTACCTCCTACTAATGAAGAAACAATTCCTGCGTGGTTGGTCATGATGTGGAATTCACCATCCTTTCCCGGCAGTAATACAGAATCTACTTCTCCTTCAAAAACTACGTATTCTGGTGTTAAAATTTTTATATTCATTTCTTTAGATTTGAAGATTTCAGATTTCAGATTTCAGACAACATTAAAGTCTCATGTCTTGAATCTGATCCCTTTTGTCTAATTTATTAAGCGTTATCAGCTAACATTTTTTGTCCTGCTTCAATGGCTTCTTCAATGGTTCCTTTTAAGTTGAAAGCAGCTTCCGGTAAGTGATCCAGTTCACCATCCATGATCATGTTGAATCCTTTGATGGTATCTTTGATGTCTACCAATGATCCCGGGATCCCTGTAAACTGTTCTGCTACGTGGAAAGGCTGAGACAGGAATCTCTGAACTTTTCTCGCACGGTAAACTACAGATTTATCTTCTTCAGAAAGTTCTTCCATCCCTAAGATTGCGATGATATCCTGAAGCGCTTTGTATCTCTGAAGGATTTCTTTTACTCTCTGTGCACAGTCATAATGCTCTTCCCCGATAATTTCCGGAGCAAGGATTCTTGATGTAGAAGCCAATGGATCTACTGCCGGGTAAATACCTAATGAAGCAATTTTTCTGTCCAGTACCGTAGTTGCATCCAGGTGGGCAAACGTTGTTGCCGGAGCCGGGTCAGTTAAGTCATCCGCAGGTACATAAACAGCCTGTACTGAAGTAATGGATCCGTTTTTAGTTGAAGTAATTCTTTCCTGCATCGCACCCATTTCAGATGCCAGTGTCGGTTGGTAACCTACCGCAGAAGGCATACGTCCAAGAAGTGCAGACACCTCAGAACCTGCCTGTGTAAAACGGAAGATATTGTCTACGAAGAACAATACGTCTCTACCCTGTCCGCTTTCTCCACCGTCTCTGTAGTACTCAGCTAAAGTAAGACCGGAAAGTGCTACTCTTGCTCTTGCTCCTGGCGGCTCGTTCATCTGTCCGAAAACGAATGCTGCTTTAGAATCTTTCATAGCTTCCAAGTCTACTTTAGAAAGATCCCAGCCACCGTTTTCCATAGAGTGCATGAAATCATCACCATACTTGATAATTCCTGATTCAAGCATCTCTCTCAAAAGGTCATTTCCTTCTCTCGTTCTTTCACCTACTCCGGCGAAAACAGAAAGACCTCCGTGTCCTTTTGCAATATTGTTAATCAACTCCTGGATCAATACTGTTTTACCTACACCGGCACCACCGAACAACCCGATCTTACCTCCTTTTGCGTAAGGCTCAACCAAGTCGATTACTTTAATACCTGTAAATAAAACTTCTGCCGAAGTTGAAAGCTGATCAAATTTCGGAGCTGGTCTGTGAATAGGAAGACCACCTTCCTTAGATATATTTTGAAGTCCGTCGATAGCATCCCCAACCACGTTGAAAAGTCTTCCGTTTACAGCTTCACCAATTGGCATTGTGATTGGATTTCCGTATCCGATTACATCCTGCCCTCTCTGAAGACCGTCTGTAGCATCCATTGCGATACATCTTACCGTATCTTCACCAATATGTTGTTCTACTTCCAAGACTACTTTTTCACCGTTCCCTTTTGTAATCTCCAACGCGTCATAAATGCTCGGAATTGCTTCCACATTTGAAAAGACTACGTCGATTACAGGACCAATAATTTGAGAAATTTTTCCTTTAATTTGGTTTGCCATTGCTAAATTTTTTCTTGGTGCAAATATAATGATTCTTCATAAACCTACAATTGGTAAAAAAAAGATTTTTATCATACTTTTCACTAATTTTCATATGCTTTAATCTGAATGCAGAACAATGCCATATTGCCGGGAAATATTGATAAACGGTTATATCGATACATTGTTACATTATTTCTATATTTGCAGTCAAATTTTTTCCGTTTTGAAAGTTTTCAGAAATTTCTCAGATTATTCTTCCCACAGGCCTTTAGCACTATCTTTAGGGATGTTTGACGGGGTCCATCTCGGGCACAAAAGCATTATTGATACGCTGATAAACGTAGGTAAAGAAAATAATCTGGAAACGGCAGTGCTTACTTTCTGGCCGCATCCGAGATTTGTTTTCAATCCGAATGAAGACCTGAAGCTGCTGAATACCGTGGAAGAAAAAAAATTCCTGATGGAAAAATACGGCATCGGCAATTTATTTCTGAAAGAGTTTGATGAAGAATTCCGGAATCTGACCGGTGAAGAGTTTGTCCGCCGGATTTTAATTGAAAAACTGCATGTGAAATATCTGATCATCGGATATGACCATTCTTTTGGGAAGAACAAAAGCGGGAATTTTGAACTGCTGCAAAAACTGTCACAGGAACTGGATTTTGAAGTGGAACAGATGGAAGCCGTCAACATCCACGAAAATAATATCAGTTCTACCAAGATCAGGAATGCCCTTTCCGCCGGCGATATCAGAAAAGCCAATGAAATGCTGGGTTACTCCTACTCTGTTTCCGGAACTGTGGTTCACGGAAAGAAAATCGGAAGGACAATTGGCTACCCTACAGCCAACATCGATACAAATTCCATTAAACTTCTGCCTAAAAAAGGGGCTTACATTGTTGAAGTCTTTGTCAACGGCCTGCAATACAAAGGAATGCTAAGTGTGGGGACAAATCCAACGGTAAACGGTGAAAAATTAACGGTTGAAGTCTATATCATCAATTTTGACCAAGATATTTATGGTGAAAATATTACCGTAAAGTTCAGGGATTTCCTTCATGATGAAATTAAATTTGAAGGACTGGAGAAGCTGATTGAAAGACTGGATGAAGATAAAAAATTGGCAGAGGAATTTGAATTTTAAAGTATTGCTTGAAACAACAATAAATTAGATTGAAAATTCAACTCAAATTCGCATTTGCAAATACTTGTTGTACAATTTTAATCTTCTAATTCAATAGGATTTTGTGCTTTTTTTTGTGCTTCATTTATTTTTTGTCGCTCACGCAAATTATCTTTCGGATCCTGTGAAAATACCGTACCTATGCTTTCTAATTGATATTTAGCATTTTCTCTGAAGTCAGCCTTCGCCTGGACTAATTCTTTTTTTGTAACTAACTTAGGATTCTGATAATACATCTTATTTATTGTGACAGTCTTTCCCTTTAAATTAGAACTTGATACAGACTTTACCAATTCAAAATCATAATCTCCCGTTTTATCTGTAATTTTCACAATTAAGCCCGGAAGACCACTAAATTTGTAGGGGCCATAAGGAAGAGGAATTTCGGTTGAATACCAGGCAATCCAATCTCTGCCTTTGTATCTTACCTCTGCTTTTTTACAGGCAATAGAATTAATTACCTTTTGTTCATTACTGAGTTTCCAATCATTAATTACAGGACTATTGTAAGATAATAAGGTCATTCCTACTGACATATAATATTGGAACGTTTCATTTGTCTGGATAATTAAATAGCTGGATGTAGGTGCTGATAAATTACTCAAATCAATATGACTCTTATTTTTATTAAATTCTGCCGTAAAAACGGAGTCAAATTTCAATCGGTTTTCACTGATAAAAAAAGCACGGTCATCACTTACCTGTAATGAGAAAAGTTCTTTATAAATATAATCCCGATTTAAAGTATTGGGTTTACATTGCAGCAAATAAGTAAATTTACCCCGTAATGAGTCGGTCTTTTGAGAAAAAGATAAGGAGAAAAATAATACGAATATAATTGTTAAAATGTTTTTTTTTATAAAATTCATGCCCTCTGATTATGAAAAACCGTCCAAAGAACTGATATTCCCACTTTATATTACAAATATTTTTATTCTAATTCTAAAAGCAAGAAAAGTATTTTTTGAACGGTTCATATTATTACTTTAGATTAATCTGCCCTTAAAGCTTACTCAGTTATAAATGGGAAATTAAGGTTCATAAGGGCTGTCAATCATGCAATAATTATTTTGAATCTGCTGTCCCCAATATATCCATTGCTCAGCAGTCCAATCCTGACAGGTATATGCAGAGGTACAGGTTACTGTTACAGTTGCACACTGTCGTTTTTTCGCAACTTTAGTTTCTAAGGTTGTTTTGTTTTTGTTTTTTGAAGTAACTTCTTTTTTATCTTTTAAAATGACTTCTTTTTTACTGTCTGATTTTTTATCATTCTCATACTTTGGAGTAACCGTATTTGCACTTACGGCTACTGTTGCCAAAATTCCGGCTAGTAAAATTATTTTTTTCATTGTAATAAATTTTAAAATTAAATTTAAGTTTTGTGTTTAAGCTTTTTGCGCAATTAGTTTCAACACTTCAAAGAAAAACAAAAAATGTGGTATGACAAATATTTTTTATCACATATTATTGAAAAATTTATTATGTTAAACAACATGAATACAATCAGTTATAATGCTTTATAATATAATAAGCAATGAAAATAATAAGCAATGAAAATAAACTGTTTATATTATAAAAAATTAAGTATAAAAATTCTCAATTTTCTCTTTTGCTTTTTTCGTCAGTGAATTAAATACCAGTTCATATGACTGGTCAATGAGTTTTAGGATCAGATCTCTTTTCAGTCCATCTGTAAGAACAGAATTCCAGTGGATTTTATTCATATGAAAGGTGCCTGTTATCTGCGGATACGGCTCACGGAGCTCAGCACTCCAATCAGGACCGATTTCTATATTGAAGGAATGCTCAGTGTGGGTACAAACCCAACGGTAAACGGTGAAAAACTAACGGTTGAAGTCTGTATCATCAATTTTGACGAAGATATTTACGGTGAACATATTACTATCAAGTTAAGGATTTCCTTTATGATGAAATTAAATTTGAAGGACTGGAGAAGCTGATTGAAAGACTGGATGAAAATAAAGATTAACCGAGAATTTTATTTTTAAAGATTTGATTTATTACTCAATAATCAGCTCCAGCGGATTTGCATATTTCTCGTTTTCCTCTCTTTGTTTTTCTCTCTGTCTTAACATTTCCTGTCCTTTTATAATGGTGGTTCCATAACTTGCCAATACTCCGGCTGCATTAGCCGCAGCATTTCTTACCGCGTCTTTCAGTTTCAGTTGCGTCGTTTCTATGGCTCCGGTATATCTTGTTTTCTTAATATTGATTACTTTGCCCTTTAATTGAGAGTTAGGTACGGAGTTTACCAGTTCAAAATCAAAATCTCCTTTATCATCTGTTATTTTAATGATCAATCCGGGTAATCCGCTGAATTTCAACGGACCGTAAGGAAACGGGATTTCTGGGGAATACCACGCAATCCAGTTTCTTCCTTTAAAGGTAACTTCTGCTTTTTTACAATTAATCGTATTGATTATTTTTGCTTCATCAACAAGTTTCCAGTTCTTGATTACCGGCTCTTTATAAGTAAGTAATGCCATTCCGGCATATTCGAAATACTCAACCTTATCATTTGACTGGATAATGGTAAAATTAAAATTTGTTTTTGGAATCCCTACTCCTTTTTTCCAGCCAAGCGTTATGCTTCCATCAGGATTATGTGTTGTTGTCCCGGAAACCGCCATCACAGAGTCACTTTTTAAGGACACTGTATTAGCAAAAAAGGCACGATTATCAGAAATTTGTAACAAAAATGAATCTTCGCTCCTGTGATCAGTGCGCTTATCAAATTTAGCTTTTACAAGATATATAAATTCACCACGCAAAGAATCATGTTGGTTTGTTTGGGCAGAAGATAAGACAGTAATAAATAAGATTAATAGTTGAAGGAATTTTCCACAAAGATTCATAGACAGTATTTTCATGATAAAATTGTACTTATAGTGTAATAATTGTCCACTATAAGTGCATAATTTAGATTACTTTTTATGCGTAATTTTGAGTAGGCCCAATGTAGGTTGGTTTAGGACAATAGTTTGCTTCAATTTTATCACGCCACTCACTCGCCTGTTGTGGAGTCCAATCCTGAGTAGTTGTAGCAGTAAAACCACAAGAAGTTTCTGCGAATCATTTTTGTGGTAATTTCCCACCATTTACTATTTTAAGTTCATTTCGTGATAATTTCTTTAAATTTTTCATTGCGTTAAAATTCTTGATTAATAATAGGTTTATGTTAAGCTATTGCGCAATTAGTTTCAACACTTCAAAGAAAAACAAAAAATGTGGTATAACAAATATTTTTTATCACATATTATTGAAAAATTTATTATGTTAAACAATATAAATACAGCTAGTTATAATGCTTTATAATACAATAAGCAATAAAAATAAACTGTTTATATTATAAAAAATTAAGTATAAAAATTCTCAATTTCCTCTTTTGCTTTTTTCGTCAGTGAATTAAATACCAGTCCATATGACTGGTCAATGAGCTTCAGGATCAGATCTCTTTTCAGGCCATCTGTAAGGACAGAATTCCAATGGGTTTTATTCATATGAAAGGCACCTGTAATCTGCGGATACTGTTCACGGAGCTCAGCACTCCATTCAGGATCTGTTTTTACATTGATTCCTAAAGGCTGTTTTTCAAGAGCCATCAGCAGGAACATCTTTGTCCCTACTTTCAGGACGAGGGTTTCATTGTCAAACGGAAAACTTTCCGTAACTCCTTTTTTAGCGAGGCAATAGTCTAAAATTTCGTTGGCATCCATGAATTGATGATAAGTGATTAATGATAAGTGATTAATGATGACTGATATTAATTTCAAATTTAGTAATTTTAAGAAACAAACATTACCACACAAACAGTATTATATGAAAGCTCTCGTCATCGGTGCTACAGGCGCTACAGGAAAAGATCTGGTTAAACAGCTACTCAACGATCATGACTTTGAACAAATCGATATTTTTGTAAGAAAACCTGTTGATATTCAGGATCCTAAACTGAATGTGCATGTGGTAAACTTTGACCAGCCTGAAGAATGGAAACATAAAGTAAAAGGTGATGTGGCATTTTCCTGCCTGGGAACCACTCTAAAAGCTGCAGGAGGCAAAGAAGCCCAGAGAAAAGTAGATTTTGATTACCAGTATGAATTTGCAAAAGCAGCCAGAGAGAACCATGTGGATGATTATATCCTGGTTTCGTCATACGGTGCAGATCCGAAATCTAAAATCTTCTATTCTAAAATGAAAGGCGAGCTGGAAGAAGCGGTAAAGCAGCTGCATTTTGAAAAAATCACGATTTTCAGGCCTGGGATGCTGGACAGAAAGGATTCTGAACGGACCGGAGAAGTATTGGGAGGAAGAATTATAAAGTTTGCCAATACATTAGGACTTCTGGAAAGCCAGAAACCGCTCCCGACGGATGTTTTAGCAAAAGCCATGATCAATTCTTCCAAGATTAAAAGCAACGGATATTCCAGTATTGAACTGGGAAATATTTTCGGTTTTGCAGAGAAAAGCAATGATCAGCACTAACTTTTTGGGCTATTACCCACTGATTTTATATTTATCAATTCAAATAAAAGTCTACGACCAATAGTTCTATAAAATAAGTTTAAATATACTCTAAAAAAGCAGCTCCACCCAACGTAATATTTTAATATCAAGTTGAGTAGAGCCGTTAATTTTATTATTGAAAAATCTATTTCAGATACTTCGTTATCGCTTCATCAGTAGGCTTTGTTGTACTTACGAAAGAATCAATCAGTTTTCCGTTTTCATCAACCAGGAATTTAGTAAAGTTCCACATGATGGTTGAATTTTTCACACCGTTCAGTTCTTTTTCGGTTAGATATTTAAAGATCGGAGCGGCATCACTTCCTTTAACAGAAACTTTTGCGGCCAAAGGAAATGTCACACCAAAATTTTTCTGGCAGAAAGCACCGATTTCTTTATTGCTTCCCGGCTCCTGGCCTCCAAAATTGTTTGCCGGAAATCCTACCACCACCAGTTTGTCTTTGTATTCCTGGGCTACTTTTTCAAGATCGGCATACTGCGGCGTGAAGCCACATTCTGAAGCTGTATTGACGATAAGGATTTTCTTTCCCTTAAAATCTGCAAAATTAATTTCCTTCCCTTCTTCCAGGGCCGGAACTTTATAATCATAGATTGATTTTCCCATTAGTTCTTTGGTTTTGGCTTTAGATGCCTCGCTTTTCTTCTGTGCACAGCTGTTAAAGAATGCAACAAAAGAAAGCAGCATGATGAATAATCTTTTCATAATATTTTTTATTTAGTTTAGAATTTAAATGTATTGCCAGGAAATACTTTGTTGATGTCTATCCTGTTGATCATCATCACATAATCCCCGTCCTTTTTTGTACTGGCAGATTCAATCCTGAAAGGCATCGACAGGTTTCCCACTTTTTTATATTCCGAATAATCCAGGGTTTCATCCTTTTTTATTTCCCTTAACAGCATATAGGTTCTGGTATCGAAATAATACATGTTTTTATTGACATTCTTTGTCAGTTCAACTTTATGGCAGTAGATATTCCCGATCTTTTCTTTTCCCAGATACTTTGCTTCAAATCCTTTCTTTTCCCAATCAATAAAATCATTGTCGAAACTTTCAGGTACATATCCTGCATATTCCTGGACTTT
>Ga0265780_10001441_pt1 | contig 33386 bp, 34 predicted proteins | sample P1T30metagenome_FD_192432 | JGI IMG/M metagenome (GOLD analysis project Ga0265780, IMG submission 192432) | Plant litter microbial communities from East Loma Ridge, Irvine, California - P1 T30 | ecosystem: Environmental > Terrestrial > Plant litter > Unclassified | place: USA: California...
CGAGATTCCGCTCAGCCTTGCGCACACTGTTCTCGGCTTCCTTGATGTCTGTTGAGCGCTGATCGGTTGGCAAAGACTTGACTTGATGCAAAGCTTTCTTGGCATCTGCTAGCTGTGAGAATTCTAGCTCAGATGGGTGATTTATCAGGACCTGAGCTGGGTGGTGAGCTTCTAGCTGTTTCGTGCGGAATTCGGACATTAGCACATGAATGTTCCACTCGCGTGCAGACAAACAAAGGCCTGCATCTTGCACCGGAGATTCTTTGTCGGTTTCCTTCTCGCCAGGCTCTTCATAATCTGCGGGGTCATCAGCCGTAGTGTCGTGGACGGAGGTGACGTCTACTTGGTCGGAGATTTCAGAATCGCTTTCGGCTTCAGTTTCTGATGCCTCGTCCTCGGGCTCAGCTCCCGGTGCAAACACAGGATTTCTTGCCGCGAAAGACTTCAGATTGAGAAGGAATGATGGACGACGTAGTGTTGTTGGAACATCTTCCTTGTGTTCGCCGTCTTGAATCACGATGAGACCTGCTTCTGTATGTCCCTCTTGACCGGGTGACGAAGAAGCTGGACGATATGCGGTTGAGCAGGTGGAGGCGACAGCAGTAGTGTCTCGGTCTCCAGTCGCGCTTTGTAACTCGTTCGCGCCGACTGGAGATATACTACGAAATCCTGATGGCGGAGGACTTGAAGAGGCGAAGGGTATCTCATTGGCCCCCTTCCAAGGCTTTTGCCCAGACTTGCGGCGCTGGTTCTTGGACCGTGAGGGATGCGACCCTGAGGAGAACATGTTGACAGGGAGTGACGTGGCCAATCTCGACAGGTGGGTTGAGAGTGAAGGGTGAGGTGACGGCTTCAGTGAGAGGGCGACTAGAGGAATTTCTAGGAGATTGAGGTATCATTCTGGGTACCAAAACAAGGCTTGCTTAGTGACGTAGCAGCGCTGCGAGCTGCGATGAGGCGCGCGCTACACTTCCAGAATGTCATGTAACAAACGCACTTTCACTCCTTGGCAAAACTGCTCAATCCCAACTCTTAATTTTATAAGACTGGTGTCGTTTAAGTCAGACGAGTCGCCGATGACAGTCGCCATCTCCCTAGCTATGTACTTATATACCCATACACCATGTTTTATAGCCTCAATGATAGGCACATTCGACTGCCGGCTGATCACAGTCTTTACGCATGGTCTTTAGCCCGTCGAACTGCCCACGTGGGTGCGCACAATCGCTTTGGTTTCCACGAGCGATATGCTGTAAGAGTTTTCACATCTTTTCAAGCTTGCAGAACTCACACATGGACAGCTTTCACTTGATCATCACCTCCCGAGACTGCACTGCTTTAGTAAGCGCTCAACAATAGACAACCTTTGGCAAGGATTATTATTTTAGACCACTATTGGTTGATCTCATGTGCTAACTGAGACAACACTACATTTTACCACTGACTCATCAAAGGGAGCTTGTGATATAGAGCTCTACACCTACCGACACAACCGTCTCCCCATAGCCGATTGCTGTCTTCATGTATATCGCGTCTCAGTCCTAACGCTTCCTCGGCTTTGGAGGCGTAGTACTGTACCAGCCGATAGGTGGCCCTGGGTATTTCGCTTCTCTGATGCTACCATCAATATCTCCGCTCAAATTATTACCATGTTGCATAACTTTGGACCGTGTCGCATGGGCCGGTGAGTCAAAAGCAACACCGCTGTCATCCAACCCAGGCTCGCCTCCGACACCTTCCTCCTAAGAAGCGCTCTCATCTTCGAAGAACGGTACTTGGAACGCTTTGTTGGGTCCGCTTGCTTTGAGAAGCCTGGCATATTCATTGTGTTGCTCTATGATACCATGTTGATCCACGAATTGGCGGAGCTGTCGGTGGAACTCGAGTGTCCTCTCTTCGTCCTTGGCGACTGCCTTGCGGACGACGGTGGCGAAGTGATTGTATGTCTCGCGATGATCATCGGGGAGTACATCGAGAACGCGCTGTAGTGCCTGCATTGCGATTTGTGTTTTGGTCAACTTCGGCGTGTTGTTTTCATCTAGCTCCGGAAGCTTGGAGGCTTTCGGGGCAAGCTTTCGTAGGGCGCTCTGTCGTGGAGCACGCTTGCTTGGGGTGCCCTTTTCCGGCTGATAGTCCTGTTGCATCTCATCTGCTTCCTCGTTGATATTCCATGCGGACGTTGACTCCGTTGGAACCTCTACTACTGACTTGGCAGCCCTCTGCCGCTTGGCCTGTAGTGTTGGCGAGGCGACCTTATCGCTTGGGCGGGCCTCGATTGCTCGTTTCCTTCCCGGTCTTTTTCTTGCTGCCTTCTCCGTCAGCTGAGTTTCGATCGACTCGCGGATTCGCTTGTGCACAGCGCCTTCCTCTGGTTCCTGCGGCCCGTCCAGGGTCGTATTTATCCTATAAGCCATCCGACGACTAGATTGAGTAACGTTGATCAGTCGTCCATTATCCCATGTTGCGTCTAGGAAATACTCTTCTTCGGAGTTGACGATGTTGAGGGACTCGATTGCAAACACCGCCGCTGGATGTAGAAGTTTCATGTCGATTGTGTCGCCATTCTTGCTAAAAATGCGCAGGATGTCTGGATCATCGATTACGATGTGCTTGAACGCTGCGTCGATGAGGTCGGCCTCGGCTTTAATTATCGAGCCGTCTGGTGCAAAGTGAAGGTAGACTTGACCGACATAGCCAGCACCCATCGCCATAATGTGCCCGTCGGGAAACCTGGCTTTGATCATAAATCCCTTGTCCGGCCGATCGGCTCCATGTGACGACATCGTGTATACCAAAACCAGATGTAGATGTTGATGTGAGTATTATTTCCGTAGTGAAGTCGATGTTGAGATGTAGGAAGCGAACCGTTGATGTGACGAGAAAGAGAGGGTCTTCATGTGAAGGCTGGGGAATGATGTGAGGATGTTGCTAAGTGGCGAGGTTGGCACTTACCTTTCACAGTTTCACTCAGCAGGCTCGTTCATGGTTAGCGCGTGTCGCACGCGTAGCTCGACCCTCATCTGAAAATGACAAACGCTCGTATGTCGCCAAAGTAGTGTCTATAATTTCTTTCTGCACACTGTGTTTCACAATGAGTCATCAAGGGCACCTCCAGCGCCAAGGTCGGCCAATGAAATGCGTGTATCACGTGAGAGGGCACGGGTGTCGCAAAATCACTACGTGGCTCTACCACATATTTCACCACACTTCCTAATACAAATTCATGTTGTCTTACAATGTCGAAATGTCACTGCGCAGTATAAACGATGCATATCTTCCGATTAAGCATGTCAGTTCCACCAGAACGCAGCAACCCAGACTGACATCAAGTTAGGTAATTGCCTGCACCAACGAAAATTAACTCACTTAGGAATTGACGTCATGGTTAACTCGGAATCTCTGGCGGATCTAGACTTTCCCGATAACGGTACCGAGCGCGGCTTCTGGAGCTCACCCGTCAAAGAAATCCTGTACCAGATGAGAGGGATTTTCGAGGCGAATCGTAAGGATGATTGGTTCACGTACATGGCGAACCTTGTCCCACTTCTCGACGACGATTGCGCGAATGAAGAAGCATACAGTCGCCTAGAAAATCTCGTCAGACAGAACACATCTCTGGTACTTTTCCACCGACTACTGGTTGAAGAATTCGTGCCGGGCCTTGTCCAGACTTTGACACCGGACTTGGCAGAAGCGTACCCATGGCGCACTGTGCCTGGAGATATGGCGGAAGCTTTTATTGGATTTTCGTGTCAGCGCGAGCGCGAGGTTGAGACGGGTGGGTACAAGAATGAGAAAGAGCAGCGGCAGCATGCTGCTTCCTTCATCAACGCGGAACTCGCGACGCACAATGGCAAAGCTTTCATCGAGAAGCAGTCACGTGTAGATCAGGAAAAGCTCACTGCGCTTCTTGAGAGTCTGACCATTAGTCCAGCTCGCGCGGACGCAGCTGCTCTCGTGCGCGACCCCGAGCTTTATGATCTTGCTGCTGGTTTTGCAGATACCATGCAACTCGACTAAGTTGGAGCAGAAACCAAAAGTTGTGTATGGTAGTTTGCGCCAAGCGTTGCTTTCGATTTCGTTCTTGCGTGATTTTCACGGTACTAGTCAAAACACAAACCATGGTTTAGGTATGCCACCAAGATTTTGTTAAAGAGCCATGGTACACTAAGCAGGCCACAAAATTTGAAACTCCCAAGAATTCCAGTGCAAATCAGATTTCGGTATATAAAGCTCGCTCTCTCCCAGTCTTCCCGTCCTCATCTTCCTGTTGAGAATTTCACAAAATCCCGGCTACAAACCGACTTTATATCCCACTATCAAAATGGCAACTCCAAGATACACTTCCACCCTCTTTACCACCATCACCAACATACTCGGCCCCGAACACACATCACAATACATCACCAACGTCATCTCCGCGCTCAGGCAACCCGATGTCTTCAGCAACCGCGCCGACGTATTCTCGTCCCTTCTCCGCCCCTTCCCAGCAGCCGCAGTTGTGCACAATGAAATCGCACGCATCACACACGACCCCGAGTCGGCTATAAATCTGCCCAGGGTGGAGGCAGACGATGCATCTCTGCGATACAGCCTCTTCATGGTGAGGCTCATATGCCTTGGAGTGCCGGCCAATGTTCGAGACGTCAGATGGCAGGTGTTAGGACTCGCTGATGAGAGCGTCTGGCAGAGGCGTGGGCGCGAGCAGGTGCACTTGCCGCGAGTGGCACAGCCGTTGCTATGGCAGCAACACACACCGATCACGGTTGAGGAGTGGTATGGGGACAATAGTATCTTGATGGACGACTTCCAGGGCGAGGGCTCCGAAGATGACGGCTACGATATGCTTGAGGATGTTCCTGAGCCTGGAAGTGTGGAAGCGGTGTTGGCGCAGAATGCTGGATCCTTGTATTACAGTCACAGGCCCTTCGGCAGTTGATTAGGAGCGACAACTTGTTCGATAGCTTTGGAATAGATATAAATATACTAGCAGGAAGCTTTCTAGTACCGTATTCTGTCCCGTGAAGATGTAGTGAAAGAAATATCCGACAGCCTCAAAGTGACCACCACACCGCGCATGCGTACATGAACGGCTACCAGCGTCATAACCTAAGGCTAAGACAAACAGCCAACCAACCAGCCAAAGAAGCCACCAACAACTACTTCTTGATCGCCTTGCCTAACACAGGCACAACACCCTTTCCATAGAACTCCTTACGGCCGCTAACTTCCTTGCTCAACGACGACTGAGTGCGCGTAGGCCTGGGATCCTCAGCACCCTTGAAAACCTTTCCAGCAAACTGCTTGTTGAAGTCGCCTACGAATCGCGTCCAACTATGCTCGGGCGCGCCGTCCTGGAGATGCGCCAGAATCCAAGCACGCTCGACCTCAAGGTACTCAACGACGGGCGCGCGGAACTTGACCTCGGTATTGCGACGGATCTGCTGCACAGTCTTCTTGTTGAGCGCGGTGATAGCATCCTGGTTGGTCCAGTCGCGGGGCGGCGGGTTGGCGTAGATGTGTTTGGTGCCCTTGGTGTCGGTGAGCTTGACAACGAGTTTGCGCTTCTGGTCGAAGGCGGTGCCGTCTGCGAGGCGCTCGAAGCGGCCAGGAACGAAGGCGCGGAAGGTGGGCGTGGTGGGAAATTCGGCATCGTTGGACTTGTCGGTGGCGTAGACGCCCCATTTGACGCCGCGGAAGTGGTTGGCGGTGTCTTTCATGCCTTTGATGGGGCCGGGGAGGTCTTCGGCGTCACTGTCGTAGTAGTCCGGACCAGCGCGAGATGTAGAAGCGATGAGGATGGCGTCGGCGGCATTGGTGGGGTCGATGATGCGCTGGGCGCGCTTGATCGCGGGTTCGGGTGAAGGGGAAACTGAGAGGCGAGCTCGATGACCATCGTTCTCGTCATCGTTGGGATGAGAGACCTTCTGTCTCTTCAAGCCCTTGCGAGAGTTGGCTGGGAAGAGGTCAATCTCAGAGTCGGTGTCGTCTTCGGGGTGGTAGACGATGGCTGCGGCGGCGCCCTTGAGGCGAGAAGATGGGCGCCGGGAGGTCGCTGCGGCAGCAAGACGGCGAGAAGCACGAGCTGATAGATATGTTAGACATGTACATGATGCTGATTTGAAGTTCAGGAAGTGTAGATGAACTTACGAGGCAGCGCAGGCGACCCAATGCTGTGGTCGATGTCACTCGGAGGGGACACCGGAGTACTGCTGGCGCGAACGGTGGGAGGAATCTGGTTGCGGGACATGTTAACTAGGTGTTCTTTAGATAGCAACTATCTGCTGCTGCTTGGCGGGTGATAGAAGTTGAAGATCAAGTTTGAGAGGAAATCGAAGGTCTTATACTGACGATGTCTGTTGTAAGCCGCATTCACCTCGAGTTGGGATCACGCAGCCTTCAACTCGAGGTGAGCGCAACTACACTCGCACAACACGTGAATTATAGCGCGTCGTCACTGCGGATTTGACATTGTGTTCCTACAAGATTAGTTAGTTAATCTCCACGATCCATAAAATCCCCATGCTTTTTCGTCATGCACACTGAACCACAACACCGAGTTGCACAACACACACCACGATGCACTACACGCTCCCCGAACTCGCATCTCGCGAAGGCTTCGATGGATGTTTCCGCGCGTACGAGACTCTTTCTGACTTACCTGCCGAGCAGATCTCACTTTCCCTCCTTCGACGCGTCTCATACATCGTCGGTCCCATAATGCGCCGTCATAAATGGAGTGTCCCGTTGTTGCTCGAACTACCGGGTGATGACGGGCGATGGGGCTACGCGTCGGTCCATATCGAGACGGAGTATCATGAGACTTCTCTAGGCCGCACCTACATAGGAGACCAATCGGTGCAGTGCAACAAAATCTGCCTCCAGCTACGTAGTCGCTCAGATCCTTACACTTTCCTTAGGAAAGACGTAATCGTGCAGACGCTCCTGCACGAGCTCGCGCACATTGCGGCGCGGGATGGTCATGGCATGGACTTCTATTGGCGTAACATCAAGCTGCTGAAAGAGCTCGAACGTGACGTGAAGGAGAACTTGGTGAAGGCGGGACCTTGGTCGATCCCGAAGCGAGTGGCCTTCCCATACGAATTGAAAGGCCTCAATCGCGCATTTGTGGCACTAGCGTCGAACTCGATCTTCATGCCCGACAAGCAGCAGCCGAAACTGATTGAAGGCGTAGGAGTTGCTGAAGGACAGGTAGTGCAGCATTGCGCGCACTGCAAATGCGGAGCCTCGCGTGCAAATAATTAGAATATGCAGAACCATGGGCAAACCATGAGCTGTGTACTCCATTTGTCGTGTTTGACAGACTAGGTGTGTAACTGTATTTCTCCTTAATCAGGATGTCGAAGTGAACGACAACCAAGATTGTTTAGTATGTATAGATACCGTGATAGAAAATTCCTCTCAACTTGTGTTCATTTGCTTTTCGTTATGTGCTTTGTCGTCGACTGCAACTTGCGTGGCACGCTCGGCAGGCTCAGGGCCTGGAGAATGTTCAGTAATTTCTTGAGTCGTATGAGGATGTGCCGCAGCAGATGCGTCATCTACGTCATCAGTGTATGCAGTTGAAGGATCATCTGCTATCGCGTTTGCATCGATCTGAGCCTTGGGAGACTTGTCGTCGTGCTCGCTAGTCTTCGTTTGCTCGGCTTCCGTATCCGTGCCTTCATTCCCATGTGCACTGTCTTCCGGTGCCTCGTCTTGGATTGCATGCGCCGCTGTGGAGTTCTTGAAGGCAGCAGGAAGATGTTTGTGCATGGCGTCGACAACTCTCGGATCTAAATCGGAATTCGCTTCGGCTGCTATCAACGCCGAGTTTTCTGCGGGCCACGCTTCGTGCTCCAGGAGGAGCAGCACCAGATCAGTGTTGTTTTGCGCTATTGCAACATCAAGTGCTGTCTGACCGGAAGGAAGAAGGATGTTTGCCGTCAATCGCGGGTGCTCCGCATTCTCCAGGATATTCTTCACGAGGGCTAATGACTCCTTCGAAGTCGCCGCACTCTGTAGTATCTCAAGCCATTCACTTCCATATTCCTTGGCGATGCGGACCTGTTCTTTCAACTGCGCTAGTTCAGCCCGTCGATCTTGACTGCTTTTTATCGCGCCGTGCTCAAGTAGCAAAACGCATTTCTCCGTACGTCCTTTGGGACTTGACATGGCAAGATCCAGCGGATACAACCCATTCGCGTCGGCAGTGTTTGTATGGATACCATGTTTCAATAAGATGGCCATCAACTCCAAGCAGTCGTGTTTGACAGCACCCGTCAAGGGCGAGAAGCCATGGTCGTTGTACAAAGGTACATCGTTGAGGAAGGCAGAAGCTGCTGCCACATCCGAAAATGAGTCGAGTAGCTGGCCAACATGAGCGGTAAATCCAGAATCAGCGTGGCCATTCTCGAGGCAGGCCTCAATCGCGGCTGCGAAGTCGGCGTGCGAGACTGTAACATCTCCTTCGGAGATCACCTCATCATCTTCGTCCACATCCGTGTCAACATCCTCGTCCCCACTCTCATCCCCAGACACATTCCTCGGCTCCACCAAAGCGACATTGTACTCTTTTTCGACCGCAAGATTGACCGGCACGCTACCTTGCAATTCTTTCAGCAACCTTTGCAACTTCGTCACGTCTTCTCTCTCTCCGCTGCGCAATAATTCATTCGCGGCTTCAGCAGCACCAGGTCGATTGAGAACCAGTTCCAAGAATTCCAGGTTTTCGTTGCGCAACAAGACCTTGATTGTGTTAAAGGACACTTTGGCGCCATGTTCCAGAAACGCTTTCGCAGTCTCAATGTCGTCAACATCAACTACAAGGTCCAGGGGCGTGTAGCTGATATCTCCGATGTTGCACATCATTGAGATGATGACCTGGGGGTCTTGAGAGGACTGCAGAATACGAGCGACCATGTTAGGTCGGTCAATGTCCGAAGGACACGGCCAGTGGAAGATATGCCACCAAGGGTGTCCGAACTCAACCTCGATTCGAAGACATTCCCGAGTGACGCCAAATGACGCGCCGAAGTCTTTCGTGGCTATGTGTTGTGCTACATCCGCAGAGCTTTGCGCAAGCTTGGTGAAGATGCTTTGGGGGAGCGTCGCTAGCAGACATGGCGATTTCGTCCGGTGTTCGATGAGAGATGGCAGGTCGAAGAGAGTGTCAACAAGTCCGATTGTAACCCCATTCTCCTCAGTTACCCACTTGCACCTTTCATCGTTATGTTTGTATGTCGCAGTATACCAGGTGGTCCCAGTGATAAGCCAGCCTACCCAGGTAGAACAGTCACCTTTGGCAAGGATCATCTGATCTGCGTCGTATCCTTGAAGTTGTATGTGTGGTCTGACTGCATCCAGAAAGTCGGGACAATCAGTGAAGATAGGGTATCTTGACAGAATTGGTAACCATGCTGGGCTATCAGATGTATGATTTTCCTGGCCGATTGAAGTCAAGAGCTCCTTCACTATTCTGGTCTGTCTGTAACACCTACACCAGCGCTTCATTACTAAGACCGACCATACAACCTGTTCGAAGTGAAGGGTCTTGTCCACCCAAAACATGACTGCGGGGGCGCCCGACGACAGATGAGGATCAGATCCTACGTCGTTCGCACTATGGGTAGGATCTAGCATCGATGGATATGGAGCAGATGAAGCGAAGGTCTCTTCCAAATCCGGTTCCAATGATTTTCCTGGTTCCATCACAGGATCTTCGATATCCACTGCAACAAGAGCTTTGAGAAATGCGGCGACTAGTTCTGCAGACTCTGAAGCATTGCAAACGCTGTCGATGCAAGACTCCACAGTCATTCCAAAGAGGTCTTCGAACTCTGATTTGACAGCCCGAAGATGAGCCTTTTCCCAGTGTAAATGAAGAACCTGGAAGGCGACTCCCTCCCACGGCGCGTCCGAGGCCGTTTCGGACGCATTGTCCGCGATGCCTGCAGAATGCAGAGCGGTGTGCAAGTGCTTGGCGTCTCTGGTGACCGAGTCCAGTGCACCATTCGCGATGTCTTTGATCAGATGATCTACAAGTACGCGGAATACTTCTGTGGTAATGCGCAATACCCCGAAATCCTGTCAAAGTCAGCAGGCCGGCCAGCCAGTCATATTTTCATACAACGTACAGTATTGCGAATACAAAACTCGATCAGCTGAGCTTTCAGATCATCGGTAGGATATCTCCATTTATATAAACGGAAGATTTTGCGCAAGTGCCGATTGGATGCCGTAAGGTACCGTCTCAGGGACGACATAGCTTCAGACTTCGCACTGCTTTGGCCAGGGGCCAGAAAGCTCGCTCTAAGAACATCGATGTCCCGTAAGATAGGAGCTTCCGGGAAGGATCCCGAGCTTTCCGCCGTATTTCGAGTCATGATATACTTTAAGGTGTCAATAAGCCAAAATGGGAAGCCCAGATCTTGCAGATGAATGATGAAGTTCGAATAATCATCCCTTGCGACATCCTCGCTGAAGTCCCGTTGTTTTTCTAGAAAAGCTCTACTGACAATGCGTAGCCAGATGAACGAGCCAGGGGGGTATGAAGCCCAATTCTGAATCCAAAGTGCATCGGCGCCTAATGGTCCACGGCAGGCTGCATTTGCGAGAGACCGGAATCTTCTATCATTCCTGAATGTGATGTCCATTTTGAGATTACAACGAGGCGTCAAAGTATCGAGCTCCGACTTGCTCAAAGCCGGTAAAATACGTATCAACGTTTCTTCATAAGCATTACCGGATAAACGGGAAGACTTGTTTATCGCTTCAGCAATAGCTTCCATATTCTCCGAAAGCCGAGGCATCTCCACGTATGGTACAGTGTCGTAACTGTCCACTGAGAGAGCGATTCTGGATCTAGCAATGGACGCTGAGTTCTTTCCAGCACCGGCTGCTCTGGCGCTAGCCGCGGAATCAGCATCGCCGTCTCCCTCCAGATAGCCTCGAGGTATCGCGAAGAGCGCCAAGTCTTGCATATGCGCCCCAACATGTCGTCTAAATTCGGCCAGGGTAACAACGACAGCTTGTTGAAGTGGGATTGGCGGATGCTCCTTTTTCCGCAAGTACACGTCCCAGTTGTCGCAGAACGGACAATCCGAGGCCTTGAATAACGCATTCGGTCGCCTTCCTGCATCTGCCAGTGCTACAAGTTGATCTTCACCGATCTGGCTGTGTTTGTGGTGCATGTGATTCTTCAAGGCTTCTTTGACCGGAAAGTCGGCATGGCTACAGAAATGGCAGCGCCATGTCGCTCGATGCGTTTGCACCTCGTGTTCGAACCATTTATTGCGATCTGCAAATAACTTCACATCGCAATCCCCGAACGTGCACACGTAAGGTCGAAGGTCCGCAAGTGCATGCTTCTTCCAAAACTTTTCCCTGCGAATAGCTTGTATGGTCCAGCAAAAAGGGCATTCGAACGATGCTTGGCCTTTGGCAACCTCGGAAAGTCTCGGCAACTGAATCTTGTCCTCGCCTTCCTCGCCCCCCTTCGAAAGGGCGAAAGACGTCTGGGATTGGTCATCGCGGAAGTCCACATCAATCTGGGGCGTCTCTTGGAGGAAAAGTGTTGATGCAGTTGTGTCCGCTACCGTGGTCACAGGCCTACTGTTGCTTGTCCTAGCTGCTTGCGACTGGGCTTGAAGGAAGGCTTTGGGAACTTCGGCCGCCGGTTTCCACAGCTCGACGGGCTCCTTCCCAAGCTTGTGTCTATGTTCTCTTGCGTAGCGTAAGTACTGCCTGCGTTGCGCAATGGCTTTGCCGATGCGGTCCCTGAGCCATGCGTTGGATTCCGCGTTGAGCTTTGGAAATTTCTCTCCGACATGGGCAATGTCGAATTGTTCGATGAATGGATTATTGCCGCCCAAAGCCCGAGCGTAGCGGTCGCGTGGACTAGAGTTGCGTATCACCACTGCCAATCGGAAGAGACTCGCAAGGGTATCTTTGATGCTCTCGAAGAGCTCTTCTGCTTCCGATAGTTCTTGCTCCTCCTCATCTGAATCGTCTTCCATGAAAGCAGACTCATCCTCGGAGTCTTCCGGTTCGCCTCCCTCGGCATCCCAGCCTGCGGCGTCCGCATCGGAGCGTCTGTTCGGTCGCTCGCCTAAAGCAATAGCTCGAACTTCTGCTGTCAGCATATTACAAAATGATACGCGGGTAACGCACTATCTCCACATGTTTCTTCTAGATCTTGTAATAGCTCAAGGATCTGTATCGCTATCTTCGGAGATCCACGCAGCCTGTAGTCCAGGGAAGCAGAAGCTGGCAATCGTTGAAATGCACCCAAATTTCCAGCCCATACTTGGAACCTGGCAGATTGGTCTTCTAGGTGGTTTGCCTGCAAGGCTGAACGCTGCGAATACTGCGCATCGCCGTGTAGTGACGCAAGTCTAGCTAGAAGCTTGGCGCAATCGATAGAGGCAGATGCAAGAGAGCGTTGCATCTTGTTCGAAGACTAGGTTCTCCAAAACGCGAGTCGAGCATGAACATGGAATGAGGTTCAATCTGTTCGATGAGACACCATTTCTCGCGCGCGTTACAGCTTGTCTTCCAATCATACTTCATGGTAAGCGTGTGTAGCCGTGCCCCTCTCTTTCGGCCCCCATGCACGCGCGCGGTGGCGATAACCACCGTGCGTCTCTTCTTCTTCCACACTACACCAGGCTGTGATATCTTGGTTCTTAATGCACCCTCCGCGACCTTTGACATTGCAATATGAGCGGGATAGAGATTGCGGGTCTGGTGCTCGGGTCGATTCCTCTCCTGATCCAAGTGCTAAAGACTTATCGAGAAAGCGCCGAGGTGGTCAACGACTGGTGGCGGATTGAGAGAGCTTACAAAAAGACGTGCCAGGACCTTAGCTACCATGAGATCTTATTCGAAGGAAGCGTCAAAGAGTTCTTGCTCCCCTTGGTAGCCGACGACGACGAATTGCTTGTACTGATGGCCGATCCGGCGGGCAAGGCATGGGAAAACGCCGACCTAGAAGTCAGATTGCGACAGCGGCTCCCAAAGAGCTACGATATGTTTCTAGCCATTATTGGGGACATAAATGATCTTGTGGATGCGTTGAAAAAAGAACTCGGCGTCAAGGGGAAGTTTCGGGCATTGGTGGCCAAGGTAAGCTTGGTGACGATCACCAACAGATACGGGCGAACACCCGGTCGCTGACAACAAGACCTAGGACGGCAAGCTGAATACAAACGACGTCTCGCGGAGCGATTTGCTGAGTATGGGTAACATGGAGTTCCAAGCGAAACGGATAAAATTCACCATCAGGAAATCTTCCCGCGAGAAGATTTTCGCGCAGCTTGAGGTTGCCAACGAGCGCATGCGCAAGCTGTTGGAGAGTAGCGATCGAACATCAGCCGCACGCCAGCGAGGGAACACCACAAAAGCGGCATATATGATCAATCGGAAGATCAACGAGTTCTGGCAACATGCAAAGCGCTTGCATGAAGTTTTAGCGGCAGCTTGGGGGTGTGGTTGCGCCAGCCACATCACGAATCTCGGACTAGAACATCGTACATCATCTGACAAGGTCGAATTTGACGTTCTCTTCTATCTGAATGATGATCAGCAGAAGGTTGGATGGCAGGGCACAAGGATAAAGCTGGTGACAGACGCCAACGCATTGTCAATCCAAGTGCCTCGGTCTGGATCGACACAGGTCGGAGGGCGCGTACGGTTTGACATTGCCGATGCGCAAGTTCAGCAAGACGATACGGATCAGAAGGCCTTGATCAAAGACCTCTGCGGCGCCCTGAATTCAAAATGTCCGGATTGCCTTGGATTTCTGCAAGTGGATGACCATCGCTTTGAGTTGTATCCAAGACAACATGCTTCCTCGGTGAGCCATTTGTGTACCATCTCGCTCGAGCAGTTGCTTTGCAGCACATATACCTTGACGAGACGCAAGCGTTACTCCCTGGCGCTCACGTTGGCCTCATCGTATCTCCAACTCAGTACAACGCCATGGCTCAATTCTCATTTGCGCAAGAAGAGCATCGTCTTTCTGGAAGACCCCACCGAGCCAGGATCGGCACGTTTGGACCAGCCATACATCTGTCAGGATGTTCTCAGCACGGCTGCGATGTCTGCGACAGACACACTCTCGTGTCTCGGTATACGTCTTCTAGAGCTCTGCTTTGGGATTCCCATAGAAGCCACGAAGCTCCGAAAACAATTCCCAGCTTGCGACCCCGCTTTAGCGCCCATGTTAGATTATACTGCAGCTCTTCAATGGAGCAGATCGGTCGCTGAGGAAGCAGGACCTGAGTTTGCGGAGGCTGTCGAGTGGTGTCTCCAAACCAAGACGCTCAGCGAGAAAAGTTGGCGGACAGATCTGTGGCAACATGTCATCGTGCCTCTCGAGGCTTGTCACAAGCAGGTATCGCAGAAGCCGATTGTGGGGTGATGGTCGCATACTGAAAGAGCGTGAATGGAATTGCAAAAGCGCAAAACAAGTTCAGAGGCTATGAAAGGTCTTGAAGGTTCACATAGTCGTGGCGCAGGAGCATGTGGTGAGGTTGATCATGGAACGCGTCTCTGAACAACACGCTAGTCTCGCTAGCGTGTCGTCATTGCTTCTTACTGGAAGTCGCGATGCTCAACACCAGGAGAATCACCGTGACATCCGAGTGTATGTAGAGTTATGAGACATCGTGCATTATGTCGTACAGCTCAGAACACCCGCGTACGTACATACGAAGAACGTGATGAGGACGGTGGCGCCTTATCGGCTGCCCTTGGCTTGGCCGCTAGGATGATTCAATTTTAGCACCCCACCAAGTACTCCACGATAGCAAGAACTACAGTACATCGAAAACACCATCAAACATGCCTCCCAAAGTGCACCTCATTCGTCATGCCCAGGGTGAACATAATGTATCGGTGAGGACGGCCAGATAGACATACCAAACATGATCTCACCATTGCGCAGCACGACTTCACGATTGCCGATGCCGTCTTAACCGCGAAGGGCAAGGAACAATGCCGCGCTCTCAGTGCGGCTTTTCCGCACCACGAGAACGTGGAAACTGTCTTCGCCTCGCCATTGCGCCGTACCATCCAAACGGCGGCACTCAGCTTCGGGCCGACCTTGGCGCGTAAAGAAGTGCCTTTCATCCTTCTCCCGGGACTGCAAGAAATTGGCGACATTCAAAGCGACACTGGCATGGCAGATACGCCAGAACATCTCAAGCAGATTTTGCCGGGCCTATTCGCAGAGGATGAGCTGACGTTCGAGTTGGACCGAATTGATTCCTCTGCTTTGACCAAGGGATGGAATTCGAAGGCAAGTATGGCGTGTCCTAGCTGCATACTGATGCCAACTAACACGTCTTACAGCAAGGTTACTGGGCCTATGAGAAGCCAGCTATATCGAGACGCGCTGCAGATGTCCGGAACTGGTTGTTTCAGAGGCCAGAGGCAGAGGTCCGGATGCCGCCACTTCTCGCTACCAAGTCTACGCTGATCAGCCGTGGATAGGTCATTGTAGTCACGCACGGTGCATTTGCCCACTTTTTGACCGAAGATTGGGACGTGGAGGATCCGATGATAGGCACGGCATACAAGAACTGTGCGCCAATTCTCCGTGAGGGATTTTTTGAGAGGGACGAGCTGACAGAGATAGGCGAACATCGCGAATTCGTATTTACGTCCGACTCAACATCCGCAGATGCCCAGGTTGAGGAGACTGAACGAAGCCGCGCGAGACGAGGCCCGAACGGGCCAGAGTCAGATCCGCATGTTCTGGACGAGATGAAGACTATGCAGCAGCAAGCTAAGGACGAGGTGCAGTAATCTGGAAGCCGTTGAACTAAGGGCTGTACCGGCGCCAATAGCGGCAGAAGCGAATTCAGGTACGCCTTCGCACCAACCCCGCAATCGCCGCTCAGGTTCCGAGGACTCCTCCCAGATTCGGTTCAGGGACCGCAGTGCAGGTCGATGCAGGAGATTCGGAGAAATTATCGGCACGGGGGGAAAGGAATGCCCACGCTGCACGCAATGCGACAGGGGCATGCTCATTCGCAAGATGTTCCGTTGGCCGGCGCGTGAGAATCGGCATCCCGTTCGACCTCGTTGCGTTAAGCCAAGTAGTCCAAGCAAATTCAATGTTTCCATTACCATCCTAGAGCCGCGAGATGGGGCATGTTCCCAAACAATGTGTCGTGGAAAGCCATTCTGAGCATAGCTCCGGGCAGCGTCGGTGTTGGCTGTTTGTCACGGGACTTGCGACTAGTCATTGAAAGGGTTAGGCGATCGACAGGTAGAAGGCGGCTTGAAAGCTTGACCCACACTCAAGCAATGCCATCATCCTCTGCAGCCACCCGCAGTGCTCAACGCCTCGACTCGTCACCACCACCTGCAAGTGATCACGCCGCACTCTTCCACGGGCATATGGCGACGCCAAATTCCTATCTTGACGATGCGTCAATTTACTGTGATGTCACGTCAAACCCTGCACTTCGTGGGATGTGGTGAGACAGCGTTACCTTCGCACGGCCCTGGCATTGACGTAAAAGTTGCAAGCTTTTCAGCACCATGTGGACCTCGTCATCCAGCGCCACGCAGGGAACATTTCGTGCAGCTCGCACGACCAGATGCCCAAAGTGTCGGGCAATGTCGGTATTCATGCACTGCACGGTCTCTGGGGGCGGCGTGGAGAGCATGTCTTTGCAACATTCTATTACGCATCGCGAATGCGGAGATAAGGCTGCTCTGATTTAAGGCCAGAGTACGACCCGGCTGTGTAGATGTTCAGGATTACAAGTGTGGCTTTTCGGTTCGCTACATCACTATCGTCGTTCTCCCACGGTCCACGTTGCCAGTGACCTGCACAGCGACTTCCGCTTCGAGACCAGCTTGTATAAACGATCTGCGCCGGCTGCAAGTTTAAACCTCGCCGTTTCCCTCGACACGACCGGTCTTCCCCAGCTTTTCCATCTCAACCTTCATTACCAGCAATCATTATGCAGGAAGTCCCTCACGTCCCCGGCGCACAGGTCCCTCGTCAAGGACCTGGCTACAATGCCGCTCACAAGGGCGACGTCTACGCCTCCGGGCCGCCTGACTACAGTCTGGACGGCATCTCCGAGGGCAAAAAGAGCGACCCGGAACTTGCTCCTGTCGACAAGTCCCCAACTGTGCAAGAAGGTCACGAAAAATTCAACCGCCTGGGATGGAAACGTCTCACTGTCTGCCTCATCGTCGAGGCCATTGCTCTGGGATCTCTCAGCATTCCCAGCGCTTTCGCGAAGCTTGGTATGATCGCTGGTGTGATCATGTGCATCGGACTTGGACTGATCGCAATCTACACTTCGTACGTCGTCGGACAAGTTAAGATGAGATATCCCCTCGTGAACCACTACTCGGACGCTGTCGAACTTATCTGGGGACGATTCGGAAAAGAGTTGACTGGTGTCATGTTCGCGCTCTTCCTTATTCTCTTGGTCGGATCGCACGCGCTCACCGGAACTATTGCCTGGATCAACATCATTGGCAACTACGACACTTGTGCATTGGTGTGGAGTGTGATCTCTCTGATCATCCTCCTACTCCTCGCACTGCCACCCACCTTCGCCGAATTCGCATGGCTCGGCTACATCGACTTTGTCAGCATTATTGCGGCAATTCTTGTCACCATTGTCGCTACTGGTGTCCAGGCGCACAGCGCACCTGGTGGTCTTGGTGCAGTCAACTGGTCCGCATACCCACCCCCAGGAACCACTTTCTACGAGGCTTTCCTTGCGACCACCAACATCATCTTCGCGTACTCGTTCGCCGTCTGCCAATTCTCATTCATGTCTGAGATGCACACTCCAAAAGACTACGTCAAATCTATCTGGGCGCTTGGCTTGATCGAGATCTTCATCTACACACTGACAGGTGGCCTCGTTTACGCGTTTGTTGGACAGGATGTCAAGTCGCCTGCTCTTCTGTCTGCTGGTAACACCATTTCTCGCATCGCCTTCGGAATCGCTCTCCCTGTCATCTTCATCTCCGGCAGTATCAACGGTACTGTTGTCGGCCGCTTCATCATGGACCGCGCGTTCGCCAACAGCCCAATCCGCTTTGTGGCAACCCCGAAGGCGTGGGGGGTCTGGTTTGTGCTGATCACTATCATTACAATCATTGGCTGGATCATCGCTGAAGCTATTCCCTTCTTCAATGCACTGCTTGGTTTGATCTCCTCGCTCTTCATCTCCGGTTTCACATTCTACTTCCCGGCGCTCTTCTGGTTCCAGCTCATCAAGGTCGGCAAGTGGAACGATGGCTGGAGGAACATTTCCCTCTCCATCTTGAACTCCTGCACATTCCTGATCGGCATTGCAGTCCTCGGATGTGGTACATATGCGTCGGTCGAGGACATCATCACCCAGTACAACTCGGGCAGCGTCAGGGGTGCCTTTACTTGTTCTGCACAGTCTTATGCCTAGATGGGATCGCATTATAGCGTGGAGTTCTGGATTGTTGTACTATTATGAGCGCAGCGTTGGAGCGCAGGATCAAGTTGGAGCGTCAGCGATAGCGGTAGCCAGACAGCTCTTGTTACTATTATGTACGAATGAACAAAGTTTATTACACTTTTTGCATTCAAGAATGACCTTTGTATACAGTTTTTTCAATTCCTTGGTCACTGCCGTACCTGCCTGCTCTGCCTCACTCTCACCACCGATCGAGCCTAGCGCCGCATAGTTTGTGACGCAGCTTCACCCAGCTCTCAGCCTTCTAGCCAGAACAACCTCACCTTCTCATGGTGATACTACTCACAGCGTGCAATCGCATCCTCTCCGCCTTCAATTCCACGATGGCGATAGTCGAGGAGGTCTGGACATCGTATGCGGCTCTGTTGCTCGCCCCTCCAATCAGCCCTGCGCTAGAGTCGACGTCGACCACGGTACCTCAGCTGCCAAGCCAGTCAAGCATCACAGAAACGCAAAAGATATCCTCAATTTTTGGACCGGATAGCATCGCATATCAGAGTGAGGGTCCAGGCCCGTCGCATCTTGTTCAACGCTCACCTCCTGCGCATGATCTTGGACAAACAATCGCAAAACATTTAGCTGCAGATACAAAAACTGCCACAGAGTCGGAATTCGAGCTAGCATCTGCGGTACCCTGCTTTGCGAAACAGTTTGCGCACGCCAGTCTTCATAAGAACAAATCAGATTCTGCATTAGATCCTGCAGAGACATCCAACCCCGAGCGTACTTCAAAACAACACCTTGTCGTCAATTCCAGCGAAGCAAGGACGATGGGCCCGCAGCATCTAGAGAAGATGCAGACTGATGCATCGGAGGGTATCATTCGCACGATACATGACTTCATCGAGGAGGAACGTCGCCGTAGCTTTTGCTTCCTTGGGCAGCATGCGCATCGGTTCATGGACCATCGCGACCTTCTGATCGTGTCTCATGCTACTGAATACGACGTTCGTGCCACATTGGAACTTAGCGGCGATCTGCACCTCCAAGAGTACACCAAGAACGACTGGTATAAATTCGAAGAACCTAAGCGCAACAACCCAAGTCACACCGTCGCCATAACTCTCGCAAGTGGAGAGGACCTCAGGATCGAGAACTTGGCCATCCTTATACCCCAACGCATTGCTGAGCCCCGCGTTATTCCAGCAAATGCCTGGCTGCGAGAAACCTACAACTGGGATGACCAATGGGCTATGAGATTCTCCAAGATGCAATACGAGAAGCAGCAAACTTGGTGGAAAAACAATGGCCAGAGCTTCAGGTTCTTCGACTTGCCGCGGGAGCTTCGTGATGCTATATACCTTCAGATGGTTGGTCCGGTGGTTCTGCCAGAGTCCCGCAATGGACGGGTCGTCATTGGCAATGGTCTATCGTACAGGAATGCGGAACGGCTAGGACAAAACCGCGACCCCGACATCTACCGCCCCAACATGACCATAATGCGCGTTTGCAAGGGCTTCCATACGGAAGCCACCATAGTCGCGAACAAAGACACGTTCAAGCGATTCCGACAAGTCGCCCACGCACGAGCAAACAATCAGATTCGCCAACCTTCTAACGCTATTCCTAACATCCTAGCCTCGGTCTTAAGCAATCCTCCACATGCCTTCTTCCTCCGAAACATACAGCTGGAATTGTCATCCGCAGCCTACTTTGCCTCCATCAACATCGTGCCCGGCCTCAACGATCCTTTCGCAAGCAAAGTCGGCGCCTTTCAACTACGTCACCTGGCCAGGTTTCCTGCCCTCCGCAACCTCGACTTCCGCTTCATCAGCCCCAAACACCCCGGCGCTCTCTGCCCATGGTCCAAGGCAAATGGCACGAGCGTCCAAGGCGCACATGCGTGTCAGAAGATCTGGATCGACTGGTTCTTCACGCTCGCGTGGGATACACTGCGGAAACTCGGCGCGCCTCACCCTATGTGCTACACACTCTCAGGCTGCGTCAAGACGAGCACGAAATTGCTGTGGGAGCATTTGCTGAACGATGCGCGCACTGAGGAAGCAGTCGATATGCAGGCCGAGGAAGCGATGATCAGAGCGACCAATGGACCGGGTGGGTGTAAGTGCTCGACGCGCTGCTCCAGGAAAGAGGCAGAGGATGGTGGGGTTTGTACGTTCACGGAGAACGAGATCAAGAACATTGATGGGCTGGAGCAACATATCGACGATATGTACTGGCAGTTTGAGGATTAGAGCATGTTGGAGATGCTGCTGGGATTCGGTGGGGATGGGGATTGGTATACGTGGACAGGATTGATGGCGCGAAGCGTGTCAGGTTTCAGCGAGTGTGTTTCAAGCAAGCACACGTTCGAAGGATGAGGATAAAATTATGCTTTATGACGCAAGAGGATACGCTCTTGAGTGTGACTCAAATGGATAGGGATTGTCACCCGCGGAACGTTGCTTTCTTCATCGTCGTTCTGAACACTGAGTATCTCGAGAGATAATATCGGCCAGAGACAATCACAGCATCATCGCTGATCTCCCGCGTGAAGATGTAGATATCTACAACGCCCACCAAATACTCACCACCTAAACCGCCATACCCGAGAATATCTCGCAGCATATCCCCCCTTCATTCCCTTCTCCTATAGCAATACCACATCTCCCACGCTCACTCCATACCGCCCTATCATCTTCCATTACAGCACCACCGCCCTTCGCGCTGATATATCAAACCCATCCCCCCATCGCTCCTAGACTTGAAGCCGTCCGCACTCTCCAACGCACTGCGGGTTAGACTCAGCTAGCTTCCTGACGCATGACCAGCAAAGAATTGCCAGACTCGACCCGCGCCTCTTTTATATCGTATCGCACATGCTCGTCTGCTATTTCGAGGTGGAGTATGGGATGCTGGGATTATCGTCCGCCCTCAAAGTTCCTGACAGATAGGATATTTACACTGCGACGCTTTCTAGCAGCAGGAATGAGTGAAAATCCCCGGAATGCGACTACGTTCAAGACTTGAGGGTTGTGAAGGTTGATGGGAACATAGGGCGGCGTTGCGGAACGGCACGCAGGTGGTTTAAGGGGGGCGTTGGGGCGGGGTGGGTGCGTAGAAGCTGTCTGAATGGTGTGTTGTGGTGCGGGGTTTGGTGCTTTTGGGATTGAGGGAGGTCTCGATGCGGTATTATGTCACGAGAGCGTTTGTGTAGGAGGTCACGGTGCATAGAGAAAGGCATAGATTAGGAAACTTTCATGGGTAGTGGCACGAGGCTGGCATATGGCGATATTTCTGGCGCGGTTTGAACGTAGGGAAGCTGTCAGGAGCATGGAACACATTTCGAGATCAGCGACTATCAGGACTGAGTGAAGTCGCGGTATGGTATGAGATTTGTACTTGTACGAGAAGTCACGATGTACCAGGAACAGCATGTTTTGGAAAGTTTTCCTGGTTATTGACACGAGCTATGGACGTCTCGACGTTGGAAAAAGGGGGCGTTGAGCAGCAATCCACTGGCCAAGAGCTTTGACAGCTTTGAACAACTACTCAAATCCGTGTGTAGGCCCTTGGTGCGCGTTGAAAAGTGACGAGGAAAGCCTGCTTCAGCGCAGCAAATCAACGGGATTTTTCCTTACGCAGGACCAATGACTCTCACGGTGCTAATTGGCACCCTCTTTGCTCGCCTCTGTGTGACTGGCTTTTGTGCGATAGACTCTGGTGCGACAGGCTCTAAGACAGCAGCCTCTGGTTCAACGGGTGTCGGCGGGGCAAGGGCCTCCTTTCCCAGCTCACAAAGCGCAGCAGCGAACCGCTTGAGTTCGTCCGTCTTGACCTTGAAGTTTGTCTTGTCCGTGTAAGCCTTGATCCAGTCGTCCTCGGCTTCCAGCAAAATCTTCGCGAGCGGCTTGCCCTCGATCAAGCCCGCGGCGAGACCAAGAGGACCGAGCAGCAGGGCCCAAACGACCGGGTGGACCTCGTAACCGACGACGGACACCGTGCTGGGCCAGTTCACGTCCTCGAGGAAGTCGCGGAGAACCAGGCTGAGGACCCAGCGCGAGTCGGTTGCGACTTGGGAGAGAACAGCGATGATGTCGAAGTACCCGCTGTAGGTCTTCGTGGACAGGAACTTGGCGCAGTCGTCGAGGACAGACAGGCCCTCTGTGAATTGGTAGCGCTCAAGGGCCCTGCCGACGGGGATCCGGTCGAAAAACATGACAGCGAGAAGCGCGATGGCTTCCTTCGCGTTCAAGACCTGGGACATGTTAGTGATGTGATAAAAGGCACGTGAAGCTAGGAGTGACTGACCTTGGTCTGGGGCTGTGGGCCAGGGAGTGTCGCCACGATCTTGGTGGAAGTCCTCACAACAACGGCCTGGCCGGGCTTGACTGGTTCGTTGAGGTCTGTCGCCGCCTCGACGAAGTCCTCGTGGACAGTGATGGAGTTCGCGTTGGAGACGATCGGATCGGCGACGATTACGAAGTCGTCTCCTGACTCGTCGACTGCGGCTGACACGCTGGCATGGTACTCGCCGGTGGCAGAGGTAGCAACGGCCGGCTCGCAAGCTGAGCCAAACAGGCGGCTGAGGAAACCAATCATTCTGAAGTGAGGCCTGTAAGTGGCTGTGTCGTGGTGGTGGTGGCGGCGGCGGTGAGTGGTTGGGTTGGTGGAACAGATCAGCAACTTTGGGAGTGGGGTTGAGAACTTGAGAACTGTAAAGAAAGGAAGAGGAATGGGCGTATCGCACAGTATGTATATATCGGGGCGGGCAGCTGCTAGCGTACACTTGCGCATTGACCCCATTACCTAAGCAAGGAAAGGAAAGTATGGCTGTGAGAATTTGGTATATACGTCATACGACAGACAGATCTTTCACAGATTATCATTAGAGCCGACCGGAAAGGGGCGAGTGTCGAATTTCTGTAGAGTATCGAGAAGACTTGCCACCTGGGCAGGGCTGAAGTAAGAAGATCCGTTACACAAAGCGCAAGGAGGCCTAGTTCTTGTAGTACGCGACAGCCCTCAGTGTGGACCGCTTAGCAGTCTTGCCGTTCCTTGAAGCAGGCCTCTTCTGAACAAGAATATCTTTGGCCCAAGCAGAGAAGTTGGCGGCGAAAGCGTGGAGCCCGGGGGGTGAGACTTCGAAGAAGGTATGATCACACGAAGACTCCTGGCTCATAACACCTCCTGACTGTAGGCCGCAGAAATTGTATCCGGATTCAGATCGACTGGCAGCCTTCTCGATAGTGGGAGACTCTGAGTTGCTTGGGCCACCGAACATGCGGGAAATGAGTCGGCTGAACACCGTCACGGGATGGGGTCTTGGGTCGGTTTCGGCGTCAGTGGTTGAGGTTGGAACAGATCTGCAAAGGGAAAGAGACAACAGAGTGTGCCTCGCATCACTTATGTGTCGGGTGCTAGCGTGAGCGTTTAAACTGCTCACATCAGCCAAGGGATAGAGGAAAGAATGTCTGTAAAGGCTCCTGGATGTAAGTAAGACATCAGACCGGCATTTTGCAGATCTGGGTTAGAGAACCATTGAAGGGTTGAGAAGAGTATGGAAAGGCCTTTAATAGAGGATCGTGGATTGCTGTCGAGCGGACAGGACGTGCTTATCAAAGATGGCTTGCTATTCGACATCCATTGCTGTTTGCGCGTGATAACAAGCTGTTTGTATCTGGGAGGACTAGACTTCAAACCAAGTTGTGCTTATTTGCCAGGCAGTCAAGACTTTTGCGAAGTTGTTGCAATCTTCGAATGATTGTAATAGGGCCTGGACAACATTGTCAACAACACTTGCACTAGATGTCTATTGCAAAACTCAAAACATCTCTCATCTGCTAAGTGGCCTATGAAGACTTCCACCTTGATTGCCTTGCCCCATCCCAGCATAGTATTTCCAAGGCAAGAAGTTCAGATCATGTCAAGTTCTGCCACTGCGGCTTTATCTAACGACTGGCATGCCGGAGCTCCTCCTCTTCTGCGTCTATCAATCGACGCATCTTGACGCCCCAAGCTCGGAAAGCTTGAACGAACTCTTGTATAGCAGCTCCATCATGAGGTTCTGCAAGGTACTTACACTCCGCACGATACAGAATATCAATAGTTGCCATGTCTTCCTCCCATCCGGATGCCAGCCCGCGTGGACCAAGCTGCAGAGCCCATAGCAACGGAGTAGTCTTGAAGCCTTGGATGCACTGATCGGCATCAAGCCAGCAGCTGTATCCTACAAACGTGCCAAGTACATGGTAAAGAGCTTTCTGATTGGACTCAGATGCACAACCTAGCACGTTGTTTATCATATACTTGTATGTCACTTTCGGAGGCAGGCTTGATGATATCCACTCATATGAGGTCTTATCAAGAAGCTCGAGGCCGCGGGTGAGGGTGTGATGAGTGTGTTTGAACGCTGTGGTCTTCTGGTTGAGAAAGAGTTGTTCAATGCAATACTCGATGAGTTCGGCTTTGCTGAGAGACTAGAAGTGTGAGCTTGATACGTGGTGATCCTTCTAGGTTGTGCTTACCTCAACCGTGATCAAGACTGAGTCCTGACTTGCACGCGGAACCATGACAAAGCTGTGATCGCGCGACGTGGCCGACATTTCGGATGTGACGGAACATGCGGAGTAACCGGATGAAGAAGCAATGCTCTGGCGATCTGCCGACGCTGTGACTTCTTCCGAGTTTGATTTGGTTGGGCTGATTGCGCTCTTGATCTGACGAAAGATTGAGTTGATCGCGGTCGACATGTCGATACGGTGTTGGTAGTGATGGCTTAGAATTGGCAGGGAAGATGAAGATAAGGATGAGAGGAGCAAATCTAGGCAGTGAATATGATTCACTCTACCGAGTGACCGCAGTAGAGAAGTTCATGGAATTGGAAATGAAAATTTAGTAATTGGATCACGCGCGACTATGAGAGAAACATGCGAAACGTAATTTACCAAGGACACCATATCTTCAGATCAGTAACGAAATGCTTCAGACAAGTCTCCTGGTCATCATTATCGCCATTGCCGACTGCAATTCGCCAATAGTTTTGCTCGGTACGAAGCAACCCGAACATTGATCCTTCGCTCACGTAGCCGTATTCCTCTCGTGAACCAATCGACATGAGATCCTTTGGCCTGATCTTGAACATCCATATGACTGGGTGAATCAGTATGTTCTTCTTGGCGTCCGAGTAGTATTCTTTATCGTCGGCGATCGAACGCTGATGCCATTCGTCATCCCCAATGCAGTGTATGATGAGACAACATAAGCCTAGTTGGTCTTCCATCTGAGCACTGTGGATGTAGCTCATCATCTGGTTGCAAATTTCAGGCGTAGCCGCTGTGTTCGGGGTCCAGAATTGCGAGGCACTCATCAGCAGTGAGAGCCCTCTCTTGAAGTGGTCGAGCCTGGCCTCGTCTTCGGGATAGTAGGTGGTCTGTAATAGAGCGCAATCTCATTCACAAGTTGGTCGTTGTTTCCGCTCATATTGGAGGAGTATGAGTGATGGTTTACATTTCGGTGGAGAGGGCGCAGTATCTTATGCGTCGGAAAGTTTGCTTCGACAATGATCACCCGCCTTAGACGAATCGTTTGTCAAATGAGCTTCCTATCAACTCCAGGCTCGTGATTGTGTCACAATCTAGTATGCGATAACGTCAGGTGATGCATTGAAGTGATATGAGCAACGCAGTTGGTATAGTGGCAAGAATATGTGGCCATTCAAAAAAGAGTGTTCTAATTTAACAGGCTGAATGTACTCAACTCGTTTCAAGCAACTATGTTCTCTGAATTTCCGCCAATCCACGTCTACCCGATCTCCAAATATCCTAGCAGGCTTGAATGAGAATCAATAGTCCTGAAGCTGTTGGTAGCACTATCGGAGTCCGGAGGCGAACCATAGTTGAGACAGATCAATCTGCAAAGCGCGGCTCACTAGGTATATGATCTGAGGAGCGGGGCCTGGCTTGAAAACCTATATAAACGCTCCCATCCTCCGCTTTTCTCCTCATCTTCTTCTTCCTCACACAACTTCTACATACAAGTCACACCTTACTACCAAACTATCTTCATATCAGACACCATGTCCAACATCACCACAGCAAGCAAGGCTGCGAGTGACATTGCTCGTGTACACAACCTCATCCTCCCTACACTTGCCTACCCTTCGGCAGATCGCAGTGCCACGTCCTGGCAAGACAAAATGCGATCTCAGCCTCAGATCATCCGCCGTGGGCTCATCATCATCGACGAGCTCCACAAGGTCTACAGCAACGTCTCCGCAAGCCCCGGCAACACCGAGTTCGGAGTCCAACTCACCACGGTTCCGATGACCAAGCTCGGCGAGGCCCAGATCCGAGCGGTAATGGCCGCAATCTACGGACTCCCCACCCCGGACCAGAGGACTTTGTGGCTCTTCTTCGACGCCATCACACCAAAGGCGGACCAGAGATCCTGGTTCCACGAGAACCGGAGATTGGTAGCGAAGGGCGATTTCGTGGTTGCGCCACAAGCCTGGACCGTCAGAGCTGGCGTTGCGCGCATCGGCGAAATTTCGGATAGGAGGTACCATGGGTACCGGGATGTCTATGAAGGTCTCGCGCACCGGGACGAATATTGGAGGGATGAGGTGGATGGGCACGAGCTCAATGGCTTTCTTTGGCTCGGAAAGAAGATTGAGAAGTGGGGCGAGGAGTTGGTGAGCCGTGGTTGAGGTCGTGACGCGGGTTGTGGTCTGCTTCTCCTGATGGCCGCCTACTTGTGAATCTGTGGTTCTTTCCTAGTTAGTTCTGTTTTATTACCATTTTGCGTTAGCTTTGCGTGGTAGCTACAAACAGATTCACATACATACATGTTTACAACATATCGTGAAAATCTCATCTGTGCTGCGTCTGCGTTTGGTTTATTTTCTCACGAGCTAATTACAGTGTGGCGCCATGAAGTGTGAATATTCATTTTTTGGCACTCTTTCTGCCTGCCCGCACATAAAACTAGTGTATCGAGCTCCGCACTTTGTTCCCTCGGTCGCATTCCAATTGATACTAAAACAACTCTTCTCACATCACCGATCACCTCAACCGTTCATTTGTTCAACCACCGGGTCAATCAACAGCATGCAATCAACTCCAGCTCCCACCACGCGCACTACATCGTCGACCATGTCTAACGAGAAAGCCGTGGACAACTTCGAGATCATCCAATCCACCGAACTCAACGTCGAAGATGACTACGGCGTTGTTACCGGCACCGACGTGCTCCCTCAAGGCGTCCGTCTACCACTCCCTCTACCCACTCAACCCACTAATCTCCCACAGGCCCTAACCCGCACCAGCGTAGCCAACTACCTCCTCCGCCACCTCCACGGCAACAAACACAGTGCATGTTACATCACGCACAAGTGCCCTGCGTGTTCCTCCCTCATCGCCGCCATCGAGCTCCTCTTCACATACTCCGACGTATGGAATGATCCCACCAAGACGCTTGCCAAGTCGCTCGACTGCATACTGCACCACATCAACGACGCAGCTAGCTCGCGAAAACCTCTCAACATCCTCCTGCAGATGCTCATCGGCGCGGATTGGGCGAGTAAAGACAAGACGTTGGTTGAGGCGGGCGACTTCGAGGTCTCGGCTGTTATCTGGGCACTGCAAATTGGGCCGCGTGGACTTGCGAACGGCATTGCGGGCAAGGCAGGTGTGCTTCAGATTTTGATGGATGTCGAGCAAGAGTGGATATTGGATCATGTGGATGATGACGATCATGCGAGTCAAGTTCAGGCGTTGAAGGATTTCGCGAAGGGGTTGTGCGCTTGGGGTATGGGGGTGGGACAGGGTGGTAAGGGGGGATATGTGCGTTTTGGGGATTTTGTGAAGGTGTAGAGACTTTCTCGAATAGACCACGGCGAGTGTGGGAAGATGATTGTGAATAATAAACGATGAAATTGATGGTGTTGAAAATTCTACGCCTTAACCTTAACAACAACCTTTCCAAAGTGCCCACCGCTGAACAAATACTGCAACGCCTGATCTGCCTCTTCAAAATTGAACAAGCGATCGACTACAGGCCTGATCTGCTTCTGTTCGTAGAACTTCAACATCGTTTCGAGCTCGTCTCTCGGGCCGTTGACAATGCCCTTGAGCGTAACGTTTCTCTTCAAGCACAACAAATTTGTGTTCGTCCTGTCGCCAGCTTCGTCCTGCTTGCCAGAAAGGTATCCAATACAAGCGATCAACCCGCCAAAGCGCACGCATTCAAATGACTTGCGAAGCGTCGTGGCGCCGCCAACTTCGATGATGATGTCTGCGCCACGAGAAGACGTAGCGTCGAGCACGGCATTATCCCAGTCTGGCTTGGAGCGGTAGTTGATAGTGTTCTTTGCGCCGAGCTCAGTAGCACGCTTGAGCTTCTCGTCGGACGAAGAAGTGACAATGACATCTGCGCCAGCCGCCGATGCAATTTGCGCGGCGGAAATGCTAACACCACCAGTACCCTGGCAAACAATTGTCTCGCCTCTGCCGACGATTTCGCCCTTGGGGCGCATGCAGTTCAAGCTCATCCACGCGGTCATGGCGGCGATGGGTAAGCAGGCGGCCTCGTCGTCGGTCATGTAGTCTGGAATCTGGACGACGCCGAAGGTAGGGAAGACGCGGTACTGGACCAACACACCAGGTGCGGGTCCTCCAAGGCCATTTCCGAGGTCTTTGGCTTGGATTTGGCCGGTGATGTGGGTTGGTGCGAAGGTGCTGATGACACGGTCGCCTTCCTTGACGCGGAATGCTGGGTTCTTATACGGATCGGAAGTGTTGTTTGAGGATGGGCCGACAGCAACCACAACACCGCACATGTCGGAGCATGGCACGATGGCGGGAGGCTGCTCGACAGACTTGTGGTGGTTATAGAGACCCATACATACTGTGATGCGTGGTAAGCCAGTCGTTCTTCAAATCCAAGCATCCCGAGGTCTTTGTTCGAAGCCTCGGATGCTGTAAAAAATAATCGACATACCTTCAGTATCCCTGTAGTTCAAGCTGACAGAATGAATCTCCACCAACACCTCGTCCTCGCCAGGCGTAGGACGCTGCGTCTCTTCCATCCTCAGCTTATCCAAGCCGTCCTGGCCGGTTACCCATTGCTTGATCTTTTGCGGCGCCATGATCTCTCGAACCAACTGTACTAATCGTCGTCACAGAATCGCAGGCTTTTGGAATCCTCACATTCAACTTGGTGTCCTTGGTCGCGCTCTTCGTCTTCTTTGCAGCAAAAAGTCCAGAAATTTCCGTTAGCCAGTCTCGGCGATCTTGGGAAAATGGTGGGGTCGGCATCTTTCTTTTTGTATTATTTATGCTTCGCTAGGAATCTACAAAACACGGCGACGGCTGAAAGTTCGCCGAAAGAATTGGCAAACTGTGGGGAAAGCGATTAGCAATATATAGCGATCGCATGACGATAAGGGTACTCACGGTGTTGGCGTGCGACGTCACTAGCCGGAATCCCCCGATTGGGCCGAGGTGCTAGGAGAATGTCGGGAGACGGCAGCCGATGCAAGGCGCGCGCGGTGGTGTGACGATCGGGCAAACCATCAGAACGGTTATCGTGAAGGTGCGGTGCGGGGTGGCTGGGGAGCTGCACGTTGCTGAGGCTACAGTTTGAGCTTGTCAACGGTTGCTGGTCAACGGTTTCGTGCGCCGCCGGCTCGGTACCAAAACATCAGGTCGTTGGGTCGGAGGAGGGGCCGTACCAAGGTGTGAATGTGATAGTTTGGACTATGGAGGTTACTACAAATCAGCTGCTATATACTACCCTTAGTTCCTACAGTCCTCAGGAACTTCTGGCCATTCATCGATCCCATCTAATATGGTCATGGCCATCCCACCGCTCATATGATTCTGGATGTGACAGTGCAGCATGAACGCGCCAGGGTTGACGACATGATACCTGACTGCAAGCCAAGTCGGCTTCTGTTTGGATGCCGGCACGACAAACCCGTCTCGATAGGGAGGGGTGACAAGGTTGAAGTTTTGTGGCATGGCCGCTGCGGCATCGGCCACCGTGGTCCAATTGAAAACACCGTCGCCGTACCCGAGAACAAAGGCCTTGTTGGAGTGCTTGTGCATTGTGTGCGGTGGCGCAAAGAGCTGATGGGTGATGAAGATTAGGTCGACCCAGGTGTTATTCTTTGTCGTCACTGTAAGGCTGCTATTGCTCAGTGCAGGCGCTTCGTAGAGCATAGGCGATGCCGCCTCGCCCGAGTCTAGAGGGAAGGGATGCGTGGAGTTTAGCGCCCAGGTGTAGGTTTTACCGCTGGTACCCATGTTCAAGATGACCGTCTGATCGACCTTGGGCGGTGGCTGTGGGAACTGAGGAGGGAAGGATCTTTGCAGACTTTCGTTGAATAGTGTGAGGTCTCGCGATACGAGCGCGCCGCGGAGATCGATGTATGGTGTTGAGGTGACGATCTCGGTACTATTCTTGAAACGGTCGTGAGAGTATTCGCCGTTGTATGATAGAATAGCGGTCGTGCCAATGATCTGCGTCGCAGCTATGGAAGCTACTCGCATGCCATAGTTCCCTTTTTCTTTGTCGATTCGGATAAATACCGAGTAGCGGTCTCCATTCGCAATGGTCAAAGCGTCAACTTTCATGGGCTCAATGTAATGACCATCAACAGCGTACACCCACATTGGATGCTCATCGACACTGAAAGCGAAGGTGTCAATTCCAGCAGTCGAGATGAGATCCAAAGCAAACCAGGTCTTGTCGAGCGGCGCCGTGACTACGGCACGTGAGCCATGGCTGGGAGTGCATACATTAAACACTTCTGGTGCGAGGCCTCCAAGATTGACGGCAGAGTCGTTGCCAAGTGTAATCTGGTAGTACTCGGGAGGAACACAACTGTAGTTGTTAGTGTCAACTTGGATGCCAGGGGGGTAGTTTATACCCTTTATCTGTGAGTCGCAATCCCCTCGCCTTCATCAGAGGCGCTATGCCAGGGTGCGTGAACTTCTCAATGTCTTGCCGCGACAGACACTCAGCTGCACCTCTACCGTTGACGAGCACAGAATCCATACAAGCAGCGCTTTCCACTCCAGAAGCAAGCTGATCGCTCCATGTTTGTTCGGACGTTCGATGCCGCCAGTCCGTGAGCATAAGAGGCTGGACGTCCTGTTCAGCAGCCTCCAGCTCTTTGAAATCAGCCCCTTCGATTTGATCAAAAGGCTTTTGTATCCCTTCCTTTGGTCTGATAATTATTGGCCCGTACGCGCCGTCCTCGATTTGACCGCGGCTGTGCGCATGATACATGTAGCTCCCATATTCGTCGGCTTGCCATCGATATGTGAAGGTGGCGTTTGGCTGAATAGCCCTCTGTGATATATCTGGCGTGCCATCCGACCATGGGGTGTGCATCTGAGAGATTCCTATTCGGTATCAGCGTCTTGCTGTGTCTGTTTGCGAGTTTGACTGCGAACCATGGGCGTGTATGGTGGTACTGAATGGCATTGAATTGACCACCTCAATCTCTACCCAATCGTCTTGACGGACGTCCAACAAAGGTCCTGGGTACTGTCCATTGATGAAGATCATTTCCCTCTCATATCCGTCGGGCGCACCTTTGCCCCATGTCAACTCCAGCTTGAAGTTCGCTGTATCTGCGATCGTGTATGCTGGAAATGAAAGAGATAATGCCAGCACGACAGACAGCGTTATGGGAGCCATCGAGACAAGGAGACGCAAGTGATGGAGCAAGATGAGCTTTCCTGGGATAGCCTGTTATATGTTTACCTCTTCGAGGCCCAGCCCCATCTTGTGTTACCTTTTTGCATGGGTATCGAAATATGGTTACGCCATTTTGGCTGCATAAGCACACGCATCTGTGGGTCGCCTTGAACGGCTGCAAGTTGATTGACTTGCATCTGAGGCTGGCGACGCGATCTATCATTGGATATTACGGTGGATAGGCAATCGAAATTGTTATGCCTTTGCGGTCAAGTGGTCGATAGTCCGTGGCACAGGGCGTTGAGAGCTGTACGCGAAGATTGGCGACCCGCCACAGATGCAATTGATGATCATGGGACACGACATTGCACCACGCCGTTAATTCTGGCAATCGCTGACATGCATTCTAGCATGGCAAAAACCTCAGATACGAGCGTGCGCTGTTGAGGTACCTAGGCAACAGATCACGAACTGGTCCGATGGAGAGCAGCAAGGTGGAGCAGAGCTAGTCGCAGTCACGACGTATTCGAAAGAGCAAAGATGTGGATATGAGGCGTCGTTGAATGGGAGACGGATGGCTTGAGGAGGCTGGAGACCAGACGACAACACAAACACGTGAGGTGAAAACCCCCAGATTTTAGCGTGCCAAGACTGTCGATGACGCCGTTGTCGCAAGGTTGCGCGCCCGGCTCGTGCCACAACGTTCACTCTCCCCGCTTTCGCAGGACTGAAAGCCATTGGTATTCATGAAGCTCATTCTCTATGACGCGACATGTGTATTGCTTCGTCAACACCACGCGCCATGACCACGTTCCTTTCATGGCCAATCGCACAGAGTTACGACGGTGATGTTGGTACACCTAGGAAATGGAATTGCCTAGCACGATTGCCCATTCACCATAACAGAGATGTGTACTAACTGTTGCTGTTCCTTTGTCGTACATAACTACAATGTGCGTGGATCCTCAAGCGACACCTCTGAAGCGACACCATATGCAATGTTTGGCTATAGACAGCCATTGCTCGAGGACTTCAACGAGCTCGACCGCTTGGATCTCGACACTGCACATAGATGGCATTTTCGATTTCCCCTCATTGAAAATGCAGGTACCTATTAATACGCGTCCATCCCACACAGTGTTCGCGCGGATCGCCTCAAGACGCTCCTAGTGTTTTGCGTCTCTTTGTCACATTGTGTGCTTGCTATGTCTTTTGTAAGCTTTGTTGACAACCAGATTTTCCCTT